>JAAUYD010138325.1_pt1 | contig 10711 bp, 9 predicted proteins | sample 7278101 | NCBI WGS metagenome assembly JAAUYD01 (sample SAMN14350128, study PRJNA611818) | marine sediment metagenome | isolation source: surface marine sediment (0.6m) | place: French Polynesia: Moorea | collected 2018-08
CTCCGGCGTCCTCCACGTGGTCGACGATGAGCTGGCATTCGCCGCGCGGCTCAGAGCGGCTGAGGCGACCCCGGGCCAGGATCTGCTGGCCCTCGGCGAGCTTCACTGCGCCATAGGGGTTCCGCTGTCGGAACAGCGCGCACTTGACCTGTGCGGCATCGTCCTTGAGCACGAAGTAGCTGTGCCCGGAGCGGGCCCGGTAGAGATTCGAGATCTCGCCCTCGACCCAGACGCTCGAGAAGCCGCTCTCGAGATGGAAGCGCACCTCGCGATTCAGGCCGGAAACGGTAAGGATCCGTCGCTCGGGCGGTTGTGCAGATTGCTGTCTGAACATTACAATAGCGGGTTTACCTGAACGGGCATGGTGGTCATGCGAATCAAGCAAGAAGCGCTCACCTTCGACGATGTCTCCCTGGTCCCCGCGCACTCGACCGTCATGCCCAACGAGGTGTCGCTCGCGACGCGGTTCACCCGTGCTATCGAGCTCCGGATCCCGCTGGTCTCCGCCGCCATGGACACGGTCACGGAGGCGAAGCTGGCGATCGCGATCGCGACCGAGGGCGGCATCGGCGTGATCCACAAGAACATGACGCCGGCGGAGCAGGCGCGCCAGGTCCGGATCGTCAAGAAGTTCGAATCGGGCGTGATCCGCGACCCGATCACCGTGGGGCCTTATACCACGATCCGCGAGGTGCTGGATCTGACGCGGGCGAAGAACATCTCGGGTGTTCCGGTCGTCGAGGGTGAGGAGCTCGTGGGCATCGTCACGAGCCGTGACATGCGCTTCGAGCGAAAGCTCGACGACCCGGTGCGGAATATCATGACCCGTAAGGACAACCTGGTCACGGTCGGCGAGAACTACGAGCGTGACGAGGTGCTCGGGTTGCTGCATCGGCACCGCATCGAGAAGGTGCTCGTCGTCGACGATGAGTTCCACCTGCGCGGGATGGTCACCGTCAAGGACATCCAGAAGGCCCAGGAGCACCCCAACGCCTGCAAGGATTCCGAGGATCAGCTGCGTGTCGCGGCGGCGGTCGGCGTCGGCGGGGACACGGAGGAGCGGGTCGCGGGACTCGTCGAAGCGGGTGTCGACGTCATCGTCGTCGATACCGCCCACGGTCATTCACAGGGCGTTCTCGACCGCGTGACGTGGGTCAAGCAGCAGTTTCCCGACATGCAGGTGGTCGGCGGCAACATCACCACGGCCGAAGGGGCTCGTGCGCTGGTGGACGCCGGCGCCGACGGTGTCAAGGTCGGCGTCGGGCCGGGTTCGATCTGCACGACCCGCATCGTGGCGGGGGTCGGCGTGCCCCAGATCTCGGCGGTGGCCAACGTCGCTGCCGAGCTCGCCGGTACGGGCGTTCCTCTGATCGCCGATGGCGGCATCCGCTATTCGGGCGATCTCGCCAAAGCGCTCGCGGCCGGAGCCTACTGCGCGATGATCGGCGGCCTCTTCGGCGGCACCGAGGAGGCACCGGGCGAGGTCGAGCTGTTCCAGGGGCGCTCGTACAAGAGCTACCGGGGGATGGGTTCCCTCGGCGCCATGCAGAAGGGCTCGTCGGACCGCTACTTTCAGGACGACGTATCCACGGAGAAGCTCGTGCCCGAGGGCATCGAGGGGCGCGTGCCCTACAAGGGGCCGCTGGCGAGCGTTCTCCACCAGCTCATCGGCGGCGTTCGCTCGTCGATGGGCTATCTCGGCTGCGCCACGATCGATGAGATGCGAACACGCCCCGAATTCGTGAAGGTGACGAATGCCGGGGTCAACGAGTCGCACGTGCACGATGTCACGATCACGAAGGAAGCGCCGAACTATCGCGCCGGCCGATAGGGCAGGACGGGCACCGATGAGCAACATCCACGACGAACGAATCCTGATCCTGGATTTCGGTTCCCAGTACACGCAGCTGATTGCCCGCCGAGTCCGCGAGATCGGCGTGTACTGCGAGATCCATCCCTGGGACTGGGCCGACGCGGAGGTCGATCGCTTCGCGCCGAAGGGCGTGATCCTCTCCGGCGGCCCGGAGTCCGTCGCTGCCGTCGACGGACCTGCGGTGTCGCGTCATGTGCTCGAACTCGGCGTTCCGGTCCTGGGCATCTGCTACGGCATGCAGACCCTGGCGCAGGCGCTGGGTGGCAGGGTCGATGAAGTCGAACACCGGGAGTTCGGCTACGCGCAGGTGAGCGTGCTCGAGGAATCGCATCTGCTTCGGACCCTGGCCGACGGTGCGACGGAAGGGCATTCGATGCTCGACGTCTGGATGAGCCACGGCGACCAGGTGACCGCGCTGCCGCCGGGTTTCACGCGCCTGGCCGCCACGCCAACCGCGCCGATCGCAGCGATCATGGACGAGGAGCGCTGCTTTTACGGACTCCAGTTCCATCCGGAGGTCACGCATACGAAGCAGGGACTGGAGATCCTGAGCAATTTCGTGCTCGGCATCTGCGGCTGCGGCGGCCTGTGGACCGCAGGCTCCATCATCGAGGACGCCATCGAGCGAGTTCGCGAGCAGGTCGGTTCGGATCCGGTGCTGCTGGGACTCTCGGGCGGCGTCGATTCATCGGTCGTCGCGGCGCTTCTCCATCGGGCCATCGGCGATCAGCTGACCTGCATCTTCGTCGACACGGGTCTGCTCCGCTATCAGGAAGGCGAGCAGGTGATGGAGACGATGGCGCGGCACATGGGCGTCCGCGTCCTTCGTATCAACGCGCAGGAGCGCTACTTCGAGGCGCTGGACGGCGTCGAGGACCCCGAGGAGAAGCGCAAGATCATCGGCGGCCTGTTCATCGAGATCTTCGAGGCCGAAGCGGCCCGGCTCGACGACGTGAAGTGGCTCGCGCAGGGCACCATCTACCCCGACGTCATCGAATCCGCCGGCGCCGCCACGGGCAAGGCCCACGTGATCAAATCCCATCACAACGTCGGCGGCTTGCCCGAGCACATGAAGATGGGACTGGTCGAGCCGCTGCGCGAACTCTTCAAGGACGAGGTGCGTCGGATCGGTACCGAGCTTGGCCTGCCGCACGAGATGGTCTATCGCCATCCCTTCCCGGGGCCTGGGCTGGGCGTGCGGATCCTCGGCGCCGTGAAGCCGGAATTCGTCGAGATCCTCCAGAAAGCGGACCACATCTTCATCGAAGAGCTGCGGGCCCACGACCTCTACGATAAGACCAGCCAGGCTTTTGCGGTGTTCCTGCCGGTGAAGTCCGTGGGCGTCACCGGAGACTATCGACTCTACGACTGGGTGATCGCGCTGCGGGCGGTCGAGACGATCGACTTCATGACCGCACGCTGGGCGAACCTGCCGTACGATTTCCTGGACCACGTATCGCGCCGCATCGTGAACGAGCTACGTGGCGTTTCCCGCGTCGTCTACGACATCTCCGGAAAGCCGCCGGCGACCATCGAGTGGGAGTGAGCGTGGCGCCCCGTGCGGTCGAAGCGGGCGATCCGGATCCGCGCTGGATGGCCCGGGCGCTTCAGGAGGCCCGGCTTGCCGGTGCCGCCGGCGAGGTCCCGGTCGGCGCGGTCCTCGTTCAGGGCGATGAGCTGCTCGCGACCGGCCAGAATCGGGTGATCCGGGACGCCGATCCCACGGCCCATGCCGAGATCGTGGCGCTTCGCGCTGCAGGTACGAGCCTCGGCAACTATCGCCTGGTCGGCACCACCCTCTACGTGACCCTCGAGCCTTGCTGCATGTGCGCCGGCGCCATGATCCATGCGCGCGTGCGACGCGTCGTATTCGGGGCGACCGATCCCAAGACCGGGGCTGCGGGCAGCGTGTTCGATCTCATGACGCATCCCGCCCACAACCACAGGCCGCTGCTGACCTCCGGCGTCGAGGCCGAAGCCGCGTCCGAACTGCTGCGCGGGTTCTTCCGTGCACGTCGCTCCCGCGCCGAGGCCGCCGATGGGTGAGCTGATCGCCGAACTGGTCGATTCGCGGGTCGAGGAGAACGTCGAGAAGCTCGCCGATCGCTTTCGCGCGGCTCGGCCCTTCCGGCACGTCGTCATCGACGACCTGCTCGCACCGGCGTTTGCGGCCGCGCTCGAGGAGAGCTTCCCCAGCTTCGACGAGACGCTCGCCTTGAACGAGGACGGCCACGTGGGCGGGAAGGCCGTGCACGAGAAGCCCGAATCCCTCGGTGGCGCGTGGGCGCAGCTGCACGACCTGGTCCGCGGGGACGCGTTCAGGACGCTCGTCGGTCGCATCACGGGGATCGACGATCTCACGTTCGACCCCTGGTACTTCGGGGGCGGGACCCACGAAAATCGACACGGCCAGGATCTGGATCCCCACGTCGACTTCAACTATCACCCGATCACGCGGCAGCATCGACGGCTGAATCTGATCGTCTACCTCGAGCGCGACTGGTTGCCCGAGTGGGGCGGAAACCTCGACCTGCATCGCAATCCGCGCCTCCCGCTCGAGCAGGACGAGATCGTCCGCGTGCCCGTCGGCTTCAATCGCGCCGTGATCTTCGAGACCACCGAGCACTCCTGGCACGGCTTCGAGCGGATCGATCTGCCGGAGGAGGAGCGTCACCGAAGTCGGCGTTCGTTCGCCATCTACTACTACACCGAGGCGCGCCCGACCGAGGAGACCGCACCGCCCCATTCCACGATCTACGTCGAGCGCCAACTGCCACCGGAACTCGTCGCCGGTCGTACGCTGACGAGCGAGGACTACGCAACGCTGGAGCGGTTGCTCAGTCGACGTGACCAACATCTCGAACGGCTCTATCGCCACATCTCGGAGCTGAAGACCCAGCTCGATGCGGCAACCCGACGCGAGGTGATTCCCGCGGACTCCGCGGTTGCCGATCTCGATCGGACCGATCTGGAGCTCCGCTACATCACGCTGAAGCGGCGGGTCGAAGAGCTGGAAGGATCGACTTCGTGGCGCATCACGGCACCTCTCCGGGCGCTGATGCGGGGACTTCGACTGCGGCCATGAGCAATCGTCCGGCGCATACGGACGTCGAAGCGCTCCTGGCCCTGTGTGCCGACGCCGGCGAGACGGACGAAGCCTACCTTCGCTTCCACGGGCGGCGGTTCGTGGTCACCCACGACCTCGTCGCCGAAACGCTCGCGGCTCGAGAGCTCGCTCGGGCGCGCGTTCTCGACGTCGGGGCGCACTGGCTGCACCAGGCCCTTCTGTACCGCGCTCGAGGCCACGACGTCACCGCGACGGATCTGAGCCTGACGCTGGCGCGGCCGGGCGTTCGTGAACTTGCCGCTCGGCAGGGAATCCGACTCCTCCCGAACGACGACCTGGAGCGGCCCGAAGCGGCGTGGCAGGCGCTGCCGGACGATAGCTTCGACGTCGTGCTCTTCACCGAGATCATCGAGCATCTGACGTTCAATCCGATTCGACTCTGGCGCGAGATCCATCGGGTCACGGCGCCGGGTGGCGTGATCGTCGTCTCGACGCCGAACTACTACGCGCTGCGTGGGCTGGTTCCACGGGTGCTGCGCTTCTTCCGCGGCCGCGGGGGCGGCATTCCCTGTCAGTCGATCCTCGCGCAGCCGACCTACGCTCATCACTGGAAGGAATTCTCCGCGTCCGAACTCCGGCGATTCTTCGGGCTGCTATCGCCGGATTTTCGCGTTCATCGCGTCCGGCACGTGCGCGACTACTACCCGACGGTCTCTCGTCTCGCCCCGCCAGCGCGCATGATCGAGGCGGCCGTGCCGATCCTGAGACCCAACCTGCATCTCGAAATCATGCTGCCGACCAAGTCGGCCGGGATCGTCGCGGAGGCCGCCTGGGCGGCGTGATTTCCGACAGAATGCTGGCGCTCCTCGCACACGGACGTGCGCGCGACCGCGACGGCCATGGTCGGCCGGTCGTGGACTGCATTACCAGGGCGTCTCGTCAGTGGATCTTCCACCAGAACTTGAAGAGCAGTGAGAAGCCGAAGATCCCGAGCAGGGACAGCGTGAGCCACGAACGCAGCCAGCCCGGCCCGAAGGGTAGGAAGTCCTGCTGTGCCAGCTCCAGGTGGACGGCCTCCACGGGTGAGCCGTCCGGCAGGTAGCCGGCCGGGTTCGCGAAGAGCGCGTTCCACCACTGCTTCGGATGGACGATCGGGCTCGTCGCGACCGGCAGCCGGACCTGGGTCTCACCATCGGCGGCGAGGGTCAGTGGCGCCTCCTCGGTCGGCCAGACAACCGCGAACTGCCGTTCCCCCGCGGCTTCCGTGGCCTGTAACGCCGCGGGTGTCCACGCCAGTTCCGTCGTGGCGGGCGCAGTGACCCTTACCGTCAGGGCATCGCCGGGCTCGGGCGGCACGTAAGCGAAGCGCGTCGCGGCCCAGGCGAGCACGAAGATCACCGGGATCGAGGCGATCATCGCGGGCCCGATGGCCAGGCCGAGCATCTTCGTCGACGCGCCAAGCGAGCGGCGGATCAACGGCATCATCTCGTCGAACTCGCCATCGAAGCTTGCGAGTTCGCGCTGGGCTTCCTTCGCGTCGGCCTTGAGCGCGGCCATACGCTCCTGCCGGGACGTCCACTGATAGAGCTTCATGGTGACGGCGCTGGCGACGGCCGACCAGAGGAGGAGCCGCACGACGGGCGGAAGCGCGCTCATCAGGCCGTCGAGCGCGTCCAGAACGGGGTTCGCGAGATCGAAGAAGCCCAAGGATCAGGCCTCCGGCGGGCTCTGCTCCGGCGCGCTCTCGCGAGCCGCCTTGCGGCGCTTCATGGCCTTGCGGACGGGCCAGAGCAGGATGGCGCCAATGGCGACGAAGACGCCGACGACGACGCTGATGATGCCACCGAGTACGCTGATTCCGGCGCCGGGGCCGATGTAAGCGTGTGCGGGCAGGACGAGCAGCCAGAGTGCTGCAAAGAGAATGATCGAACGCAGGGAACGCGGCATGAGGGAACTCCGGTGCGCAAAAAGCGGCATAATGTAGCAGAACGCGCGCCGACGCGAATCCTCGGGCGTCCGAAGAATGGCTCAGGGTCGCCGGATAGGTTGCATCGCGTTTTGGGCGTCGTTAGAATACGCCTTCGGCTGTTGCGGGGTGGAGCAGTCTGGCAGCTCGTCGGGCTCATAACCCGAAGGTCGCAGGTTCGAATCCTGCCCCCGCTACCAAGGTTTGCCTGAAAAAGCCTCCTTGCGAGGCTTTTTTATTGCCTCCGACAGGAGGTGAGGAAATGGGTCCTTCTGGACCGCTCCCGGGCGAGCTGCTCGTGAGTGGGCCCGAATGGCCCATTTTTTGTTTGTGCCGTCGTGATGTGAAGGGTGTATGGCCGTCAAGGATCAGGTGGAAGCGCTGCTGCGGCCGGTGATCGAGGATCTCGGCTACGAGTTCGTCGGCATGGAGCTGAACCAGCATCCGAAGAACGGACTGCTTCGCATCTACATCGATGAAGCAGACGCCGGCGTCGGCCTCGAGGATTGCGAGCGCGTGAGCCGGGAGGTCAGCGCACAGCTCGACGTGCACGATCCGATTCGCGGGCGCTACAACCTCGAGGTCTCGTCCCCCGGGCTCGATCGCCCGCTGTTCCGGCCGGAACAGTATGCCCGGTTCGAGGGCGCACTGGCTGCGGTTTCCATGCTGGTGCCGCTGGACGGGCGACGACGCTTCAAGGGCCGCATCCTTGGCGTCGAGGGTGAGGCGATCCGACTCGAACAGGACGGCGTCGAGGTGACGCTGATGCACGGCAACATCGCCAAGGCGCGACTGGTGCCGGAGTACGATTGAGGCCGGTCGCGCTGGCAGCGCAGCGGACGCAGGCCTGGGCAGGAGTGTTTAGATGAGCAAGGAAATTCTTTTGGTCGTCGACGCGGTCTCGAACGAGAAGGGCGTCGAGAAGGACGTCATCTTCGAGGCCATCGAGGCGGCGCTGGCATCGGCGGCACGCAAACGCGTCTCCGACGAGATCGACTGCCGCGTTTCCATCGACCGGATGGACGGTACGTACGAGACCTTCCGGCGCTGGGAGATTCTCGAAGACGACGCCGAGATGGAATCCGACGAGCGACAGATCTTCCTTGCCGAGGCACTGAAGACGCATCCCGATAGCGAGGCCGGTGCATTCATCGAGGAGCCGATGGAGAATCCCGAGTTCGGCCGCATCGCTGCCCAGACGGCCAAGCAGGTGATCGTGCAGCGAGTTCGCGAGGCCGAGCGCGCACAGGTCGTCGAGGCCTTCCAGGACCGCGTCGGCGAGCTGATCAACGGCATCGTGAAGCGGGTCGAGCGCGGCAACGTCTACCTCGACCTCGGTGGAAACGCTGAGGGGTTCATTCCGCGGGAGAAGATGATCCTGCGCGAAAACGTGCGCCCGGGTGATCGGATTCGCGGTTTTCTCTACGAAGTGCGATCGGAGCTCCGCGGCCCTCAGCTCTTCGTGACCCGTACGTCTCCCGAGTTTCTGGTCGAGCTGTTCCGGCTGGAGGTCCCCGAGATTGGTCAGGGGCTGATCGACGTCATGAGTGCGGCTCGCGACCCGGGCATGCGCGCGAAGATCGCCGTCAAGTCCAACGATCCTCGCACGGACCCCATCGGCGCCTGTGTCGGCATGCGGGGTTCCCGCGTTCAGGCCGTGTCGAACGAGCTGTCCGGGGAACGGATCGACATCATTCTCTGGGACGAGAATGCAGCGCAGTTCGTCGTGAACGCGATGGCGCCGGCGGAAGTCGTGTCCATCATCATGGACGAAGACAAGAATTCCATGGACGTCGCCGTCGACGAGGACAAGCTGTCGCAGGCGATCGGCCGCGGTGGCCAGAACGTCCGTCTCGCCAGCGAACTCACCGGCTGGCACCTCAACGTCATGACCGAAGCGGACGTGGAGGAGAAATCCGAGACCGAGGCGCAGGCCGCGCGGGAAGTGTTCATCGCCACGCTGGACGTCGACGAGGAGATCGCCGCGATTCTCGTGGCCGAGGGCTTCAACAGCGTGGAAGAGGTCGCCTACGTTCCGGTCAAGGAACTGCTCGCGGTCGAGGAGTTCGACGAGTCCATCGTCGAAGAGCTCCGCTCGCGCGCTCGCGACTCCCTCCTGACACAGCTCATCGCTGCCGAGGAGAAGCTGGAGGAGCACAAGCCGGCGGAAGATCTCCTTGCCCTCGAGGGAATGACGGAATCGGTGGCGTTCAGCCTGGCGTCGCGTGGCGTGACGACCCAGGAAGAGCTCGCGGAGTGCGCGACCGACGAGATCGAAGACATCGAAGGACTCGACGCGGAATCCGCCGCGGCGCTGATCATGGCGGCGCGGGCTCCCTGGTTCGAGAACGAAGCCGAGTAAGCACGACGATCACGCGACGCAGCCGCGTCGACGAGGAGATTGCCGTGGTTTGCGTGTTCCGAATTCAAGGATCGGAACGCGGACGGAGGAACGACATGTCACAAGTGACCGTACGACAACTTGCCGAAGTGGTGGACATCCCGGTCGAGCGGCTCATCGAGCAGCTCGGAGAGGCCGGCATGAGTTTCTCCGATCCGGACGAGACCATCTCGAACGCCGACAAGATGAAGCTGCTCCAGTTTCTCCGCAAGGCGCATGGAAAGGCCGAGGACGACATGGCGGCGCCCAGCCGCGTGACGCTGCGGCGGAAGTCCGTCAGCGAGCTTCGCGTGCCCGGCGGGGCGGGGCGCTCCAAGACCGTGAACGTGGAGGTCCGACGGCGCCGCACCTACGTGAAGCGCAGCGAGATCGAGGGCGACGGGGCCGATCCCGAGCGCGAAGAGGCGCAGCGCAAGCTCGACGAGGCCCGGCAGCAGCGGGAGGCCGAGGCCGCCGAGGCGAAGGCGCTCGAGGAAGAGCGCAAGCGTCAGGAGGACGAGAAGGCCCGCCAGGAGGCCGAGGAGAAGGCGCTGCGCGAGGCTCAGGAGGCCGCGAAGCGCGATGCCGAGGAGCGTCAGCGCGCCGAAGAGGAGCGCGCTCGCGTCGAGGCCGAGGAGAAGGCGAAGCGCGAAGCCGAAGAGGTGGCTCGCGAGCGAGCCGAGAACGAGAAGCTTCGCGCTGCCGCCGAGAAGCAGAAGGAAAAGGACGCCCGCGAGCGCCGAGGTCGGCGCGCGGCTCCGGAGAAGGAATCAAAGTACGGCCGCAAGGAGCTGCACGTCGCGGCGCACAAACGCGGGCTCCGGAAGCCGCGCAAGGGCCGCGGGCGTGGTGCGATCGACGTTGGCGACAAGCACGGTTTCTCGAAGCCGACGGCGCCGGTCAAGCGCGATGTGGAGGTTCCGGAGACGATCACCGTCCAGGAGCTCGCACAGTCGATGGCGGTGAAGGCGACCGACCTCATCAAGGAGCTTATGAAGATGGGCACCATGGTGACCATCAACCAGTCGCTCGATCAGGACACGGCGATGCTCGTCGTCGAGGAAATGGGTCACAAGGCCGTCGCGGCGAAGGAGCGCGACCTCGAAGAGGAGCTTTTCGAGGAGGTCAAGGAAGAGAGCACCGGTACGGAAGAGGTCACGCGTCCTCCGGTCGTCACGATCATGGGTCACGTCGACCACGGCAAGACCTCTCTGCTCGATCACATCCGCACATCGCGCGTTGCGGCGGGCGAGGCCGGCGGGATCACCCAGCACATCGGGGCCTACCACGTCGACACGCCGCAGGGCGTCATCAGCTTCCTCGACACCCCGGGTCACGCCGCGTTCACCGCGATGCGGGCCCGTGGAGCGAAGGCCACGGACATCGTGATCCTGGTCGTGGCGGCCGATGACGGCGTGAAGCCCC
>JAAUYD010013991.1_pt1 | contig 10710 bp, 8 predicted proteins | sample 7278101 | NCBI WGS metagenome assembly JAAUYD01 (sample SAMN14350128, study PRJNA611818) | marine sediment metagenome | isolation source: surface marine sediment (0.6m) | place: French Polynesia: Moorea | collected 2018-08
GCGGAAATCGAGACGGCTGCTGTTGAACGCTTAGCAGCCTGGACGACCGCTTTCAGTTCTGCATTGGCAAGATTGCTACAACTTCAATGCCAATTGCCCGACCGGCGTCAATAGCGACTGCCGTATCCCTGATTGGAACGCTATCATGGGCCATCACGGCAAAACCGGCCTCCGGGTTTTCCCCGTGCAGTGCCTGCACGTACGGGGCTACGCTGGCACGGCTCATTACTCGGCCATTGACGTTAAACGTGCCTTCGGACTCGATACGCACCGTGATTGCTTCAACAGTCTCTGTTACGTCGCCCGACTCGCCGGATAGCGCCACCGACAAGCCCTGCTCGTCAATAAATGCGGCAACGACGACAAAGAAGATCAACATGATGAAGACCACGTCGAGCATGGGCGACAGATTGATCTCTGCCCGGTCTTCCTGGAAAACAGCCTGGAATCGACTCATCACAAACTCCCGTTGTGAGGATTCCCGCCTGCTTGTCACGCACCGGCCGGTGCGTTGGGAACTAGTCTAGCACGTCAGCGATAACGGCCCTGCAGCTTCTGCAGCTCATCATTGCCGGGGTGTAGCCCTTCGTACGGGAGTTGCGACAGCGGCGTGTCCGTATTGTTCATCAGTTCGTGCATTTCGACACGCTCTTCGTTTACGTACAGCAGCCCGGTCGTGATTTCTCCTGCATTGAAGCGATCACGCAGGTACTTGAACGCGTCTGCACGACTCGTCGGATCGTAGTCGCGATCCACCTTGCGCAGGATGATTGTGTCGCCACCGTGCAAATGGACCGGCATCGCCTCCCCTTCCTTGTACGAAGCCTTGATCTCCTCGGACGGCTGGATGTAGTCGACGTTGATGACGTGATTGTAGTGCTCACGCGTGTGCGAGTAGCTCTTCGTAGAGCCTTCGTGATCGTTGAACGTCACGCACGGACTGATGACATCGACAAGCGCAAAACCGGAATGCATGATCGCACCCTTGATTAGCGGCACCAGTTGCTCCTTGTCGCCCGAAAAACTCCGCGCTATGTAGGTCGCGCCAAGACTCAGAGCCGTGCTGACCGGATCGATCGGCTCCTGCTGATTCGGCAGACCCTTCTTGGGCATGCTGCCGATATCGGCCGATGCCGAGAACTGGCCTTTGGTCAGGCCGTAAACGCCGTTGTTCTCGATCAGGTAGCACATGTTCAGGTTGCGTCGAATCGCATGCACGAACTGTCCGACGCCGATCGACAACGAATCCCCATCCCCCGACACGCCGATGTAGGTCATGTCTCGGTTGGCCGCGTTGGCGCCAGTGGTTACGGATGGCATACGGCCGTGAACAGAGTTGAAACCGTGTGCCTGGCTGACAAAGTAAGCGGGCGTTTTCGACGAACAACCGATGCCGCTCATCTTGGCAAGCATGTGCGGCTCGACGTTGAGCTCGAACACAGCCTGAATGAGCGCTGCTGTAACGGAATCGTGCCCGCAGCCCGCACACAATGTTGAGACAACGCCTTCGTAATCGCGCGTCGACAGACCAAGTTCATTTCTTGGCAAGTTCGGATGCGCAACTTTCGGCTTGGCAATGTACGTCATGCGGCCCGCCCCTTCTTGATCTCGGCCAGGATACGGTCAACTACGAATCCGGCATTCAGAGGCATGCCATCGTAGTGGAGTACCGACACCAGCTTGTCCTGATCCGCCTCAATGTCGTTGATCAGCAGCGTGCGGAACTGCGCATCGCGGTTTTGTTCAACGACGTAGACAACGTCGTGCTTCTCGATGAAGTCCTTCACAGCGTCAGTGAACGGGAACGCCTTCACGCGACAGTAGTTGAGGCCGATATTCTGTGCCTCGAGCCGATCAAGCGCTTCAATGCACGGTCCATCGCCGCTACCCAGCGTCAGGATCGCGGCATTATTGAACTTGGAGTAACGGATGTCTGCCTCCGGGACCATCGTACGCGCTGTGTCCCACTTGACCAGCAGCCGGTCGAGAACGTCCTGGTAGTCCGCGGAGTTTTCGGTGTAGGCGCCGTACTTCGTATGACCCGAACCGCGCGTGAAGTACGCGCCCTTCGGGTGAATACCCGGCAGCGTTCGATACGGAATTCCATCGCCGTCGACGTCAAGGTACCGGTAGAACTTCTCCATTTCCTCGAGCTCTTCAGCGCTCAGCACCTTACCGCGATCGGGCACGTAGTTATCGTCCCACTCGAGTTCGGGCACCATCCAGTCGTTCATGCCGATATCGAGATCGGACAGCACCATGACCGGTGTCTGCAGGCGCTCAGCCAGGTCGAACGCCATCGGCGCCATGTGGAAACACTCCGCCGGATCCGCGGGAAACAGCAGAACATGTTTGGTGTCGCCGTGGGACGCATATGCGCAGCTGATCAGGTCGCATTGCTGCGTACGCGTCGGCATCCCCGTCGACGGGCCAACACGCTGCACGTTGAACAGCACGGCTGGAATCTCGGCGTAGTAGCCAAAGCCGATAAACTCGCTCATGAGCGAGATGCCCGGGCCACTGGTCGGCGTAAACGAGCGCGCGCCGTTCCAGCTTGCACCCAACACCATGCCTATGGCCGCAAGCTCATCCTCGGCCTGGATGATGCAGTAGGTCCGCTTGCCTGTTTCCTGATCGACGCGATACATGGCGCAGAAATCGCGGAAAGCATCCATCAGTGAGGTTGACGGTGTAATCGGGTACCAGGCGCCGACCGTCGCGCCCGCGTAGACGCAGCCCAGACCGGCCGCCGTATTGCCATCGATAACGATGTGTCCCCTGGTCTTGTCCAGCTTCTCGATCCTGGCCGGAACCGGGCATGGGAAGTTCTCGTTCGCGTAGTCATAGCCGAGGTGGATGGCTTCCATGTTCGACTGAATAAGATGTGCTTTATCGGCAAACGTCTCTTCCAGCAGACCCTTGATAATCTCCAGATCGACGTCGAGCAAAGCGGCAATGACCCCAACGTATGCGATGTTCTTCATCAGGATGCGGGCGCGAGCGCCATCAAAGCGCTCGATACACATCTTTGACAACGGCACACCGATAATCGTGATGTCTTCACGATTGAGTAGCGAACTGCGCGGCCACGTGGAATCGTAAATCAGGAATCCGCCGGGTTCGACTTCCGCGAGATCTTTCGCGTAGGTCTGGGCGTTCATCGCGACCATGATGTCCACCCGATCGGAGCGGGCGTGATAGCCATCGCCTGTCACGCGAATCTCGTACCACGTGGGCAGCCCCTGGATGTTCGACGGGAAGTAGTTCTTGCCGACAACCGGGACGCCCATGCGGAAGATGGCCTTGCGCAACAGTCCGTTCGCGCTCGCAGAGCCCGTACCGTTCACCGTGGCGATCTTGATGACTACATCATTTACGGCGGCCACGGTATTCCTTGGTTACTTTGCTGAACCGCCCGCCGCGGATTTTGGCTGGTCGGTCGCTGCCTCGTCGACAGCGTAGGGAATCAGTATCTTCGACTTCTGCATGTCCCAGGCACCGGTCGGGCAGCGTTCCGCACAGAGCCCGCAGTGCACGCAGAGGTCTTCGTCCTTGACCATGACGCGCTGCGTCTGTGGCAGTACGTCGGACACATATAACGCCTGGTCCGGGTTCAGCGCCGGCGCCTTGAGGCGCTCGCGCAAGTCGTCTTCCTCGCCATTGTGCGTGATGGTCAGGCAGCTGACCGGGCAGATGTCGAGGCACGCATCGCATTCGATGCAAAGTTTCTCGGTGAAGACCGTCTGGATGTCGCAGTTCAGGCAACGCTCGACCTCCTCGGCCGCCTGCTCCGCTGTGAATCCCAGCTCAACTTCGATATCGAGTTTCTTGAAACGCTCCTTGAGATCCACGTGTGGCATGAGCCGGCGCGACGCCCCATCGTAGTCGTTTGAATAACTCCACTCGTGCATGCCCATCTTCTGGCTCACGAGGTTGAGACCATCGGGTAAGCGATCCGTCAGGTCTTCGCTATGGCAATACTTGTGGATAGAGATGGCCGCCTGGTGGCCGTGCTCTACGGCCCAGATGATGTTCTTGGGACCGAACGCCGAATCGCCGCCGAAGAAGACGCCTTCGCGCGTGCACATCATCGTCTGTTCGTCGACGACCGGGCACTCCCACTTGTCGAACTCGATACCAAGGTCACGTTCGATCCAGGGGAAGGCGTTATCCTGGCCGATCGCAAGTACTACGTCGTCACACGGAATCACGACCTCATCAGTAGACGTACCACGATCGATACGGCCGTCTTCGTCGATGTTGTATTCCATGAGGTCGAATTTCATACCGACGAGCTTGCCGTCCTCGTAGACAAACTCTTTTGGCGAGTGATTGACGATGATCTCGACGTTCTCTTCCTCCGCGTCCTCAAGCTCCCACTCGGAGGCCTTGAAGAATCCGCGCGGCTTGCGGGCCATGACTTTGACGTTCTCGGCACCGAGACGCAGGGATGTGCGACAACAGTCCATCGCCGTATTACCTACGCCGATGATCAGGACCTTCTTGCCGATCTCAGTCACGTGATCGAACGCAACCGACTCAAGCCACTCGATACCGATATGAATGCGATCGGAATCGTAGCGACCGGGAATCTCCAGATTCTTGCCCTTGGGAGCGCCGGTGCCGACGAATACTGCGTCGTAATTCTCGTCGAGCAGCTCCTTCATGCTGTCGATGGGATGGTTCAGTTTCAGGTCGACACCCATATCGAGGATGTAACCGATCTCTTCGTCGAGAATTTCGGGCGGCAGTCGGAACTGCGGAATATTGGTGCGCATGAGCCCGCCAGTCGTATCGAGCGCCTCGAAAATCGTAACGTCGTAGCCCAGCGGCCGCAGATCGTTGGCAACGGTCAGCGACGCGCAGCCCGCACCGATGAGCGCAACCTTCTTGCCATTATTCTTTTCTGGAATTTGCGGTAGTCGATCGCGGATGTCGTCGCGGTTGTCCGCGGCGACACGTTTAAGGCGACAGATAGCGACGGGCTTGTCTTCGACGCGGCCGCGGCGGCAGGCCGGCTCGCAGGGACGATCGCAGACGCGACCGAGGATGCCGGGGAAGACGTTCGACTGCCGATTTTCCATATAGGCGTCGCTGAAGCGCCCCTGGGCGATCATGCGAATGTATTCAGGGACGTCGGTGTGTGCCGGGCAGCCCCACTGGCAGTCAACGACCTTATGGAAGTAGTCGGGATTTGAAGTGTCGGTAGGCTTCATCTTTTCCGCGCTAGCATAGCGAGTATGGGCGGAAAGTAAACAAAAAACCGTCGCCTATCTCGCTCGACCAAAGTCGAGTCGTCTGCCAGCGATGCGTCCTGTGAGTGCACCATCCCGATACACGACCTCACCATTGACGATTGTCGTGTCGATCGTGGCAGGAAATGTGTGTCCCTCGAACGGCGACCAACCGCACTTGGCGAGAACGTTCTCACTGGTAACGCGGTATGGCCTCGACGGGTCAACAAGGACGAGATCAGCGTACCAGCCTTCGCGTACGTAGCCTCGCTGATCGACGCCGAAAATGTCGGCAGCCGCGTGGCAAGCCTTGTCGACGAGCAACTCCAGGCTGATGTCCCCACGCTCAACCAGGTCAAACAGCGTCAGCAGCGCATGCTGCACCAGCGGCAGACCGGCGGGCGCCTTGAAGTAGGTCCCGGCCTTCTCCTCGGCAGTGTGCGGTGCATGATCGGTCGCGATGATGTCGATGCGGCCATCGTTCAACGCTGCAATCAGGGCGGCACGGTCCTCCGCGCGCTTGATGGCCGGGTTGCATTTGATGCGCGTGCCCAGCTCCTCGTAGCGCGACTCATCGAAGAACAGGTGGTGAACACACACTTCCGCTGTGATGCGTTTTTCTGTTCGGTGCGCGGTATCGAACAACTCCATCTCGCGCGCCGTGGTCAGGTGCAGCACCTGGTGTAAGGCGTCGTATTTCTTTGCCAGCCCAATCGCCATCTCGGACGATATGTAACATGCCTCCGCGGAACGAATTTTCGGGTGTTCGGTAAGCGGCACGTCCTCACCATACCGCTCGCGCGCCTTTTCCTCGTTGGCCCAGATCGTCGGCGAATCCTCACAGTGGGTTACGACGATGACAGGGGCATGCTGGAAAATCTGGTCGAGCGCGTCCGGGTCATCGACCAGCATGTCGCCGGTCGAGGCACCCATGAAAACCTTGATACCGCACGAATTGCCAACCTCGAGTGCCTTGATCTCCTCGATGTTGCCGTTCGTGGCGCCGAAGTAGAACCCGTAATTTGCGCTGCAGCGGCCAACCGCCATCGCATACTTTCTGGCGAGTTCCTCACGCGTTGTCGTCAATGGATTGACGTTGGGCATGTCCATGAAACTCGTGATGCCGCCGGCCGCAGCCGCGGCCGATTCGGTCGCGAGATCACCTTTGTGCGTCAGTCCAGGCTCGCGGAAATGGACCTGGTCGTCGATCATGCCCGGCATCAGGTACATGCCATCCGCGTCGATGACCTCGGCGCCGTCCGGTGCTGCAATGCCGCTGCCTATTTGCTCGATGCGATCATCGACCACAAGGACGTCGGCGTCCTGGATATGTCCCTCGTTGACGAGGCGCGCGTTGCTGATGAAGAGCTTGTTCACGCGCGTATTATGAAAGGGCTCCGCGATGATTACCATCGCAACGATTTCGCGCCGTGTGTGGAGCTTTGCGGACACCGACAGGGTGTGCGATAAGGGCACCATGAACACCCCTGATTACCTCGACCTGATCCGCAACGCTCGCGTCTACGACGTCGCGGAGAAGACCCCCCTCGAGCTGGCGAAAAATCTCTCGCAAAGGCTCGGCAATCGCATCCTGATGAAGCGCGAGGATCTCCAGCCCGTGTTTTCTTTCAAGCTGCGCGGGGCCTACAACAAGATATCGGGTCTCAGCAATGAGGAACTGTCGCGTGGCGTTATCTGCAGCTCGGCTGGAAATCATGCTCAAGGGGTAGCGCTCGCGGCGCAGCGCAAAGGCATTCGCGCCGTCATCGTCATGCCTGTTACGACGCCATCGATCAAAGTCGACGCGGTCGCGGCGCTGGGCGGAGACGTCGTACTCCACGGTGACACCTATGATGATGCGTATGCACACGCACGTGAGCTCTCCGCCGGTGAGGGCCTGATTTTCATTCACCCCTTCGATGATCCTGTGGTCATCGCCGGGCAGGGCACGATCGGCGCCGAGATTCTCGAGCAGACTGAAGAGCCGATCGACGCCATTTTCGTCCCAATAGGCGGCGGCGGTCTGGCGGCTGGCATCGCAGCCTGGGTGAAGCGGGTAAAGCCCGCCATCAGGATCATCGGCGTCGAACCTGACGATTCGGATGCGATGCGGGCCTCGCTGGAGGCGGGTGCGCCTGTCACGCTCGACCATGTCGGGATATTTGCGGACGGCGTTGCCGTGCGTCGTGTCGGCGATGAGACGTTTCGACTTTGCAAGGAATTCGTTGACGAAGTCATTACTGTCGATACCGATCAGGCGTGCGCCGCCATTCGCGACATCTTCGAGGATACTCGTTCGATCGTCGAACCTGCAGGTGGGCTGGCTGTCGCGGCAGCAAAAAAGTATATCGCCGAACATGAGCTGACGAACAAAACTTTCGTGACAATAAGTTGCGGCGCCAACGTCAACTTCGATCGACTGCGGCATATTGCAGAACGCGCCGCCGTTGGCGAGCTTTCAGAGATGCTGCTCGCGGCGGAGATTCCGGAGGAACCGGGCAGTTTCCGCAAGTTCTGCGAGACCGTCGGGCGTCGCGGCATTACCGAATTCAATTACCGCTATGCCGACGACAGCAAAGCACACATTTTTGTCGGCGTGCAGCTCAGTCGCGGTATGGACGAACGCCTCGCACTGCTTGAGAAGTTGCGCGAAGCCGGGTTTCCTGTCGAGGACCTTACTGACAACGAAATGGCCAAGCTGCATGTACGTCATATGGTCGGCGGACGCTCACCGCACATTCGCAATGAACGGTTGTTCCGATTCGAATTCCCGGAGCGTCCCGGCGCGCTGCTGGACTTTCTCGATGCGATCGGTACCCACTGGAACATCAGCCTGTTCCACTACCGCAACCACGGCTCCGACTACGGTCGCATTCTCGCCGGCATTGATGTCCCTCAGGACGAAACCGATGAGCTCGAGTCGCACCTCGCCGAGCTCGGCTACATGCACTGGGAAGAAAGCGACAATCCGGCGTACAAGCTGTTTCTGGGTTAATCCCTGAAAGACGGATCTCGTCGCTCGAGCTTGCGCAGCAGTCCCGGCCAGACGAGCGAGCCTCCGAGCCCTTTGGTCACCTGCTCGGCTTGCGCCTGCACCCCGTCGAGAATCGGTTGCGGAATTTGCGTCAGCTCATTCCCACCTGACTGCGCCATGATCTGGATCTGACAGGCCGTTTCGAGAACATACATAAGGAGAAATGCGTCGGCGATTGTCGCTGCGGCCGTCAGCAGGCCGTGATTACGCAGAATCAGCGCATTGTTGCTGCCGAGATCCGCGACGAGTCGCGGTTTCTCGTCATCGTTGAGCGCAACCCCTTCGTAGTCATGGTAGGAAAGCGTGACGTACGGAAACATGGCCGTTTGCGAAATCGGTAGCAGCCCGTTTTTCTGTGCCGACACAGCGATGCCTGCTTTCGTGTGCGTGTGCAGCACGCAGCCAGCATCTTCGCGAGCCTCGTGCACGGCGCTATGAATGACAAAACCGGCCGGATTCACCGGGTGTTCGGATTCGAGCACTTTGTTGCCATCGAGATCGACTTTGACCAGCGAACTGGCGGTGATCTCTTCGAACAACATGCCGTAGGGATTGATCAGAAAGTGGTCGTCGCCGCCAGGCACGCGCGCCGAGATGTGCGTAAAGACGAGATCATCCCAGCCGTACATGGCAATAATGCGATAGCAAGCAGCCAGATCGGTTCGAACGCGCCATTCTTCGGCCGAAACCTGGCCGCGTAAAGAGTTACTCATGAAACCTCCTGGGCTCGGATTGCCATATACCTTTCTGTTTGCAACCTTTTTGGGCCGGGGTGCATCGAATAGATACAAATATACTGAAGAACCAAGAGAATCAACGTGAGACTACGAACCTTTGCAGTATTCCTTTGGGGTTTCCTGATTGCGACCGCCGCGGTCGCTGGTGAGGAACGCCGCGCTGAGATCAAGATTGCAATTGACGGCGACGAAAGCGGTCAAAGTGTTTTCAGATTCGACAGCGACGATGCCGGTATTGACCTGTACGAGCTCGAGGTCGGCGACAAGAAAACCTATACCGACGACGATGGCAATGAAGTCACCGTATCGCGAAATGACGACGGCTTCGTATTCGAGGTCGCCGGGGAGGAGATTGTCGTTGCGGACATACTGCATGACGAGCACGACCTGAAAATGATTCACCTCGCTCACGAAAGCGAAAACGTTGTCCTCGAAAAGCACCATAAGGTGCACATGGTCAAGACAGAGGCTGATGCCGGCGTCACCATCATTTCAGGCGACGAAATCGATGCCGATACGCGTGCACGAATCGAAAAGGTCCTCAAAGAGGCGGGCAAAGACGGCGAAGTCCTTTTTATCGACGGCAGCGAGCTGACGGGCGATGAAAAAGCAGAGCGCAAACGCGAAGTCCGCATCATCAAGAAAGAGATTGACGTCACAAACTAACTTTCCCTTATGCTGTTTGTAACGTTTCTATTAGCGGTGGCCCCGGTCACCGCTTTTTTTGTGCAACGATGTGCGAGCGCGGCGCTGTTTCCCTAGAACATGTCTCGCATGCGCGCCGCGACGTCGATCGTCTTGTCCGAACGCACCCTGAACGCCGCGCCGGGCGTTTCCGGCCGACCGGCAAACCGGCTGTCCATTGTCTCGAGCAGCCTGTCGGTCATGAATCGGCTGCGCGCGCCGTACACGTGCTTGTCACCGTCGCGGCGCTGTTGTGTAACGTGATATCGCAGCGGCGCTACCAGTGAAAGCGATTGCCTGGCGCGCGTCATCGCGACGTATAACAGGCGACGTTCCTCTTCGATCATCGCGGGCTTGCCCGTGGCGAATTCGCTTGGAAAGCTGCCGTCCGACACATTGAGGAGAAATACGGCTTCCCATTCCTGGCCTTTGGCCGAATGCACCGTCGACAATACGAGGTAATCTTCGTCGAGCAACGGGTCACCGGACAAATCCCCTGCCGCGCTCGGCGGATCGAGCGTCAATTCGGTGAGAAAACGCTCGCGCGTCGCATAGCGGCCCGAAATCTGCTCCAGCTGCTCCAGGTCCGCCTCCCGGGTTTCGAGGCCGTCGTAGAGACGTTCGAGCTGCGGCTGGTACCAGCGTCGCACCTGCGTGAGCTGTGACTGCCACCCTTTTTCTTCTACGCCTGCAGACGCCAGAATCGTCATCAATGTACAAAAATCACCCCACTCCGCCGCGCACGCCGACGGTGCCCGGAACTCCTGCAACTGCGTGAACCGGTGGCCGTTTAGTGCAAGGTGCTCGAAGCACTTGGTAGCGGTGGCAGGCCCCATGCCCGGCATCAACTTGAGCACCCGAAACGCTGCCACTTCGTTCTTTGGGTTTTCGGCCCACTTGAGGACAGCGAGAAAGTCCTTGACGTGAGCTGCCTCGAGGAACTTGAGTCCGCCGTACTTCACATAGGGAATGTTGCGACGCACGAGTTCGAGCTCGAGCCGATCGCTGTGGTGCGAGCCAC
>JAAUYD010161408.1_pt1 | contig 10710 bp, 12 predicted proteins | sample 7278101 | NCBI WGS metagenome assembly JAAUYD01 (sample SAMN14350128, study PRJNA611818) | marine sediment metagenome | isolation source: surface marine sediment (0.6m) | place: French Polynesia: Moorea | collected 2018-08
AGTCGCCGTAGACGTACCAGCCGTTCAGGTCGACGTACGACGAGTCCCGGGCCACCACCCCGCCGCTCACCGAGCAGTCGCCGTCCCCGTGCGGATACGCCGCAACCGGCGAGGTGTGCGCTGGCGAGGACTGGTCGTCGTTGAACGGCGCGTAGGCCTCGAAGGCGCTCCACCCGAAGTCGAGCCCACGGCCGGCACCGAGCTGGGTCTCGGGGTCGGCGGCGGCCCGGTTGATCTCCTCGAACTCGCCCTGGCCCACGTCGGCGATCCAGAGATCCCCGGTGAGCGGGTCGAAGGAGAACTTCCACGGGTTGCGCAGCCCCGAGCTCCAGATGAGTGGATCGGCGGGCGAGCCGTCGGGCGCCGACCCGGTGGCGTAGGGGTTGTCGGCCGGCACCGACACCGCTCGGTCCCCGGCGGGCGCCGGATCGAAGCGGAGGATCGAACCGAGCGGGGTGGACAGGTCGAGCGATGCCCGTTCGGGGTCGTTCGCCGAGCCGCCGTCGCCGAGCGCCAGGTACAGCAGGTCGTCCGGCCCGAACTCGAGCTCACCGCCGTTGTGGTTGCCGAACGGTTGGTCGATCCGGAGCAGTTCGCGGTAGGTCGCCGGGTCGGCCGCGGCGCTGACCGGGTCGATCGCCAACTCGGCGACCACCGTGTCACCGTCACCGCTCGAGAAGTGGACGTACACCAGCGGGTCGACCGGGTGGTAGGCGACGCCGAGCAGTCCCTGCTCCGCACCCCCGGCGGTGAAGCTCACGCCGGCGGCGTCGGTGATGTCGGCCATGTCCAGCACGGTGGTGGAGGACTCGGCGTCGGCCGCGATGACGCGGCCACCCTTCTCGATGACCATCATCCGGAGGTCGTCAGGTCGCGAGGTGATGTCGACCGGCTGGTCGTAGGTCGCCTCCTCGATGAGTTGGATCGTCGGTGCCGGCAGCGGGCCCGGCATCGTGGTGACCGTGGTGACCTCGTCGGGTCGGACCGTCGGCAGGTCGGCGGACGGGTCGGCAGCGAGGGTGGTGTCCGGTGCCGACGAGTCGGTCTCCGGATCCGCAGCGGTGTCCGAGGGAGTGGTCTCGTCGGTCGCGTCGTCCGGCGCGTCCGTGTCGGGCGCCGCGGTGTCGCCGGTGGCTTCGGGCTCGTCGGTCGTCGGCGTGTCGTCGGCATCGTCGGTCGGGGTGCACGCGGCGACGAGCAACCCGGCGGTGACGGCGAGGGGCAGGGCGAGGCGGCGCATCACTGGGTGAACCGGGCGAGGCCCTCTTGCACGACGCTGACGGCGAGCTTGCCGTCGGCGGTGAAGATCGCGCCACCGGCGAGTCCGCGGGCGGAGCCGGTCGAGATCGCCCGCTGTTGGTACAGCATCCACTCGTCGATCCGGAACGGTCGATGGAACCACATCGCGTGATCGAGGCTCGCCATCTGCAGGCCGGGATGGTCCCACGACAGACCGAACGGGAGCAGGGTGGTGTCGAGCAGCGTCATGTCGCTCGCATAGGTCAACAGGCAGGCGTGCAGCACCGGATCGTCGGGCAGCGATCCATTGGCGCGTAGCCACACGTGCTGCACCTCCGCCGGGGCGCCCTGTCGGGAGAAGGGATCGCCATCGACGTAGCGGAGGTCGATCGGCCGCGGACGGTGATACCAGCCGCCGATGCGCTCGGCGTACGGAGCCATGCGGGTGTGGAAGTCGGGGAGGTCCTCGGGCGGGGTGAGGTCCTCGTCCATCTCGACCTGGTGATCGGGACCGCCGTCCTCCTCGTCGTGGAAGCTGGCCTGGAGGTTGAAGATCGCCCGGCCGTTCTGGATGGCGACGACGCGCCGCGTGCCGAAGCTGCGACCGTCACGGATCCGATCGACCTCGTAGAGGATCGGCAACTCGGGATCACCCGGGCGCAGGAAGTAGGCGTGAAGGGAGTGGACGAGCCGGCCGGGCTCGTCGATCGTGCGTGCGGCGGCGATGAGCGCCTGGCCGGCGACCTGGCCGCCGAACACGCGGACGCGGTCCTCGTCGGTCGAGCTGCCGCGGAAGATGTTGACCTCGATCTTCTCGAGGTCGAGGAGCCCGACGAGATCGTCGAGCGCTGCCTGGTTCTGCTCGGGTGAGATCCTCAGCGGGACGCTGCCGGTCGCACCGGGGGGAGTGGGTGGGGTCATGCCGACTCCATGTTGGCACGGTCCGGGTGCGTACAGTCGGCCCCATGGAGCAACTGGGCCTGACCAACGACGAACTCCTCACGACGACCCGTGCGGTGCGCAAGCGGTTGGACTTCGACCGAGACGTGCCGAACGAGGTGATCGAGGACTGTGTGCGGATCGCCATGCAGTCGCCGTCGGGTTCGAACAACATGACGATGCGATTCGTCGTCGTGAAGGACCCCGAGAAGCGGGCGGCCATCGGCGAGGTCTACAAGCAGGGCTGGGACATGTACATCCAGTCGCCGTTCTCGGTCGCCGGCATCAAGAAGGACACCCCGGCGGAACAGGCACAGCAGGACCGGGTGACCGATTCGGCGACCTTCCTCGGCCACAACATGGGCAAGGCGCCCGCCCTCGTCATCGCGTGCACCGAATCGGGACGTGTCGACGGCCAGCCGGCCATGGTGTCGGCGTCGATGATGGGGAACTGCCTGCCGGCGATGTGGAGCTTCATGCTCGCCGCTCGCGCACGCGGCCTGGGGACGGCGTGGACGACGATTCATCTGATGCTCGAACAGCAGGTCGCGGACATCGTCGGCATCCCGTTCGACCAGGTGCAACAGGCGTGTCTCACACCGCTCGCGTACACCAAGGGCACCGACTTCAAGCCCGCGATGCGACCGGATCCGAGCACGATCATCCACTGGGACACCTGGGGCTACTGACCGGGCGACGACGTGACGCTCTCCGGTTTCCGGCGCTCGCTCGCGCTCGCGACCAAGGGGTTCATGCCCGAGGACGAGGGTGACGCGCTCTGGGCGGCGGCGTCGTCGGCGTGTGAGGCCGTGCCCGGGCTGCCGCTGGTCGAGCTCGGCTCCTACTGTGGTCGCTCGACCGTGTGGCTCGGCGACGTGGCCGCCCGCCACGGCAGGGTGCTGTTCGCGCTCGACCATCATCGGGGCTCCGAGGAGAACCAGGCCGGCTGGGAGCATCACGACCCGGAGGTCGTCGACGCGCGGACCGGCCGGATGGACACGCTGCCGTTCTTCCGTGCGACGATCCACGATGCCGGCCTGGAGGACAACGTCGTCGCGCTCGTCGGATCGGCGCCGCTGATCGCCACGGCCTGGAGCACCCCGCTCGCGTTCCTGTTCATCGACGGTGGCCACGGCGACGAACCCGCTCGCTTGGACCACGATCTGTGGACGCCGCACGTGGCGCTCGGCGGGACGCTGGCGATCCACGACGTCTTCCCGGACCCGGCGGACGGTGGCCGCCCGCCGCACGACCGGATCTACCTCCCGGCGCTCGACTCGGGCCGGTTCGAGGAGACCGGGGCGACGGGGTCGCTGCGCGTCCTGCGACGGGTCCGCTGATCGCGGCGCGGGCACAGTGCCCGAAATGCCGAGCGAGGCCCCTCCGGTGTGCCCTAGCTTGGCCTCATGCGCCGGACCACCGTCATCGCCTCACTCGCCGTTCTCGGTCTCACCGCCGCTGCCTGTAGCAGCGAGGACGCCGCCGAGTCCTTCCTGGAGAACGCCCTCGAACAGGAGGGTGGTGGCGACGTCGATCTCGACTTCGGGAGCGACGGCGGCTTCTCCATCGAGACCGACGAGGGATCGATGTCGATCGACGAGGACGGCAACTTCGTCATCACCGACGAGAGCGGTGAGGTGATCACCGGCGACGTCGACGTGGACGGTGACGGGGGCGTCACGATCGAGAGCGACGAGGGCGACTTCTCGTTGGAGTCGGACGGCGATGGTGGCGTCACGATCGAGAGCGACGAGGGCAACTTCTCGATGGAGTCCGACGGCGAGGGCTCGACCACGTTCCAGAGCGACGAGGGCGAGATGACGATCAACGCCTTCGAGGGCCTGCCCGACGACTGGCCGGGCGACGTGCCCCCGCCGGTCGGTCTCGAGATCGACAGCGGTTCGAGTGCCGTGACCGAGGAGTCGGTCAACTTCGCGGTGCTCGGCATGTCGCCCGCCGGCGCCGAGTTCGCCGCGGCGTACGGCCAGCAGCTGGTCGCCGCCGGCTTCGAGGAGCAGGTCAACCTCAGCGCCCCGGGCGGGGTCCAGGCCAGCTACATGCGCGGCGAGAACGAGACGGTCTCGGTCATCGGCACCGAGAACAGCAGCGATGCGCCCTGGGACTTCATCATCTCGTACTTCCGCCAGAACAGCTGATCGAGCTCAGCTCGCCGGCGTGACGACGTACTTGGGGCGGTCGACGGCCAGCAGCAGGGTCGCGGCGAACGCCATCGACCCGAAGGCGGCGAGGCCGAGCGGCCACGACGTGCCACCGGTGTAGAGCGCACCACCCATCAGCGGGCCGAACACCCGACCGATCGCCATCACGGCCTGCGCGTCGCCGGCGCGCTCCTCGGGGTAGCGGGAGCGTTCGGCGAGCAGGGTGAACGACGTCGGGGTGCCCATGAAGAAGCAGAACCCCCAGGCGATCAGGGCCGGGACGTAGATCCACGGTTGGGCGGTGACCGACAGCAGCAGGGCGAGCGTGCCCGTGGCGAGGTACCACACGCCGGCCTTGCCCTTGTTGAACGGCCACTTGGCGGCGGGGATCGACGCGACGGCGTTGAGGGTGAACACGATCGACACCGTCGTGGCGGACACGCCGACCGACTCCAGGCCGAACGCCGCGGCGAACACGAACACCGAGGAGCCGCCGAAGGTGATCAGGGCCAGCGCGACGAGGATCACCTTGGCGGGGCCGGTCGCCGGCTTGCGGCGTCCGCGGGTCCGGGGAACGTCGTCGGCCACGGCGACGCGAGTGACGAACACGAGTGGGATCGCCGAGGTGACCGCGAGGGTGCCGAAGACCCAGTCCGGACCGTGGGTGCTGGCGAGCCACGAGATCAACGGCGTGCCGATCACGCCGACGAGCGGACCGACGACGGCCACGTCGCCCGTCTTGCCGCGATCACCGAAGGCGGCCTGCCACCCGAACCACGCGGCGAGACCGAGTGCGACACCGCTGGCGGCCCGGGTGAACGTGAGCACGATGAGCCCCGGTGCGGCGGCCGATGCCGCATTCGCCAGGCAGCCGAGGACGCCGATCGCCACGAACACGGCGCGCGACGGTCGGAGGAAGCGTCCGGCACCGAAGGACGCGACGACGAACCCCGCGAGCTGTGCGGTCGACATCCAGCCGACCGAGCCGGTGGCGACGTCGTAGTACTCGGCGATCGCCGGGATCAGGAACGGCGTCGCGATGAAGACCAGCGTGCTCGCCGCGATGGCGGCCAACATCGGTGCGGGCACCTGCAGCCGGGCTGCGTTGAGCAGCCGGACGGGAACCTGCATGGGTGCGTCGTCCGGTCGGCGTCGTCAGGCGGCGTCCGAGTCGGCGTCGGTCTCGACGTCGCCGTCGGCGGGCGGCGTCCAGCCGTGCTCGCGGCGGAGGTCCTCGCGGGCGGCGATGATCATGTCCCGGATCCGGTCGCGAAGCTCGGGGAGGTCCTTCATCGTCAGGCCCTCGGTCGGCACGGGCTCCAGCACGCGCACCTCCGCGGTGGCCCGGCCCTGTCGCCAGTCGTTCTTGCGCAGGCAGTCGCGGGTGCCGTGCACCGCCATCGGCAGGATCGGGTGCTGGCCCTCGATCGCCAGCTTGAAGGCGCCGGCCTTGAACTCGCGGAGCTCGCCGGTCTTCGACCGGCTTCCTTCGGGGAAGATCATGACCGAGGTCCGCCGCTCGAGCCGCTCGCGGCTGATCTGCATCGCCCGCACCGCCGACTTGGCGTCGCCCCGCACGAGCGGGATGTCGCGGGCGAGGCGCATCATCCAGCCGAGGAAGGGGATGCGCAGGATCTCGATCTTGGACATCCACTTCATCTCGAAGGGGAGATGCGAGATGAGGATCATGTCGACGAACGACTCGTGGTTGGCGACGACGACGTACGGCTTGCGCATGTCGTCGGGAACGTCACCCGACGTCCGGAACGTCCACAGCGGGTTGAGGTAGCTGTTCGGCATGACGACCTTGCGGAACACGTACCCGGCGGCGTAGGCCCCGCGATCGAACGGCCAGGTGACGAGTCGCACGATCGCGACGATCGGCGTGTACACGAACACCGACGCGCCGAGGACGAACCAGCTCCAGATCGACAGGACGGTCCGCACGGCCTTCGAGTTCACCGGAGCGAGTGTACGGCCCGCCGCGGTGTTGACCGGCCGTCGGCCCATTCCGATCCGCCACGAGCCGTTCTCGACATCCCGGCGGCCGGAATCCGGTCGCATGGGTGACGAGAACGGGCCGGCCTCACCAGCTGGCTGCGTCGGGGGTGATCTCGGCCAGGTCGCGCAGGGCGTAGCGAAGGTGCTCGAACTCCTCCTCGAACAGGGTGTGCCAGCCGTCGAGGACGACTCCGGTCCCGTTCTCGAGCACCTCGATCCTGTCGTCCAGCCGGTCGTCGGTGAGCTCGGCGAGCACTCGGTCGATCGCATCGGACTGCGCGGTCCGGACCTCGACGATCTCGTCGTACGTCGGAGCGGCCGATCGATCGATGCCCGGCCAGGGAACGTCGATCGAGCCGGAATTGGGCATGCCGATGGCGTGGAAGTCGGCGCCCGTCATCGGGCGGAGGATCCACTTGTCGGCGACGAACACGAGATGGCGCAGCGTCTCGGTGAACGACCATTCGTCGTCGACCCGACGGCGCCGCTGCTCGTCGGTGAGCCCGGCTGCGCGGTCGATCACCGCACTCCAGCGCGTCCGCAGCTCCCGCCAGGTCGCTCGGATCGCGTCGGCGGTGCGAGGGCGGATCATGCCGCGCAACGGCTGCCACGGATCGTGCGCGTTGACGTGGTCGGTGACGTCGACGCCGTTGATGACGAGGCGGTCGACGAACCCGTCGAGCTGGACGTCCTCGAGGAGCACGTGGTGGGCACGAACGCCGGTGAAGTCCACGTCGCGGAACGTCGCGTCGCGCAACCACACACCCCAGAACACGGCGCGGGTCAGGTCGCGATCCTCGAACTCCTCGGGTGGTCGGGTGTCGTCGGTCATCGGTGCTCCCGGGTTCGTGCCGGCACGTCGATGACGATGGCGCGGCGGTGCGTCCTCGATGCGTCGGGTGCCGTCGCGGTGAGGGGGTGGTCAGCCACGGTCATCGCCTCCGTCGATTCGGGTGAGGAGGGCGAGGACGCGCTCGAACATCCGGTCGGCGGCGTCGGCGTCGTATGTCGGCAGCGATCGGTCGACGAACAGGTGCTGGTCGCCGGGGTACTCGAACAGCTCGGCCTCGTCCGGTGCCGATGCGACGAGGGCTCGGGCGTGGTCGAGGTCGCCCTCACCGGCGAAGAACGGGTCGCCGTCGAGGCCGTGGATCTGGACGGGCACGTCGGCGGGCCAGTGACCGCCGAACTCGGCGAGCGGGAGGCACGCCTCGAGGAGCACGGCGCCCCTGGCTCCATCGCGCGTCATCGCCAGCGCCTGGGCGGGGATGACGCCGAGCGACACGCCGGCGTAGACGAGTCCGTCGGGGAGCGAGGCGACGGCCGCCGTGCCGCGCTCGAGGATCGTCGAGAAGCCGATCGCGTCGACGTGCTCGACGCCGTCGTCGATCGACGTGAATCGTCGTCCGTCGAAGAGGTCGGGGACGTGGACGCGATGCCCCGCACCGGCGAGTTCGTCACCGAGCGCGACGATCCCGTCCGTCCTGCCCAGGACGTGGTGGAACAGCACGATCTCTGCCACGGTCGACGACTCCTTCGAACGATCCGGAATTCCCGATCGTTGAGTGTAGGGCATGTCGTCACCTACGATCGAAAAATGTCGATTGATCGGCTCGACGGTGGGCCCGGCGAACCGAGCACGCCCGACTACGAGCTCGAGCAGCGCCGAGAGGTCAGTGACCGTCGCTCCGTGACCGCGATGTTCCATCCGCTCCGGTCGACCGTGCTCGACCTCCTCCTCGAGCGCGCAGCGACGGTCAACGAGCTCGCCCGGGCTGTGGGACGACCGGCCAGCACCGTCGCCTACCACGTCGGTGTGCTCGCCGACGCCGACCTCGTCCGGGTCGTCCGCAGCCGCCGAATCCGCGCGGTGGACGAACGCTTCTACGGGAGGACGGCGCGCACGTTCGTGGTCGGCGCCGTCGAACCGGGTGTCGACGACCACCGAACCGGGGCGAACCCGCTCAGCGAGGCGGCTGCCGAAGCGGTCGAGGCGCACCGCGACGACGAACTCCGCGCGATCCACCGCCACGCCCGGGTTCCGGCCGACCAACTCCCCGCGTTCTGGGATCGTGTGCTCGATCTCGCCGACGAGTTCGCATCCGAGCAGCGCACCGGGGCGCAGTCGCACGCCTTCGTCGCTGCGGTCTACCCGACCGACTTCCCCACGCTGCCGCCGCCCGACGCCGGATCCTGAACGGCCCGGGGCCGGCCGTTCACGGGGCGATCACGGTCGACTCCTATGGTCGATCACATGTCGGTTCGCCGGGTTCTCTCGCTGGTCGTCGCCGGGGCGGTCGTGCTCACGGCCTGTGGCGGAGGTGGCGACGAGGGCGCCGACGACACCGAGACGACGGTCGTGGCCACGTCGGTCGCGCCGAGCACGACGATCGCGAGCTGGGGGAGCGTGGCCGACATCTTGGACGTCGGAACCGAACAGGCGCTCCCGCCGCTCGAGGGGTTCGCCGACGCACTGCGGAGCGAGAACGCTCGGATCGGGGCGACGGACGGCCTCGACCACGACGCCGCCGACGCCGGCTCCCGTGTGACCCTGAACGAGGGCGCCTGTACCGAGGTCGGCTTCGTGGACTACTTCTACGAGGCCGCCGTCGGGCTGACCGACACGCCGAGCGTCGGGATCCTGGCGCCGGCCGTCCAGGTGTACGTGTGCCCCGACGAGGCGTCACGCGCCGAACAGGCGGACTTCCTGTACACCATCCACGGCGGTTCGGAAGGGCAGGAGTGCTCGGTCGACGACGTCGCACCCGACTCGACCGGTCCCCGCGTGTGTCCCAACCGGACCCTCGACACCGACCGCCTGACCGGGTGGGATGCGATCGCCGTCGGCTCCGTCGACCTCGCGATGGTCGCCGTGACGGCCGACCTCGCGCCCGACACCGACCCGGCCGAGGGCGCAGCGTCGATGCAGGCGCTGCTCGAGTACGCCACCGGGCACCTCGAAGAGCGCCTCGGCTGAGCCGCTCGACCGGCGGTGGCTCGCCGGCGCAGTCCGCTTCCGGAGGTCGGGCGAGGATGCGGTCGCGTGTGCGACAAGATGTCGATGTGCCGTTCGACCCTGAACTCGCCGAGCGGATCCGGCAACGTCTCCGCGGCATGGACGTCCGGGAGGTCGCGATGTTCGGTGGCCGGTCTTTCATGGTGTACGAGCAACTCGCCGTCTGCGCGGCGTCCGACGGTTCGCTCCTGCTTCGGTGCGCACCCGAGTCGGTCGACGAACTGGTCCAGCGTGAGGGTGCTCGGCCGGCCGAGATGCGCGGCAGGCCGATGAGCCCGGGCTGGTTGCGCGTCGACGTCGGTGCCCTCCACGACGATGTGGTGCTCGCCGACTGGATCGACGCTGCGGTCGCGCACGCCGAGCAGCGAGCGAACGCGTCGTGACCACGTCGTTCAATGACCGCCCGGCCGGATCGACGGATCGACGAGGTCCGCCGAGCCGGTCCGAGGTGGCGGCGTTCGTCGTCCCCGCACCGACGCCGGCGGTCGCCGACTGGCTCGGTTCCGGACCGCCGGAGCTGGTCGCCATCGCCGAGCGGTTGCGCGACCTCATCCACCACGTCGCGTTCGAGGTCGACGCCTGGCCGCTGGTCGAGGAGCTGAAGTGGGGGCAACCGAGCTATCGCTCACCGCACGGCAACGAGTCGACTCCGGTTCGGATCGGGTGGAGCGGGTCCGGCGACGTGGCGCTGCTCGCGCACTGTCAATCGAGTGTCGTCCCGGAGTTCCGGGCCGCGTTCGGTGATCGGTTCCGGTTCGACGGCGATCGTGCCGTCCTCGTCGGCGAATCCGATGTGGGGCGACTCGACGAGCTGACCGAGTTCGTCAGCCGTGCGCTCACCTACCGACGGGCCGGGTGACGCCGACCCCGCCGTCCTGTCACTCGCTTGGCACTCCGAAGAGGAGATCGATGATGGCCTCGCGCGCAGCGTCGCTGATCGTGTGGCTCAAGGCCTCGATGGTCGTGAGCGTCGAATCGTGGCCCGCCTCGACCAGCAGGTCGTGGAACAACGTGTTGGCCTGGACCAGGGTGGCACGATCCTCGTCGACGGCTCCCAACGCCTCCCAGGCGTCCCGAATCGGCCCGTCGGGATGACGAAGATCGAGCGCCTCCTCCACCTGACTGATGCCGATGGTGGTCTTCGAGTCGACCAGCACGTGGATCGGGCCGCCGGCGTAGCCGTCGATGTGCGACCAGACCGTCATCTCCTCGTAGAACGACGGGTCGTCGCGGATGGCGCCGTCCCACCCGGATCCGAGGGTCAGGTCCCCCTCGAACACGACGACCTCGGACACGGCGATGTTCCTCGCCGGCACGCTGCAGCGACGGTCGTCATCCGATGGGTTCATCGCGACG
>JAAUYD010135066.1_pt1 | contig 10709 bp, 7 predicted proteins | sample 7278101 | NCBI WGS metagenome assembly JAAUYD01 (sample SAMN14350128, study PRJNA611818) | marine sediment metagenome | isolation source: surface marine sediment (0.6m) | place: French Polynesia: Moorea | collected 2018-08
ATGGGCCATGTCGACCATGGCAAGACCTCGCTGCTCGACGCGCTTTGCCAGGCGGACGTCGCGTCCGGCGAAGCCGGCGGAATCACCCAGCATATCGGTGCTTATCAGGTGGAAACGCCCGGCGGTGTCGTGAGCTTCGTTGATACCCCCGGCCACGCAGCCTTCACGGCCATGCGGGCCCGTGGTGCGAAGGTGACCGACATTGTGATTTTGGTGGTCGCCGCCGACGACGGTGTGATGCCCCAAACCATTGAGGCCCTGAACCATGCCAAGGCGGCAGAAGTGCCGATGATCATTGCCATCAACAAGATGGACAAGCCGGAAGCGGACCCCACCCGGGTGCGCAACGAGCTGTTGCAGCATGAGATTGTGGTGGAGAGCTTGGGTGGTGACGTGCAGGAAGTGGAAGTGTCCGCTCTGAAGCATCAGAACCTGGACAAGCTTTTGGAAGCCATCCTGCTTCAGGCCGAAATTCTGGAGCTGAAAGCCAACCCTGACCGCTCCGCCGACGGCGTGGTGATCGAAGCCAAGCTCGACAAGGGCCGCGGCCCTGTGGCCACGGTTCTGGTGCAGCGCGGCACACTGCGGCTGGGCGACATATTCGTTGCCGGTTCGGCTTGGGGCCGGGTCCGCGCGCTAGTGGATGACCAGGGCGGCAATGTTGATGAAGCCGGCCCATCGGTTCCGGTGGAGGTTCTGGGCCTCAACACGGCGCCGGAAGCGGGCGACCAGTTTGTGGTGGTGGACAGCGATGCCCGGGCCCGGGAGATCACCGATTACCGCGAGCGCAAGCGCCGTGAGATGAAGGGTGCTCCGTCAACCGGCGCCATGTCACTTGAGCAGATGATGAGCAAGCTGAAGGAGAACGAGATCTCCGAGATGCCCATCCTGGTGAAGTGTGACGTCCAGGGCTCAGGCGAAGCCATCACCCAGGCGATCGACAAGCTGGGCACCGATGAGGTGGCCGCTCGGGTGATCCACCAGGCGGTGGGCGGGATTTCGGAGTCCGACGTGACCTTGGCGACGGCCTCCAATGCGCTCATCATGGGCTTCAACGTGCGGGCCAACAACCAGGCCCGCGACGCGGCTGAGGCGGCCGGCATCGAAATCCGTTACTACAACGTGATCTACGATCTGGTGGACGACGTGAAGGCGGCTCTGTCCGGCATGCTGTCGCCGGAACAGCGCGAAACCTTCCTGGGCAACGCGGAAATCCTGGAAGTGTTCAACATTTCCAAGGTTGGCAAGGTGGCCGGTTGCCGTGTCACCGAAGGCACTGTTGAACGCGGCGCCAAGGTGCGCCTGATCCGCGACAACGTGGTGATCCACGAAGGCACCCTCTCCACTCTCAAACGCTTCAAGGATGAGGTGAAAGAGGTCATTGCCGGTCAGGAATGCGGCATGGCGTTCGAGAACTACCAGGACATGCGCCCTGGCGATGTGATCGAGTGCTTCCGGGTTGAGGAAGTGGCCCGAACGCTGGACTAGCACGAGCACCGGAACGCCGGCGCTGGAACATCGAAAACTAAAATGAACCGATCTGAGATACACCGGGGGCCGAGCCAACGCCAACTGCGCGTTGGCGAACTGGTGCGCCACGCACTGGCCGACCTCTTCAACCGCGGCGAGATCGCCGACCCGGCCCTTGGCGCTGGCCTGACCGTGCTGGAAGTGGCGATGACGCCAGATTTGAAGATTGCCCACGCCTATGTGATGCCACTGGCGGGCGAAGGGCGCGATGAGGTGGTGAACGCTCTTTACAAGAACAAGAAGTTCATCCGCGGGCAGATTTCAAAGCAACTTGCCCTGAAGTATATGCCGGATCTGCGCTTCCACCTGGACAAGACGCTGGATTATGCCAGCCATATTGATGACCTTTTGGATGATCCGAAAGTGGCCCAGGACTTGGAACAGGACGGCACCTAGAGCGCCATGGCCAGACGGAAGAAAGGCGATCGGGTGCATGGCTGGGTCATCCTCGATAAGAGATTGACCATGACCTCCACCCAGGCGGTGGGCGCCGTGCGCCGCCTGTTCAATGCTCAAAAGGCGGGCCACGGAGGGACTCTGGACCCGCTGGCCACCGGTTTGCTGCCAATCGCGCTTGGCGAAGCCACCAAGACCGTGCCATTTATCATGGACAGCACCAAGACCTACCGGTTCACCGTGGAATGGGGGGCTGAAACCACCACGGATGATGCAGAGGGCGAAATCACCCAGACTTCAGATAAGCGGCCGGATGAGGCGGCGATCCGCGCCTTGCTCCCTGATTTTACCGGCTTGATCAGCCAGGTCCCGCCGCAATTCTCCGCCCTGAAGGTGGATGGGGCCCGGGCCTACGATCTGGCGCGGGACGGCGAGGAGGTTGAGCTGGTCGCCCGGGAGATCCTGATCGACAGCTTTGAGCTGGTTTCTCAGCCGGACGACGATCATGCCGTCTTTGAAGCGGTCTGCAGCAAGGGCACCTATGTGCGGGCCCTGGCGCGCGACATGGGCCGGGAGCTCGGGTGCTTCGGGCATGTCTCGGAACTGCGCCGCACGCAAGTGGGCCCGTTTAACGAAGATGATATGATTTTGCTGGATCAATTGGACGATTTGCGCCATAAGGGCGCCGGCCAGGAGGCCATGTATGAGTATCTCCTGCCGCTTGAGACCGCGCTGGACGACATCCCGGCGCTGGCCGTGAGCGCAGAAGATGCGGCGAGACTGAGAAACGGTCAAGCCGTCATCGTGCGGGGACGCGACGCTCCCATCCTGCAAGGAACCATTTTGGTGGAACACAGGGGTGACCCTGTCGCCTTGGCAGAAATGGAACAAGGGGCGGTGCATCCCAAGCGCGTTTTTAACCTAACCTAGAGTGCGCATGGAACGTGCGGCTCTCAACAGATGGAGTACCCGATGTCGATTTCCCCTGAGCGCAAGCAAGAGCTCATCAAAGAATATGGAACTGTAGACGGCGACACCGGTTCGCCGGAGGTTCAAGTTGCAATCCTAACCGAGCGCATCAAGAACCTGACCGAGCACTTCCAAGACCACAAAAAAGACAACCATTCCCGCCGCGGCCTTCTGAAAATGGTCTCGCAGCGCCGTAAGCTGCTGGACTATATGCGAGGCAAGCAGGAAGAGCGGTACCAAGATCTTATCAAGAAACTTGGCATTCGCCGCTAAGCAGAGATTGTTAGTCTGTCTCAACCAAATACCGAATACCCGGCTTTGGCCGGATATTGCTTCAGTCGCGTTATGTAGAGTGAGCAATGCGCCGCATGCGGAGGTCCGCATGGGGCAAACTATCCCTGGGCGGCGGCAATGGGGCCGCCCGTCCATCGTGCCCGATTGGGATGCTGCAAAGGAAAGTTATCGCAGCGCAGGGCACATATAAGGAAAATCCGAATGTTTGATGTTCAAACCGTAGAAATTGAATGGGGCGGAAGGCCGCTCAAAATCGAAACTGGCAAAGTGGCCAGACAAGCCGATGGCGCCGTGATGGTGACCTATGGCGAAACAACCGTTATGGCGACCGCAGTGGCCGATCGCTCACCGCGCGCCGGGATCGACTTTTTCCCGCTGACCGTGAACTATCAGGAAAAGGCCTACGCCGCCGGCAAGGTGCCGGGTGGCTACTTCAAGCGCGAAGGGCGCCCGTCTGAAAAAGAAACTCTGGTGAGCCGGTTGATCGACCGTCCGATCCGTCCGCTTTTCGCCAAAGGCTTCAAATGCGAAACCCAGATCATCGCAACCGTTCTTTCCCACGATCTTGAGAACGACCCGGACGTGGTAGCCATGGTGGCAACCTCTGCCGCGCTGACCCTCTCCGGCATTCCGTTCATGGGCCCCATTGGTGCGGCCCGCGTGGGTGTGATTGACGGCGCCTATGTCCTGAACCCAACCCTTGATCAGATGGAAGACAGTGACCTCGATCTGGTGGTGGCCGGCACTCAGGACGCCGTTCTGATGGTGGAATCGGAAGCCAAGGAGCTGTCCGAAGACATGATGCTTGGCGCTGTTATGTTCGGCCATGCGGAGATGCAGTCCGTCATGGACGCCATCATCGATCTGGCCGAGCGCTGCGCGAAAGAGCCGCGTGAGGTTGAAGTAAAAGACCTCTCTGAACTCCAGGGTAAGGTAGACGGCCTTGCCACTGAGGGCCTGACCGCCGCTTACAAAGAAGCGGACAAAATGACCCGCCAGGACATGGTGGCCGAGACCAGAGACAAGGTCATGGCCGAGCTGGCTCCGGAAGATGGCGATGTTGACCCGCTGGAAGTGGGCGCTTGCTTCAAAACTCTGGAAAAGAACATTGTGCGCGGCTCGATCATCGAGACCAAGAAGCGCATCGATGGCCGGTCTCTCGATCAGGTGCGCCCGATCGTGGCCGAAGTGGGCATTCTGCCCCGGGCTCACGGCAGTGCACTGTTCACCCGCGGGGAAACCCAGGCTCTGGTGGTCACCACTCTGGGCACCGGTGAGGACGAGCAGTTTGTTGATGCTCTGGAAGGCACCTACAAAGAGAACTTCCTTCTGCACTACAACTTCCCGCCCTTCTCCGTTGGCGAGACCGGCCGCGTTGGCTTTACCGGCCGCCGCGAAGTGGGTCACGGCAAACTGGCATGGCGGGCCGTTCACCCGGTGATGCCCACCAAGGACGATTTCCCCTACACAATCCGGATCGTTTCGGAAATCACCGAATCCAACGGATCGTCCTCCATGGCCTCCGTCTGCGGCGCTTCGCTCGCCATGATGGATGCTGCCATTCCGCTGTCCCGCCCTGTGTCAGGCATCGCCATGGGCCTCATCAAGGAAGGCGATGACTTCGCTGTCCTGTCCGACATTTTGGGTGATGAAGACCATCTCGGCGACATGGACTTTAAGGTGGCCGGCACCGAGGAGGGTATCACCTCCTTGCAGATGGACATCAAGATCACCGGCATCACCGAAGAGATCATGCGCATTGCGCTGGACCAGGCCAAAGGCGGCCGTGTGCCCATTCTGGGCGAGATGGCGAAAGCCATCACTGAAGCACGCACCGAGATGGGCGCTTACGCTCCGCGCATTGAGCAGATCAAGATCCCTGTGGACAAGATCCGCGACGTGATCGGCACCGGCGGCAAGGTGATCCGTCAGATCGTTGAAGAAACCGGCGCCAAGATCAACGTGGAAGACGATGGCACGGTGAAGGTGGCCTCCAACGATGCGGAGTCCATCGAAGCGGCGATGACCTGGATCAAGTCCCTCACCTCCGAGCCGGAAGTGGGCGAGATCTACACCGGTAAGGTGGTGAAGATCATGGACTTCGGTGCCTTCGTGAACTTCTTCGGCCCGAAGGACGGTCTCGTGCACATCTCCGAACTGGCCCCGCGCCGGGTGGAGAAGGTGAGCGACATCGTGAACGAAGGTGACGAGGTGAAGGTCAAGCTGCTTGGCTTCGACAACCGTGGCAAGGTTCGCCTGTCCATGAAGAACATCGATCAGGAGACCGGCGAAGAGGTCACCCCTGAAGACGCCTAGGCGTCTTAGACTTTAGGCGAGACGGGGCCGGTTCCCGTCTTGCCATTGCGTCTGTATTGAGACACAGCTAGGTGCGCGCAACCTTGAGCGCGCACCACACTTTTTTGCATTTCCGCAAGGAGATCCCCCAATGGCAACACCCACCGCAAACTGGTCCTACCCCACAGAAGTCCGCTTTGGCGCGGGGCGCATCGCCGAGTTGGCAGACGCCTGCAAGGCCGCCAGCATGGAGCGCCCGTTGTTGGTCACCGATCCGGGGATCGTGGACCTGCCCATTACCCGAACAGCACTGGAGGCCGTGAAGGCGGGCGGACTTGAGGTGGGGATCTTTTCCGATGTGAAGCCTAATCCTACGGCCTCAAACGTGGAAGCGGGCGTTGCCGCGTTCAAAGCCGGCGGCCATGACGGTGTGATTGCCTTTGGCGGTGGTTCCGGTCTTGATGCGGGTAAAGTTATTGCGTTCCAGAAGGGCCAAACCCGGCCCATGTGGGATTTTGAAGATATTGGCGATTGGTGGACCCGGGCAGATCCGGACGGCATTGCGCCCGTCATTGCGGTGCCCACCACCGCTGGCACCGGTTCCGAAGTGGGCCGGGCAGGCGTTATCACCAACGAGGAGACGCACACGAAGAAGGTCATCTTTCACCCGAAGATGCTCCCCGTTACCGTGATTTGTGATCCCGAATTGACCGTTGGCTTGCCGCCGCACATCACCGCGGGCACCGGCATGGATGCACTCGCGCACTGTCTAGAAGCCTATTGCGCACCGAGCTATCACCCCATGTCAGAGGGCATTGCGGTTGAGGGCATGCGCCTGGTGAAGGACAATCTGCCCACGGTTTACAAAGACGGGACAGACCTTGAGGCGCGGGGCCATATGCTCTCCGCTGCCGCCATGGGCGCAACTGCATTCCAAAAAGGTCTCGGCGGCATTCATGCACTGTCTCACCCTGTCGGTGCTGTCTACGACACACACCATGGGCTCACCAACGCTGTGTTCATGCCCTACGTGCTGGTTTTCAACCGCAGTGTGATTGAAGAGAAGATCGGGCGCCTCGCCGCCTGGCTTGGGCTGAAAAACGCCTCCTTCAACGGCTTCCTCGACTACATCATGCTGCTGCGGGAAGAGGTGGGCATTCCCCACTCCATCAAGGACATCGGCATTGAGGATGACAGCAAGTTCGAAACCATGTCCGATATGGCCGTGGTTGACCCAACCGCCGGCGGCAACCCGATCCCCCTGGACGTGACCGGAGCCCGCAAGCTGTATGAGCGCGCCCTTGCCGGCGAGCTGAAACGCTAAGCCGCGCTGCCCGAAAGCGTGGCGATCGGCCCATAGTGTTCCGGACGCCGGTCGCGGAACAGGCCCCAGCCAATGCGCTCCTGGCGCACATGGTCCAGATCAAAGGTGTGGGTCAGCACCGCTTCTTCTGTGCGGCCCGCTTCTTCCACCATCTTGCCGGTCCAATCGCAAATAAAAGACGAGCCGTAGAAGCTCATCTCGGTGCCCCCTTGCGGATGTTCTGAACCGATCCGGTTGGCTGCCGCCAGAGGAACCATATTAGCCGCCGCATGACCGCGCATGGCGGTTTGCCAGTGGTCCTTTGAATCGTAGGACGGGCTGTTGGGCTCGTTGCCAATTGCTGTGGGGTAAAGAAGCATTTCAGCGCCTTGCAGCACCATGCAGCGCGCCGTTTCCGGGAACCATTGGTCCCAGCAAATGCCCACACCGACTTTCCCAAAGGCGGTGTCCCATACCTTGAAGCCCGTGTCGCCCGGGTTGAAGTAGAACTTCTCTTCGTATCCCGGACCGTCGGGTATATGGGTCTTGCGGTAGATCCCAAGATTGGTGCCGTCCGCATCGATCATGGCGATTGAGTTGTAGTGCGCGTTATTGCTGCGCTCAAAGAAACTCACCGGCATGGCAATGCCCAGCTCGCGGGCAAGAGCCGAGAAGCGCTGGATGGCCGGGTGGTTATCAGGCTCCTCGGCCCGTGCGAAGTTTTCCGGTGTCTCCACCTGGCAAAAATAATGCCCTTCAAACAACTCTTGCACCAGCACCACATTGGCCCCTTGGCCGGCTGCCTTGCGCACCAGCTCCTCGGCCTTGTCGTGATTAGCCGTCCGGTCATCGGAACAGGCCATCTGCGTGACACCAATGGTTACTTCAGCCATCACAGCTCTCCCTTGTTTTCACTCGGCCGCCAATCCGACCACTTCGCGGCGGAACGGCACCTCACCCGGCGCCAGCTCAGGCGCATCCAGCTCCCGGGCATAACGGTGGCCCGCGTAGGTGGCCCAGGCGATGGGCGCGGGGGCTTCGGCATCGCCGAAGACTTTGATCGATTGAATTCCCGCATCAACCCAGTCGCCCTTGCGGCCCTTCAGCGTCTGCCAGAGCGTATCGTTAGGATCGCGCGAGGTGACATAGACAATCGCCTCAGCGGCAATCTGTGAACGCCCCTGGGTGTAGATGCATTCAGCTTCCACATGCTCCTCATGCACAGCAGCCAGCGCCTTGGCCGTGACGATGTTCACGCCAAGCTCCAACAGGCGGGCCTGTATGAAATGCTGTTCAAGCGTGTTGAGCGTCCACTCAGAAACATGGACCGACGGGGTCAGCAAGGTGACCTTTGCGCCGTTCGCCACCAGGAGCTCTGCGAGCACGCCGCCCATGTAGAAATGATCATCATCGTACAGCAGCACGTTGCCACCCGGCAGGGTGCCGGCCATGAGGTCATCGGGCGTATAGGCCGCCATCTGTTCTGAAGTGGGGATCGGGCTCAGGTGATAGCGCGCAACCGCATCTTTCCGCCAGGTGGCCCCGGTGGCCAAGCCCACATGTTCAAAGCCGAACTCCAACACTTCCTCCGCAGACAAGTTGCTGTCGAAGTAGGTTTCAACATTGGCCATTTGCGAGATCTGGTAGTCACGGTAATCGCGCACCCGGCCCCAAGCACTGAGACCCGGCAGCTTACATTCTGACGCCACGCGGCCACCCAACTCCGTTCCCGCTTCGGCCAGCGCCACGTCATACCCCCTTGCGCCCAAGGCACGGGCTGCTTCAAGACCAGCCGGCCCCGCCCCGACGATCAGCACCCGCTCGCTGGGGCCCTTGGCTTGCATGATCTCCGGATGCCAACCCTTGCGCCATTCCTCCATGAACGTAGGGTTCTGTGTGCAGCGGCTGATGCCGCCCGTCATGTCGCCGGTCACGCAGATGTTGCAGCCGATACATTCGCGGATGTCTTCGATCCGGCCTTCTTCAATCTTCTTGGGCAAGAACGGATCGGCGATTGAGGGCCTGGCCGCACCGATAAAGTCCAAGATCCCCGATTTGATTTGGCGCACCATGGTGTCGGCTGAGGTGAAGCGGCCAACGCCGACCACAGGCTTGGTGGTAAGCTCCTTGAAGCCACGCACATAGTCTTCCTGTGCCGCTTCATCCTTGAAACGCGAGGTACCGGAATCATCCGGCCAGGTGCCGTGCGTGAAATCCCAAAGGTCCGGCAGTTCAGCGAGCATCCCCACCACATCCCGGATCTCGTCATTGCTGATGCCGGTTTCGCCCATCATCTCTTCAATCAGGATGCGCACGGGCACCGCACAGGTATCGCCGACGGCGTCTTTGGTGTCCTCTATCAACTCTTTCAGCAGCCGGGCCCGGTTCTCCAAGCTGCCGCCATATTCGTCTGTGCGCTGGTTGGTGCGCCGCGACAGGAAGTGTTGAACGGCGCCGAACGTATGGGCGCCGTACACGTAGATCAGATCAAAGCCGCAGCGCTTGGCCCGAATAGCCGCGTCCCGGTGCCACCGTCTCAGGTTGGCGATATCCTGCTTGTCCATGGCCCTTGCCTGCACCGGGTCGTAGGTGAACGTGGCCACGGGCATGTTGATCGGCGCCAAAGGCACTTCACGTGAGTAAAGATTGGGACTGTTGAGACCGTTGTAACAAAGCTCAATCCCAGCAAGCGCATCCTGCTCGTGGATCTTGTCGGTGATGCGCTGCAGGGCCGGCATGTCCTGGTCGTCCCAGATGCGCATCTCAATGAAAGGCGCGATTTCAGAGGAGGGATGGATTTCCGCCTGCTCGGTATTGATCACCGCCCAGCCGCCCTCGCCTTTCGTCTTGCGCATCTCGGCAACGGCTGAGGGATCGCGGTACCCGCCGCCATTGCAATGGGGCACCTGATAGAACCGGTTCTTGGCCGTGACAGGGCCGATGTTCACAGGCTCAAACAGAATATCGTAGCGTGGGTCACGGGCCATCACTCAAGCTCCCAGGTAACCCTGCAACACGTTGACCGTGTTGACGCCGATCTCTTCCACCGCATAGCCGCCTTCCATCACGAAATGGGTGGGCAGGCCCAACCCTGCAATGCGGCCGCCATAGTCGGTGAAATCGTCAGATTTCAACTTGAAGAAGCTGATGGGATCGTTCTCAAAAGTGTCCACGCCCAGGGAAATGATCAGAACGTCCGGACCATAGTTTCGGATCCGTTCCAATCCTTGGTTTAGCGCGTCTCCCCACATGGAATAGGGTGTGCCGGGAGGCATTGGAAAGTTGAGGTTGAAACCCTCTCCCGCCTCCGCGCCGGTTTCATCTGCAAAACCCAAGAAATGAGGGAACGCGTCCATGGGGTCGCCATGGAGGGAGACGAACAGAACGTCATCGCGCTCATAGAAAATGTCCTGGGTGCCGTTGCCGTGATGAAAGTCCGGATCAAGAATGGCGACCCGCTCTGCACCTGCGTCCAGATAGCCCTGCGCCGCAATCGCGGCGTTATTGAGGAAGCAGTAACCGCCGTAAAGATCGCTTGCGGCGTGGTGACCCGGCGGGCGGCACAGAGAAAATGCGGTGTTGGCGCCGCCTGAGATCAGTTTCTGGCCCGTTTGGGCAATGGCGGCGCTGGCTTCTGCCGCTTCGAACGTGCCCGCGGTGATGGCGGTTTCGATGGCCATGCAGTAATAGCCAAGCTTGCCATCGATATGCGTGGGTTCGCGCTGCTGCATGCGGCGGGCGGGAATGACCGTGGGCAATGCTTCACCGTTAAAGCCTTCGGCATCCCAAAGGGCCCAGGCGTTCTGCAAGAACTCCAAGTAAGGCCCGGTGTGAACTTTGCGCACCGGCGCCCAATCTAATGGATCCGGCGCGGCAAAGTCATCAAACCCGCAGAGCTTCAAGCGATCGACTACGTGCTCCC
>JAAUYD010047068.1_pt1 | contig 10708 bp, 10 predicted proteins | sample 7278101 | NCBI WGS metagenome assembly JAAUYD01 (sample SAMN14350128, study PRJNA611818) | marine sediment metagenome | isolation source: surface marine sediment (0.6m) | place: French Polynesia: Moorea | collected 2018-08
AACCCTGCACGCTTGGTCTTGGCTGCCTTGATGAGGCACGGACCGGTATCAGACGCGTTCCGGAGCATGTTGGAGACCAGGTTATCCACGATCTGCTTCAGCACGTTGGGGGAGACGGTAAGGCGCCTGTCTTTCACCGCCGCCGTGATCTCAAGTTCAAGCTCAAGATTGCGGTGCTTCAGCCGCGCCTCCCAGCCGCTTTGCGCGTCTTTCAGGACTTCCTCCACCGTGAGAAGCGCATCCGGCTCCTCGTTCACCGCGTTAAGCTGCATGGCGTCGATGGTTTGGGTCAGGGACGAGAGCTGGCTGAGCTCGCCCGCCATGAGCTTGAAGTAGCGCTCATCGGCCTTGAAGACCCCGTCTTCCAGGCCTTCGGTATACCCGCGCAGGCTGGTGATCGGTGTGCGCAGCTCATGGCTCAAATCCGCCATATATTGCGCGCGGCGGCGTTCTTCCTGTTCCAGCGTGGAGGCCAGGGCATTGAAGTTTTCCGCCAGTTGCCCCACCTCCCCCTTGGCGATGGGTGAGCGCACGCCATAATCCCCATGGCGCAACCGCTCGGTAGCTCTGGCCAAAGTGCGCAACGGGCGTAGGATCAAGAAGGCCAGGCCGACCGTTGCCAAAATGGCCGCAGCAAGCCCCACAATCACGCTGGTCCAGAGCTGACGCTCCACATCCTCCACATACATGGCATGCAGGCTGCCCGGCTGGATGTTGAAGGTGGACATCAACCGGTCTGAGTAAACGGCGCTCTGCTGCATGAACACCAGATACCAGGCCGCCGCCAACGCCATGATGATGGCCACATTGGCCGCAACAATCTGAAGCGTGAGCCAGGGCCAGTTGCGCAAACGGGTCAGCACGCTCATCTCAGGTGCGCTCATCTGGTTTGGGGGCGAACTTGTATCCGAAGCCGCGGACGGTTTGTATCATCTCTCCCACATCCTCCCCCAGCTTGGCGCGCAGGTGGTGTACATGCACATCAATGGCCTTCGGGCTCACCGCATGCTCGTTGCCGTAGAGGCTGGCGATCAGGGAGCTGCGCTCGAACACCCGGTCCGGGCGCCCCAGCAACTGACGCAGAATCTTGTACTCGTGCGGCGTCAGCTCAACCGTCTCTCCCCTCACCCGGCAAGTGGGCTGAGCCCCGTCAAGGGCGATGGGCCCGAATTCAAGCGTCTGCTCAATACCAGTCTGCCGCGCGGGCCCACGTCTCAAGATCGCCTCAATGCGCACCAGGAGCTCGCGCGGCGAGAAAGGCTTCACCATGTAGTCATCCGCGCCGACGCCAAAGCCGCGCAGGATATCTGTTTCGTTGCCCAAGGCTGAAAGAAAGAGGATCGGCGTGACGCTGCCCGCCTCGCGCAGGGCCGCGGCAATCTCGGTGCCCGACTTGCTGGGCAGCATCACATCCAAAATGCAAATGTCGAACCCGCCCTTCAAGGCTTGGCTCAAGCCCGTCGCGCCATCGCTCGCGGTAACCACGTGGTGGCCCGCGCTTTCCAAATAGGCGCTGAGGAGGTTGAGGATGTTTTCGTCATCTTCAACCACGAGTATCGATGTGGAGGTTGTGATGTTTTTTAGCCCCAAACCATGCGTCTCCCAAAGGGGAGCGCAATCCTACTGCAGCTCGGCAAAAACCGCCAGACGCGCTTGCCGGGCGCGCCGCCCCGTTCGGGAGGTCGGGACGGCGCGGAACCGTTCAAAGCGTTTACTGCTTCAAAAGATCTTCTCTGGAGGTGGCGAAGATCGTCTTCCAGTTGGCTTCCCCTTTGCGGATCACCGCTTCGGTGTTGCCCAGGAAGAGCTTGTTGTGGGCCGCATCGCTGCTGTTGAGATAAAGCTGACCGTCAACGATCGCCCAAAGGTCCGGCTTGGTGGGCACCTTCTTGCCCTTGCTGGCGCCCGCAGAGCACCAACCGCCATAAGCCGGGGCATACTTGGCCGGGTCGGCCTGGAACTTTGCCTGGTTTTCCGCAGACGCGAAATGCCAGGTGGCACCTTGGTAGGTGGCTTTGAAGTCTGCAGAGCCTTTGGTCGGCTTGCCCACGGTGTGGTAGGCCACAACGTCGTAACCGCCGACGACGGCTTCATCGGCGATGTAGTGCTCATCGACCGCCAGCGCGCCGGTGACCGGCAGGGCAAAGGCTGCTGCTGACAAGAGAGCAATCTTGGCAAACTTTTTCATTGAGATGTTCCTTTAAAGTGATTGAGATGTGTCCGCGTTGACCCCGGCCTCTGCGCGTCGCACCAGCCGGATGAGACTCTGATAGAGGGCAGAAATTTTGCCCCGGTTTGGCTAAGGTTAAGTTTTGGTTAGGCTGCGTTAGGCGGTGCCGGGGGCCAGGAATAATCCATGAGTGCGTCAAAGCAGTTCATCGTGACCACCACGATCCATGCGCCGACCGAGGCGATCAGGCGCTTTGACGGGGTCTGCGACTGGACCCTGATCGTGGTGGGCGATCAGCGCACGCCCAGCGGCTACACGCTGCAAAACGGCATCTACCTCTCTTCTGCAGATCAGGAGAAACTGGCGCCCGAGCTGTCCGATCTGATCGGTTGGAACTGCATCCAGCGGCGCAATCTCGGCTTCGTCCTTGCGCTCAGCCTCGGGGCTGAGATCATCGCCACCGTTGATGACGACAACATTCCGTATGACGGCTGGGGCCAGGGCCTGATGGTTGGCCGCGAGGTTGAGCTGAAGAACTTTGAGGCGCCCAACGGCTGCTTCGACCCGGTTGGCGCAACGGAGCACAGCCACCTGTGGCACCGGGGCTATCCCTTACAGCTGCTCCAGAGCAGAGATTATGCAAAGCACGCATCTCAGAGCGTGATTGTGGACGTGCAAGCCGATTTCTGGAACGGTGATCCTGACGTGGACGCGGTTTGCCGCTTGGAACATGGCCCCAAAGTGGAGTTCGCGAAGGACACCTTCCCATTTGCCTCGCGCGCCATCAGCCCGTTTAACTCACAGAATACCTTTCTCAGCGCCGCCGCCCTTGCGCACTATTTCGTGCTCCCGGGGGTGGGGCGGATGGACGATATCTGGGCCGCGTTCCATCTCCAGTCGAAGGGCTTCAAGGTGGCCTATGGCGCACCGAGCGTTTATCAGGACCGCAATGTCCAGGATCTCACGCAAAACCTCACCGACGAGGTGCTCGGATATCAGCAAAACGCCGCCATGGTGGAGGCGATCAACGCAGGCACCTACACACACCGGGACTTCTGGCCCGAACGCACCGTTTTGGCCTATGAGGCCTATCGCAGACAGGTCAGCCCATGATCTCCATCATCATTTGCGGACGGAACGACAATTACGGGGGTAACTTCAACGAGAGGCTGTTTTCCACGGTCAGCTATAACCTGGCCGAATTCCGCCGGCGCCAGATTGCCTGCGAGTTGATCTTTGTGGAGTGGAACCCGGTTGAGGGCACACCGCTTTTGTCCGAACAGATCGCCGAGCGCTACCCGGAAGCGCGCTGTTTTGTGATGGGTGAGCTGATCCACCGTTACGTCAGCGAGAACCGGCACATCAGTGTGTTTGAGTTTCATGCCAAGAATGCCGGAGCAAGACGGGCGCGGGGCGATTGGCTCTTGTTCACCAATCCCGACAACTACTTTGGCGAGGAGGTGTTTGACTTCCTGCAGAAGGGCGCGCTTGATCCCCTCGCCTTCTACCGGGCCGCGCGTGTTCAGATCGACAGCTTCGAGGATATTGGTCAGCTTGACCTTGTTGACCCGTCTCCGGAGGCCAAGCCCCCGTTTGGCGGGGCGGCGGGCGACTTCATCCTGTGTCCCAAGCAGGTGTTCGACCGTTTGGGCGGCTACCGGGAAGACCTGGCTTTCTCAAACACCCACATGGACAGCATTCTCAATATTCAGATGTTTGAAGAGCTCCAGCGCTCCTACAAGATTGGCCTGATCTACCACCTGAGGCATGAGCGCGATCAACACAGCATCCGGCGCATCGACTTTGACTTTGGCAAGGTGACCGCGACGCCACAGCCGAACTACGGACTGGCCGGGGCGGACGAAAAACAATTGCGCAGCCCGCAGATCATTGAATTGCTTCTGCCTGAGCATTTGGCTGCCGAGGCGATGGCTAAGGCGCCGGTGGATCCCGTGATCCCGGAATACCTACGCCGCCAGCCGGAACCCGGTCCCGTCAAGCGCCTGTTCTCCAGGTTGTTCAACACCGCTTAACCCGGACGCTGAGCACAAGCGCTTCGCCTTTGTCACAAATCTCCAAACGATCTCAGCGCGGGCGGGTGGCGTGGGCGATGCGGAGCATGTTGGTGGCGCCCGGTGTGCCGAGCGGCAGGCCTGCCATGATGGCGATGCGCTCATTGGCGGCGGCGAACCCCTCCTCAATGGAAATCCGCGCGGCGCGGTCCACCATATCGTCCTGATCGCGGGCATCAGCCGTCAGCACGCAATGAACGCCCCACACAAGCGCCAGACGGCGCCCTGTGGCGGGAATTGGGGTGAGCGCGATGATGGGCGTTTCCGGGCGCTCACGGGCTGCTCTGAGGCCTGTGGAGCCGGTTGAGGTGTAGCAGACGATCGCTGCCAGATTGAGCGTCTCGGCTGCCGAGCGCGCGGCTGCGGAGATCGCGTCGGCCGTTGTGGGTTCAGGCTGCGGGCGCTGGGCATGGATGATTTGGGTGTAGTACGGATCCTGTTCCACTTCCCGGGCGATCTTGTCCATCATGGCCACGGCCCGGTCGGGATAGGCACCCATGGCCGATTCTGCCGAAAGCATGATGGCATCAGCGCCCTCGAACACGGCGGTGGACACATCAGAGACCTCCGCCCGTGTGGGTACCGGCGCTTCGATCATGGATTCCAGCATTTGCGTGGCCACCACCACCGGCGTGCCCGTGCGCCGGGCCGCCCGGGTCAGGCGCTTTTGCAGGCCCGGCACCTGTTCGATGGGCAGTTCCACGCCCAGGTCACCGCGGGCCACCATGATGCCGTCGGACTGCTCGATGATCTCATCCAGGTTTTTCAGCGCGGCCGGCTTTTCGATCTTGGCCATAATCGCCGCTTTTCGCGAGGTGATCTTGCGGCACTCGGCAATGTCGTCCGGCCTCTGCACAAAGGAGAGCGCGACCCAGTCCACATCAAGGTTGAGCGCATATTCCAGATCGGACCGGTCCTTCGGTGTCAGTGGGGTGACCGGCAGGATGGTATCGGGCAGGCTGACGCCCTTGCGGTCGGACAGCTCGCCGCCGTGCACAACCTTGGTTTTGATGGTCGTCTTGGTGGCCGAGGTGACGAGAAGCTCCTGGCGGCCGTCATTGAGGAGCAGCCGGTCGTCCTTGCTGACACCTTCGAAGATTTCCGGATGCGGCAGGAAGACCCGTTTGCGATCACCGGGGCTGTCCTTGGTGTCGAGCGTAAACGCATCGCCGTGCCTCAGCTCAATGCGTTCGTCCTTGAAGGTGGCGATGCGGAACTTCGGTCCCTGCAGATCCACCAGAATGGAGATCGGGCGGCCCGCATCCTTTTCCACGTCGCGGATGACCCCATGGAGCCGTTTCAGCTCATCCTGAGGGGTATGGGACATGTTGATGCGGAACACATCGGCGCCGGCTTCGAACAGTGAAGTGATTGTCTCAGACGTGTTTGAGGCCGGGCCAAGGGTGGCAACCACTTTGACCCTGCGCTCCCGCTTCACGTCTGGCTAGCTCCCGCCTTGAGCGTTGGAGGACCCGGATAGGGACACGGTCCAGTCGGGCTCTTCCTTGGTGTCCACCTCGAAAAAGCCGGTTTGCTGGAAACCACGGGCGGCGCATTCCTTGATGCCGCGGATGGTGAACAGCTTGTCGCGCGTGCACAGCTTGGCCGTGCCGCCCCAGGTGCCGCCTTTGTCATAATCGATGGCGTAAATGTAGTAATACCGCGCCGTCAGGCCGCCCTTCAGCAGGGTTTCGCAGGAATGCGGGCCCACGTTCCACCAGCCCTCGCTGGCCCAGCCTTTCAGGTCGCGATAGCCCACGGCTACGCCCACCCGGCTGTCGGTGTTGTTACATAGTTTCAGGTCGGCCGATGCAGGCGTGCTGAACAAGCCCGCCCCCGAAAGAAGGGTGGCCGCCACGAGAAGCTTCACTGATGACCTAATTGCCATTCTAGCCGACGTCCCACTCTACAATCAGATTAGATAACCCGATTCGCACCCAACCGTTCCACCATACCATCGGTTCGTGCAAGATTGACAGCATTTATGACCCCTGTAGCGCAAATCTCACAATAAAATCAAGCCAGCTTCGTGATTTAAGGTTTCTATCAAGGCCCGACATTTCCACTGAAATTTGCGCGCTGGTCAAATCTCAAAGGTGGTCCTTTGGCGCGCCCGGTCTTATAGTCTCGCGATGCTCGAAAGTCAGACCCATACCCAAACAACTCCAGAGGCGCGTCAAACACGTGCCGATGACGGTTATGCTCCGTTCGAATTCATTCCCGGCGACGAAAGCGCCGGGCTCCTGCTGCTGTGCGATCACGCAACCAACGCCCTGCCGCCGCAGTACGGCACCCTCGGGCTGCCGCAAGAGCAGCTGGCGCGCCATATCGGCTATGATATTGGCGTGGAGGCGGTCACGCGCCGCTTGGCCGAGAAGCTGAATGCGCCTGCGCTTATGACGCGCTTTTCGCGGCTGCTGATCGACCCCAACCGGGGCCGGGACGACCCCACCTTGATCATGCGCCTGTCGGACGGCGCGGTGGTGCCCGGCAATGCATATATTGACGAGGCCGAGCGTGAGCACCGCAAGCAGACCTATTATGACCCCTACCACACCGCGGTGACCGAGATCCTGGACCGCATGCATGTGGGCGCCCGCACGCCGGTGGTGTTCTCCATTCACAGCTTCACGCCCAACTGGCGCGGGGCGGACCGGCCCTGGCATGTGGCCATTTTGTGGGATCAGGATGGGCGCCTGCCCCTGCCCCTTATTTCGGCTCCGGAGGCGGAAGGCAATCTGGTGGTGGGCAATAACGAGCCCTATACCGGCGAGCTGGAGGAAGACACGCTCAACAAGCATGGCACCAAGCGCGGCTTTGCCCATGCGCTGGTGGAGGTGCGCCAGGACCTGATCAGCGATGCGGGGGGCCAGAAGGCCTGGGCGGACCGCTTTGCGCGGCTGCTCCCTCCCATTCTTGCCGATGAGAGCCTATATGAACTTAATCCCGGGCTGGAGGCCCACTAAGATCCCTAAGTTAAGGATGCGTATCCATGAGCAATGAGATTGACGCCAAAACCCAGACCGAACTGGAAGCTGCTGCATTCCGGCGGCTGGTTTCGCACCTGCGCGAGCGCACCGACGTGCAGAACATCGACATGATGAACCTGGCCGGCTTCTGCCGCAACTGCCTGTCCAACTGGTATCAGGACGCCGCCAACGAACAGGGCCTTGAGCTGGACAAGCCGGCGGCCCGCGAGATCGTCTACGGCATGCCCTATGACGAGTGGAAACAGAAGTATCAGACCGAAGCCACCGACACGCAGAAGGCTGCGTTTGAAAAATCTCAACCCGGGCACTGAGCCCTGCCCCTAAAGCACTAAAGGACGAAGACACAAGATGAGCGACACCAGCACGGTGCAAACCACCGTCGCGCAAGGCCAATTGCGCAGCCTGATTGAACGGATTGAGCGGCTTGAAGAAGAAAAGAAGGCGCTGGCCGGCGATATCCGCGAGGTTTACGCCGAGGCCAAAGCTAATGGCTTTGACACCAAGATCCTGCGCAAAGTGGTGACCTTGCGCAAAAAGGACCGGGCCGAGCGTGAGGAAGAAGAGGCGATGATCGAGCTCTATCTCAACGCGCTGGGCATGCTGCCAGGGGCAGAAGCGGCCGAATAAATCACAAAAACACGAAGCTTGTGCGCAAGGACGCACGCTCAACGTGCTCCATCAGACGGGAATACTTACTCGAAGCTGAGAGGCTTGGGCTCCACTGCGGCCAGTTCGGCTCTGATCTTTGCATCCAGCTCGATCTGGCTGAGCGGACGCTGCACCGGCCGGATCAGTTGGACAGCGCGGGTGCGGATCAGGCTTGTTTTGCCGTTCCTGTTGACCACCTGACTTGCAATCTTGGCAAGTTGCGTGGGGCTCAGCTTATAGCGCAGGGGCTGCTTGGGCACGGAACCACCAAGGGACGCCACCTCGACCGGAACGGTGCGGGCACTGCTGGTGCCGTATACGTCCGCATCGCCAGTGGCCGGCTGGCCCGGATTGGGCACGGCAACCTGGAAGCGCTGCGGGGCGCCGTCCTGACGGAACAGAGACAGCGGGAAGAAGTTGAAGGTGCCCTTCAGGCCCCAGAAGCTGTCTGTGGGCTCTTCCTGCGGGGCCACGCTTGCCGTGGTGACCGGCGCGGTTTGCGGCGTGATCTCAAGCGGCTTGTGTTCCAAGCGTCCGCCGCGCAGGCCGAGCTGCGAGTTTCCTTTGCTCGCGAAATTCGCCAGTTGCGGGCTGGTGGACGCCGGCTGGATGGTGATGTCTTCGCGGCTGATCAGTTCAAGCTGTTTCTGAAGCGCAGCCTGCTGGGCTTTCAGCGCCAGAGCATTGGCGCGCTGGGTCTCCAAAGCGGCAATCACCGCCAGCGGCTTGGATTGCGGGACCGGTGCGGCCACATTGGCGATCTTGTTGTTGAGAGCCTTTTGGGCGCCGGCACTCACGTTTGCAATCTGAACCGGGCCGGTCTGAATTTTCTTCCGAGGTGCGCTCTTCGGCTTTTCTGCCGCCGCCCACAAAGTCTTCACGTTGTTTTTTTTGTGGTTACGGAAAATAGATGCCAGGCGCTTCTGACTCATTCGCGGCCAATGGCGCACGCGGCCCGTGTCCACGTGGACAAAGCCCATGGCGCCAGAGCGCGGATAATAGCCAACGCCACCGCGGCGCTTGACCAGCGCGTTATTGCGCAGCTTTACGATCGGCACATCCGGGAACACCAGATCAATGGCCCGGCCTGCGGTGTGCTGAGACCGGCGGGCCACACGGCGGCCTTTGCGCCGAAGCATGTTGTTGGTTTTCAAAGAGCGGTAACCGCTGATCACGTGGGCTGGCTTTTTGGAGCCCAATTCGGTGCGCAGTTCCCACACCAGATCGTAGACCTTCGGGTCCATTTTGGTCGGCTTGTCGCGGCGCCAGTCGCGCATAAACCAGTTCAGCTTTTTGATGGCTGAGGGAATGTACTTCCCGTTGCGCTTATAGACGATGTCGATGGTTTCTTTGGTGTGCACCATGTAGAACGCCAGACGCCGTTCCGTTGCACCTGAAGCGCTCTGGGTGCTGACAAGGGTAAGCCCCATCCCCAGCATGGCTGCCATAAGCGGAATGCCCGCAAGCTTATTTTTTGATTTTGTTCTCAACGGAAAGGCACTGCCCCAAAACACACCACTCAAAATCATACCCTACACCGGCTTTGGAGCCAACCTATACGTTTGGCTCGTATGTTTGCTTTGCCCTAAACTTTAGTATGCCGGTCACGTTCCGTAACTCACACTGCCGTCTCGGGTATACAAGGCTGGTCCCCAAGGTCCAACCCCTCCGTGTAAGGTTTCAAGCTAATTGGTTAAGCTTAATCGAGGCTTAATTATGACCAAAAGGTTTTCGTTTTCGCTTTGACTTAGCGCAAAGCCACGCGGGTCACGGAAAGCGCCCGTTTCAGAGCCTTGTCGCGCTGATAAAAATCAGCCCGCGAAGTCAGCTTACCCGAATCATCCGGCCACATGGTGAAGTAGGTCATGTGCACAGGAATGGTCTGGGACAGCTCCACAGGACGGTTCTGACCTGCTTCAACGGCGTTCGCGACCTGGTTTGCGCTCCAGCCCAGAACGAGCTCGGCAAACTTCCGGGGGTTCTGGATGCGTACGCAGCCGTGGCTGTAGGCTCTATCAGCATTGTTGAACAAGTTCCGTTTCGGCGTGTCGTGCATGTAGACGGCATGCTTGTTGGGGAACATGAACTTGATCTCGCCCAGCGCGTTGGCGCGGCTTGGGGGTTGGCGCACATTATAGGGCAGCGTTTTGCCGCTGTAGGACCACCAATCCACATTGTAGGAGCTGACGCGCTTGCCCCTGCGGTCGATCACCTCAAAGCCCTTGCGGTCCAGATAGCCCGGATCGTTCCAAAGACGCGGCATATACTCAGCCCCGATGATGGAGCGCGGCACATTCCAGTAGGGATTGAACACCACCCGCTCCATCTCGTCGGAGAACAAAGGCGTTGGATGCTTGGGCTTGCCCACGATGACGCGCATCTGATGGATTTTCTCACCATTGTCGATCATTTGAGCAATGTAGGCAGCCTGGTTCACGAAGATGTGGCGGGTGCCCAGATCGCGGGTCAGCCAGCGCATGCGCTCCATATTGAGCTCGAGCTTCTCTTCCAAATTCTCGTTGGACCGGCCGTTCAGCGCAGCAATCGTGCGCCGGCCCACAATGCCGTCGCGGCTGAGGCGCTTGGAGCCCTGGAAGGCGCGAACGGCATCCGCCAGATCGCGGTCGAACAAGACCGGATCTTCGGCTTCAGAGCTGGCGCTGCCGTCTGAATTCAGCTCATAGCCCAATTCGCTGCCCTCGGCCTTCGCCTCCAGGAAGCCAAGCGACTCCAGGCGGGCCCTGATCAACGGCACCCGCGGGTCCTGGCGCCCATAGCGGATCGTGCCACCCTCGGTGGAAATCGGTTCAGGCTGGCCTTCGCTTGTG
>JAAUYD010142408.1_pt1 | contig 10706 bp, 8 predicted proteins | sample 7278101 | NCBI WGS metagenome assembly JAAUYD01 (sample SAMN14350128, study PRJNA611818) | marine sediment metagenome | isolation source: surface marine sediment (0.6m) | place: French Polynesia: Moorea | collected 2018-08
CCCAAACGCTCCAGGGCAACCTTGGCTATTGAGCATTGCCCGATAGAATGCCGCGCAGCTTTTCGCACGCAAGTGTTGCAGCATTTCCTGCTTTTCAAAAAGCATTCAAAAACTTCTCTGCATAACGCCAAGGTAAGCGGCCCGCGGCGAAGCCGTGGGTCCGAGTGAGCGCAGCGAACGCCTTGACCGCCTTGTTATGCCTGGCGAGCAAGACGAATCGACCGCTGCGGCAACGCGCCCGTGCAAACGAGGAAGGAGCCAAGGCGCTGCCTTTTCTCGTGAAACAACCACCCGATTGCGGACCAAAGGCTGTCCCCGCGAGCGTTGCTGCCGACGAACTACGAAGCGTGTGCGATGGCCACCATTCCTCTCGTGGTGCCGACGGTTGCCACACAAACCTTGCAGGGCAACTGCGGCCAACAGACATTGGATGGCCGATTGCCGACTCGCCTGCTGCTTGCACGTGTTGCAGCATTTCCCTCGCTTCAAAAAGCATTCAGAAACTGCCCCGCATAACAGCTAAATCGACAGACTCTGCCTGAAACAACATAGGCGGAGTCTGTATAATCCACCCACATCAACGGTGCGTTCAGGATGGACGACCGTTGCAAATCGACTGGCCATGGAGGGCTTCGTATGTCGGGCATGGAAGGCGGCACGCGCTCGCGTGCGGTTCAGCAGTTTTGGCATAACTACCTATCGGTCCTCGAAAAATCGTCGATACCGGCGCGCTCGCGTCCATGGTATCGAAAACACATCGAGGCGTATATCGATGCCCATGACGGGCTGCGCCTGGCGGCGCATACGCCGACCCATGTCGATGACTACCTGGCGGCGAAAGGCAGAACCGCGACGCTGCAGGAATGGCAGTTCCGCCAGATCGTCGAAGCACTGCGGCTGCTGTTCACGCGCGTGGTCATCACGGAATGGGCCGATGCCTACGACTGGGCGCGCTGGCGGGCCTTCGCGCGTACGCTCGAGCCCGACCACGACACGCTGGCCGGCGGCGTCCCGGGCGCGATGCTGGCGCTGCCGACCCGCAACCGCCTGGTCGCACGGTTTCGCGAGCACGTTGGCGACAGCTACCGCGACTTCGTGACCACGATCCGCGTGCGCCACATGGCCAACCGAACCGAGCAGACCTACGAGCACTGGCTGGCGCGGTTCTTCGCGTTCAGCAGCTGGTGTCCTGCAGACGCCGCCGGCGAAAAAGAGATCGCTGCCTATCTCGAGCACCTCGCCGTCGAGCGCCGCGTCGCGGCCGCCACGCAGCGCGTCGCGGTCAACGCGCTGGTGTTCTTCTTTCGCGAGGTCCTGGGTCGTGAGATCACGCTCGACGACGGCTACACGCATGCGCCGCCGCGCCGCCGTCTGCCAACGGTGTTGACTCAGGACGAGGTGCGCCGCCTGCTCGCGTGCATCGACGGCCGCATGCGCCTGCTCGCCGCGCTGATGTACGGCACCGGCATGCGCGTCATGGAGTGCGTGCGCCTGCGTGTGCACGACATCGACTTCGGCTTCAGCCAGATCACCGTGCGCAACGGCAAGGGCGGCAAGGACCGGGTCGTCCCGTTGCCAACGCGGCTCGTCGATGACCTCAGGGCCCAGCTCGTCGAGACCCGGCGCCTGCACGGCGACGACCTCGCGCTCGGCTACGGCGAGGCGCTGCTGCCGCCGGCCCTGCTGCGTAAGTACGGCAGCGCCGCCCGCGGCTGGCGCTGGCAGTATGCGTTCCCGTCGCTGCGCCTGTCGGTCGATCCGGCCAGTGGTGCGACGCGGCGCCATCATGTCCACCAGACCAGCCTGCAGAAGGTGATCCGCCAGGCCGCGTTGGATGCCGGCATCGACAAGCGCGTGACCAGCCACACGCTGCGTCACTCCTTCGCGACGCACCTGTTGCAGAGCGGGCGGGATATCCGCGTCGTGCAGGAGCTGCTTGGCCATGCCGACCTGTCGACGACGATGATCTACACCCACGTGTTGCAGAAAGGCGGACTCGGTGTGCAGAGCCCGTTCGACTTGCTGTGACTGGTTTTCAGCGCGGTGGCCGATGGTGGCCCATCATGGCGTTTCGGTCCGGTCGGCGAAGCGGAGCGCGTTTTCCAGATCGGCAGACCAGTGGTTCAGCGGCGCGTTGTAGCTGGCGCCCGCGCAGTCGACTTCGGCGCTGAACATCACGCCGTCGTTGATCGCGTCGCGGAACACCTTGGTGATGCGCAGGTCGGAGCCTCCCAATGCGCATACGATGATCTTGGTGTCGCCCGGCAGTGCCCTGCCGATCAGGTAACGACCACCGCGAAATCGTTTCAGTTGCCAATCGGCGGCAGCAGCCGGCGCCAGCCGCAACGGCCTGCCGACATAGTCGCGGTACGGCGCCTGATCGCTGAGATCGGTGCGATGGGCGCCGACGGCGGCTGTCGCGACGACCGGCGAGTAGGCAACCACCGAACAGCCGCCAAGCCAGATCGCAATAGCCGCGAGCACGAGTCTGATGTCGCAGATCCTCATAGCGCGGATGCCGTGGCCGGGGTCAGCGCAGACCACCGACGGCGAATGTCCCGGCCATCGCGTCGCGCGCCGTAGCCTCGCCGACCACCTGCAGACGCCGCTCGCATGTCGACAGGCAGCGCGGCGAGGGGGGGTTGTACTGCAGGAAATAGCGTTTGCCGGCCTCGGCCTCGAGCTCGACGGCAGGCCAGGCCCTGCCGGGCATCAGCCTGCCGTGGCAGGCGATCTGGTCGTCGCTCGCCGCAGCGAAGCGGTAGCGACCCGGCGCCAGTACGACGCGCGCATGGGTGTTCTCGGCCAGCGCGAAGCGGGTTTCGCCATCGACCCGGATGTCGGTCGTCATCTGGCCCAGGTCGATGCACGCGGTGTTGGCCGCATAGACATAGACGACGGCGTTGTCAGGTTCGCCGACGATGCCGCTGAAGCGCACGCCGTTGTGGCCGGCGCAGGCGACCAGCAGGCCGGCGAGGATAACGACAGACAGGTGCAGTGCACGCACCGGGATTCAGCTACTGCGCAGCCTGAGCACGCGGATGCGCTGGCGCAGTGCGCTCATCTGTCTCGCGTCGCGCCGCCGCCCGTAGCGCAGCTGCACGTACAGGCGGCTGATCGCGACCAGCTGGTCGGCGGCGGCCGGAAAGCGCTGGATGGCCTCGCCGCACACGGTGTCGGCACCCTGCCACGGCCGCGGCCGCAGCCCGGCGCGCTGCAGCTTGTCGACGAAGCGCTGCCACAGGGTCTGCAGCGGGTCGCGGCGCACCGGCTTGGGCAGGCGCGCGACCAGGTAGACGACGGCGACCGCCATCGCGCTGGCGATCACCAGCGCGATCGCGAGCGCGACGCCCTTGAGATCGCTGAGCCCGAACTGGCTGAGCAGGTTCTGCTGGCGCAGCGCACTGAAGCCGACCACCCAGCGGTACCAGCCGAGATCGACGGCGTCGGCGATCCACGCCGCGTTGCGCCACAACCCGCCGAGCAGGCCGTCGGCGGCGGTCGCGAACACGACCCGGTCGCCGGCCTGCGAGCGTGCCGTGTCGATGCTCTGCTCGATGCGCTCCGGGGCCACCGCGGCGGTCGGGTCGACGCGCACCCAGCCCTCGCCCGGCACCCAGATCTCGGCCCAGGCATGCGCGTCGGACTGGCGCACCACCCAGTGCTCGGCATGCGGGTTGCGCTCGGCGCCCTGGTAGCCGAGCACGACGCGCGCCGGCACGCCGGCGATGCGCATCAGCGTCACGTAGCTGGTCGCGTAGTGTTCGCAGAAGCCGCGCCGGGTGTCGAACAGGAACTCGTCGACCGGGTCGGCACCGAGCGTGCCCGGCGCCAGCGTGTAGACGAACGGCTGCTCGCGGAAATGCCGCAGCGCCTGGTTCGAGACCGCGCGCGGATCGCCGTTGCCGGCGTCCTGCCAGCGCTGCGCGAGCGCCCGCACGCGCGCCGACACGCGGCTCGGCAGCTGCAGTGCCATGCGCCGCTCGGCGGCGCTGAGGCCGTCCGGACGACGTGCCGGATCGGACCCGGCGCGGTAGCTGTGACGCTTGTGGATCCGCTGCTGGGCGATCAGCGCGGCATTGCGGTTCAGGTGCGCGCCGTCGGGCGCGTCGACGACCAGGTCGAGGCCGAACAGCCAGTACTCGCCGGTCGGTTCCAGCGTCACCTCGTAGCGCAACGGTGCCGGCGCGTGCGCTGCCGAACGCGCGGTCGGTACCGGGCGCATGCCGGCCGACCAGTGCCGGCCGTCGGTCTGCCACAGCACCGGGCCGCGCCAGTAGCGCTGCTCCGGCGGCGGCGCCGCGTCGTCGAAGCGCACGCGGAACGCGACCTCGTTCGACTGCGTCAGCTTGCCGATGTCGCCGAGCGTCATGTCGCCGCTGATCCCGGTCGTCGCGGCCGCCGAGTGGATCGCCCACAGCGGCGTGTCGAGGCGCGGGAACAGCAGGAACATCACGGTCGCCAGCGGCAGCGCCGCGGCCAGCATCGATCCGGTATGCCGCACCTGCAGGCGCAGGTCGACGTGCACGCGGTTGAGGCCGACCTGGATCACGGTCAGCGCGATGACGCCGAGGAATAGGTAGGCCGCGAGCCACAGCGACTGGTCGTACAGGAACTGTGTCATGACCAGGAAGTAACCGAGGAACACGGTGATATGAATATCGCGCCGCGCGCGCACTTCGAGCAGCTTCATGCCGAGCATGACCACCAGCAGTGCGGTGCCGGCGACGCGGCCGTCGGCGAGCCCGGTCGTGATCACGACCAGCGCCAGCGCGCCGAGCATCATGATCAGTAGCAGCCAGCGTCGCGGCATCCAGTGGGCATGCTGGATGGCCGTGAAGCGCCATAGCGCGGTGATATAAAAGAAGCCGAGGATCGCCGGGTCGAGGTTGGCGGCGTGCGGCGCCATCAACCCGGCCAGCAACAGCAGCAGCGCGCCGAGCAGGCGGCCCGGGATCGGCAGCGCCGCGACCGCGTCACGCATCGCCTTCCCCGTTCCCGGCCCCGTCCAGCGCCAGCAGGCGCAGGCACTGGTGGCGGTGCGCGGCACCGGCGCCCGGCGCGACCGTCGCGTCGTGCGTGCGCAGGCCGTAGCAGCGTCCGGCCGCGTCGGCGTCGAGCACCGCGCGACACAGGTTCGACAGCCGGGTCTCGTGGTCGGCGCCGGGCGCGTCGGTGATGTCGATCCACAGCGGTGCGTCGGCCTGGCCGCTGAACAGCCGGGTGTTGAGGCCGCGGTCGCGTGCGTAGCTCTTCCAGTCGATGCGCGACGGCTGGTCGCCGGCGACGTAGTTGCGCAGGCCGGCGAAGTCGTCGTTGCCGTTGCCGGCGCTGCCGTCGTCGGCGGCCGCGGCGTCGTCGCCGGGCGCGGTCCACGACTGGCCCGGGCGCGGGTAGACCAGCAGCGGCCGCTCGCAGTCGACGTAGCACCAGGCGCGGAACAGCCCGACCGGGTACTGGGTGCTGATCACCAGCCGGCCGGGCGTGTGCAGGCCGCGCGCCAGGCCGTCGATGCGCAGCTCGCGACGGCACGGGTCGCCGTCGGCCGGCAGGTCGAGCAGAACCGGCGCGCTGTCGTCGAAGCCGAGCTGGATCGCCGGGCGCTCGCGCTCGTCGCCGTGCAGCTCGATCGCGAAACGCGCCGCCTGGCCGGCGAACACCGGTGCGCTGCCGAGGCACCGCAGACGCAGTGCGCGCAGGTTGCGCCAGGTCAGGTAGATCGCGTTGCTGCCGAACGCGGCGAGCAGAAAGGCCAGCAGGTGGGCCGGGTTGTTGCCGTAGTTGACCGCGCCGAGCAGCATCAGGAACACCAGCAGCGCGAAGATCAGGCCGTAGCGCGTCGGCAGGATGTAGATGCGCCGCGCGCCGATCTCGGCCTGGCCGCTCGACGACACCCGTTCGACGCGGGCGAGGCTGCTCAGTGCCATCGGCGGCCGGACCGCGTGCTCACGGCACGGCGACGGTTTCGATCAGCTCGCGCAGCTGGCCGGCGTCGTCGCCGTCGATGCTGACCAGGCGATGCCCGGCGACGGCCGGCAGCACCGCCTGCACGTCCTCGGGCACGACCATCGCGCGGCCGTCGATCAATGCCCAGGCACGCGCCGCGCGCAGCATCGCCAGGCCGGCACGCGGCGACAGGCCGAGTTCCCAGCGCGGCGCCTGGCGGGTCGCGGCGAGCAGTGCCTGCACGTAGTCGAGCAGCACCGGCGCGATGTGGATCTGCTCGACCTCGGCCTGCAGCGCCAGCAGCGTCGGCGCATCGATGCGCGCCGCAACGTCCTTGAGCATCAAGCGGCGGTCGTCGCCGGCCAGCAGCTCGCGCTCGGCGGCGACGTCCGGGTAGCCGAGGCTGATGCGCATCAGGAAGCGGTCGAGCTGCGATTCCGGCAGGCCGAAGGTGCCGATCTGGTTGCGCGGGTTCTGCGTCGCGATGACAAAGAACGGGTCGGGCAGCTCGCGGGTCTCGCCGTCGGCCGTCACCTGGCGCTCTTCCATCGCCTCGAGCAGCGCGCTCTGCGTCTTCGGCGTCGCGCGGTTGATCTCGTCGGCGAGCACCAGCTGGGCGAACACCGGGCCGGGGTGGAAATGGAAGCGGCCCTCGTCGCGGTCGTAGATCGACACGCCGATGATGTCGGCCGGCAGCATGTCGGCGGTGAACTGGATGCGCTGGAAGTCGAGGCCGAGCAGGCGTGCGAGCACGTGCGCCAGCGTGGTCTTGCCGACCCCGGGCACGTCCTCGATCAGCAGGTGGCCGTTGGCCAGTACGCAGGTCAGGGCCAGGCGCAGCTCGTGCGGTTTGCCGACGATCAGGCGTCCGGCGTCTTCGAGTACCTGGCGCAGCACGCTGCCATCGCTGGCCGCGTGATCCGGTTTGACGGCGTCTTGCATCCTCGGCTGCCTGTGGTGATTCCTCAGCTGCATAGCGGCCTGCCCTCGGCAAAATTCAGCGCGTCTCTGGCGATCTGCGACGCCGGTCTCGGTGACACGCCGGCCCGCGCGACCCGTGTCCATGATCTGTCCGCGACGCCGCCCGCTCAGGCGCCGCTGACGCGCAGCGAGCGCACGGTCAGCTCGCCGCGGTCGATCCGCAGGGTCAGCCACGGGTAGGGGTCGCGGAACGCGCGGTCGCTTACCTGAAGCAGCGTCTCGCCGTCGAGCGCGACGCTGACGGTGCCGTCGCTGCGCTGCTGCCAGCGCAGGTCGTGCAGGGCGCCGTCGTCGATCGGCCGGGCCAGCGCGTGGCTGTCGACGACCGCGCCGTTGCCGCGGCGGATGCGCTGCAGCTCGATGCCGCCGCGCGCGCCGCCGGCGACGTGCAGCCGGTAGCCGTAGCGCCCGGCCTCGCTCTGCAGCAGCGCGATCGCGAAGTCGCTGTCGCTGCCGGCGCGAAACGCAATGTCGAGCGCGAACGCGTTGCCGGCGCCGGCCTCGACCCGGATCTCGGCCGGGCCGCCGGCGCTGGCGGGCGGATCGGCGGCGGGGCTGTCGGCCGGTGCCTGCGACGGGCCGAGTGCCTGGTCGAGCAGCGCGCCGACGATCAGCCCGCTGAGCGCCTCGGTCGCCGACTGCGGCGGCGCGTCGCCGGTCGCGGTCGGCGTCGTGCCGACGGCCGTTGCGGTGCCGACCAGCCCCTGCCCGCGGACGACGCGGAAATCGCCGCTGAGCACCTGCCAACTCGGGTTGCGGCTGTAGTCGCCGTCGCGGAAATCCTCGTACAGCAGGTCGTGCGGCGGCGGCTGGTCGTGCTTGGCCAGCAGGTCCTCGAGGGCGCGCTGCAGCCAGCGGTCGGCGGCGCGTTCCTGGCGCGATTTCTCGACGATGCCGCGCAGCTCGTCGAGCAGCTGCGCCTGGTCGGCCGCGATCGCGGCCGGGGCGGCGAGTGCGAGACCGATCAGCACGGCCGACAGGGTGTGTCTGGGCATCCGGTGTTCCTGGTTGACGACGTCGGCGAACGGTCGCCCGAGTATAGGCGAGCCCGCGGCGCGGGGGCCAAGGGTCGTGTCCGGCCACTCACCCGCCGCCCAGGACGCCAGCCGCGCGCCGACGCGAGACGCGTTCGTCGGCCGCCGACGGCGCCAGGCGCGGCAGACGCGACGCCGCCGTGGCGCCTGGCCGGGGTCGCCTTTCGGTGATGCCTCAAGCACTTACGCGGGTACTGCGCGCGCTCGGGTCGGCGACCACCGGCATCCGCGCGCGCGACCCAGCCCGTTGGTCGCGGCGACGTCGAGCGATCGGCCATCGGCGGCCCGGGACACCGGCGCCCTATTCCGCCAACAGCGCGTGGATTTGTTCCTCGATGCGCTGCGCGCGGGCGTCGCCTTCGTGGGTCTCGCCGACGAACCGCTCGCGGATCACGCCGTGCTTGTCGACCAGGTAGAACGCCGGCCAGTAGCGGTTGCGCAGCGCGCGCCAGTACGCGAAGTCGTTGTCCATCATGATCGGGTGGTGGAGCCCGAACTCGGCGATCTTGGCCTTGACATTGGCCGGGTCGCGCTCGCGGTCGAACTCCGGGCTGTGGATGCCAACGACCGCGAAGTTCCGGTCCGCGAGGCGTTTCTCCAGCGCCGTCAACCACGGGAACGAGCGGTAGCAGTTCCAGCAGTCGTAGGTCCAGACGTCGACCAGCACGACCTTGCCGCGCAGGTCGGCGACCTCGAGCGGTGCGCTGTTGAACCATTCCCCGGGCCTGTCGTTGGTGAACTCGGGCAGCGGGCGCGGCTGGAACGCCAGTGCCGGGACGCTGGCGAGGATGCCGAGCAGTACCAGGCAGGCGGGCAGCAGGCGGGATCTTGGGGTCATGCAGCGGGCCTCCGTCGTGTCTCCAGGAGACCGTGCGGCGGGCGGGCAGATTTCACGGTCGCCGTGGGTCCGCGCGCGGCGGCGATCGATGACGCGGCCGGCGCCGCAGTCAGCGATCCCGCGGACTGGTAGCCGGCCCGGGTCCCCGGCACGCCCGTGCGCCGCCGCGGTGGCCACCGGCACCGTCGGCGAGCGGTTTCGGCCAGACCGGTGGTCGTTGTCGCGGCAGCCAAGGGCTGCATGCGCCGGCGTGACCGGCACACTGTTGAGACCGCTGGACCACGACCCCCGCTCCGGTTCCGCCCCCGCCCCCGACCTCTGCCCTCTGCCCTCTGCCCTAGACCCTCGGCCCTGGCCCCCGGCCCCGCGAGCGCCCAGCGGCCCTGCGCCCTCTGCCCTCTGCCCTTCCCCACGGCCCGTGGCCCGTGGCCCGCCGGACCCCGTTCGACTAAAATAAGCGGCTGTTTTCACGAGGCCTTTCCGGGCAGCACGCAGATGTTTCACAGCGAAAGCTACGACGTCATCGTCGTCGGTGGCGGTCATGCCGGCAGCGAGGCCGCGCTGGCGGCCGCGCGCATCGGCGTGCGCACCCTGCTGCTGACCCACAGCATCGAGACGCTCGGCGCGATGAGCTGCAACCCGGCGATCGGTGGCATCGGCAAGGGCCACCTGGTGCGCGAGGTCGATGCGCTCGGCGGCCTGATGGCGCGCGCCGCCGACCGGGGCGGCATCCAGTTCCGCACGCTGAACTCGCGCAAGGGCCCGGCGGTGCGCGCGACCCGTGCCCAGGCCGACCGCGCGCTGTACCGCGCCGCGGTGCGCGAGGCATTGCAGGCCGAGCCGAATCTCGACCTGTTCCAGCAGGCGGTCGACGACCTGGTCGTCGAGCACGGCCGGGTGACCGGCGTGGTTACGCAGATGGGCCTGAAGTTCCACGCCCGCGCGGTCGTGCTGACGGTCGGCACCTTCCTCGGCGGACGCATCCACATCGGCCTCGAGAACTACCAGGGCGGGCGCGCCGGCGATCCGCCGAGCAATGCGCTGGCCGAGCGTCTGCGCGCGCTGCCGTTCAACGTCGAGCGCCTGAAGACCGGCACACCGCCGCGCATCGACCGGCGCACGATCGACTTCGCGGTGCTCGACGTGCAACCCGGCGATGACCCGGAACCGGTGTTCTCGTTCATGGGCCGGCGCGCGCAGCACCCCGAGCAGGTGCCGTGTCACATCACGCGCACCAATGCGCAGACCCACGACATCATCCGCGGCGGCATGTCGCGCTCGCCGATGTACACCGGCGTCATCGAGGGCGTCGGGCCGCGCTACTGCCCGTCGATCGAGGACAAGGTCGTGCGCTTCGCCGACAAGGACTCGCACCAGATCTTCATCGAGCCCGAGGGCCTGAGCAGCCACGAGGTCTACCCCAACGGCATCTCGACGTCGCTGCCGTTCGACGTGCAGTGGCAGCTGGTGCGCTCGATGCGCGGCTTCGCGGACGCGCGCATCACCCGTCCCGGCTACGCGATCGAGTACGACTTCTTCGACCCGCGCGACCTGCGGCCGACGCTCGAGACCAAGCACCTCGACGGGCTGTTCTTCGCCGGCCAGATCAACGGCACGACCGGCTACGAGGAGGCCGCCGCGCAGGGCCTGCTGGCCGGCACCAATGCCGCGCTGCAGGTGCAGGACAGAGACGGCTGGTCGCCGCGCCGCGACGAGGCCTACCTCGGCGTGCTGGTCGACGACCTGATCACGCGCGGCACCCAGGAGCCGTACCGTATGTTCACGTCGCGCGCCGAGTACCGGCTGATGCTGCGCGAGGACAATGCCGACCTGCGCCTGACGGAAAGGGGCCGCGAGCTCGGCCTGGTAGGCGACCCGCAGTGGGCCTTCTTCGAGCGCAAGCGCGA
>JAAUYD010276531.1_pt1 | contig 10705 bp, 12 predicted proteins | sample 7278101 | NCBI WGS metagenome assembly JAAUYD01 (sample SAMN14350128, study PRJNA611818) | marine sediment metagenome | isolation source: surface marine sediment (0.6m) | place: French Polynesia: Moorea | collected 2018-08
CGCCATAGGCGACCTCGGTCCTTGCCTCGGCGAATGGTTTGCCCTGTTCGAGGCTCATCAGCCCGGCCAGGAACCGCTCGTTCTCGATCATCAGGTCGAACCAGCGGCGCAGGATCTGCGCGCGTTCCTTGCCCGTGCGCGCCCGCCAGTCGGCCCAGGCCGCATCCGCGGCTGCAATGGCGCGCTCCACATCCCCAACGGAGCAGCTGGCGACCTCGGCAACCGTTGCGCCAGTAGCGGGGTCGGTCACGGGGAAGCGCGCGTCACCTTCGGCTTGTGCCCAGGTCCCGCCGATGAAGGCATCGGTCCCGAACAGTTCGCTCGATGTGATCTCGTCCTGGCCCGGCAGTTCGGCACCGGTCATGCCAGAGCCTTTCGGGCGATCTCGGCCACACCGGCACCGTCGAGCTTGTAGTGGGCATAAAGATGCGTGGGCGGCGCGATCAGGCTGTATTCGTCGTGGATACCGTGGCGGACGAGGCGCGCGGGCGTCCCGGCCTCTGCCAGCACCTCGGCCACGGCGCCTCCGAGGCCTCCGAGGACGTTGTGTTCCTCCACCGTCAGAACAATGGACGCCTTCGCGGCCGCCAGCACCGCGTCGCGGTCGAGCGGCTTGAGCGTGTGCATGTCGATCACGCCGACGCTCATCCCGTCCGCCCGCAGCGTTTCGGCGGCCTCCAGGGCAGGGTGCAGGGTCGAGCCGGTGGCAATGATCGTGAGATCCGAGCCTTCGGAATGGGTGATCGCCTTGCCGAACTCGAACGGCGCGCCGGGATCGTAAACGACCGGATCCCGCCCGCGCATGATGCGGAAATAGATCGGCTCGGGCCAGTCATTGGCCGCACGAATCGCCGCCTTCAACTGTTCCACGTCCGCCGGCGCCACCACGGTCAGCCCCGCGATGGCGCGGGTGATGGCGATATCCTCGGTCGCATGGTGGGAGGTCCCGTAAAACCCGAGGGAGATGCCGGCATGATGCCCGATCAGGCGGACGGGGAGCTTGGAATAGGCAACGTCCATGCGGATCTGCTCGCAGCAGAGCAGCGCCAGGAAGGATGCGAAGGTCGCCACATAGGGTTTCAGGCCCACCGCGGCCATGCCGGCGGCGGCGGAGACCATGTTCTGCTCAGAGATCCCGAACTGCACGAAGCGCTCGGGGCAGTCCCGCGCGAACTTCGACAAGCCGTTGGAATATTGCAGATCGGCGGTGCCGGCCACGATGGGCTCTCCGGCGGCAACCAGGTCGAGCAAGGCGTCGGAGAGCGCGTCGAGGCCCGGGGTGACCGCGTTCAACTGGCGGTATTGCCAGGATTTGTCGGACAGTGGGCGGTTCATGTCAGACCTCCATGGCTTCGATTTCGGCGATGGCGGCCTCGGCATCGCTCGGGTCGAGATAGCCGAGATGCCAGCCCGGTTCGGTTTCCATGTAGCTGACGCCCTTGCCCTTCACGGTCTTGGCCAGAACCATCACGGGTTTATCGCGTTCCGTATCGGCCTTGAGCGCGCGGAAGAGTGTGGCGAGGTCGGCCACGTCATGGCCGTCGACGACATGGACTTCCCAGCCGAAGGCCTGCCACTTGTCCACGATGGGCTCGACCCCGATGACATCGTCGACCGAACCGTCGAGTTGATAGCCATTGCGGTCTATGATCCCCACGAGGCGGCCCAGCTTGTTGTGGGCGGCGAAAAGCGCGGCCTCCCAGACCTGCCCTTCCTGCAACTCGCCATCGCCGATCATCACGTAAGTGGTGAAATCCTGTCTCAGCATCCGCGCCGAAAGCGCCATGCCCGCCCCAGCCGACAGCGCGTGGCCAATGGAGCCGGAGCTGAAATCGATGCCCGGAACCTTGGTCATGTCGGGGTGATCGCCCAAGGGGTTGCCAAGCCGCGTGTAGCCGTTGAGCAGGTCCTTAGGGAAGAAGTCGAGATCGGCGAGGATCGGGAAGAGCCCGCAGGCCGCATGGCCCTTGCCCATCATGAAACGGTCGCGGTCGGGCCAATTGGGCTCCCCGCGCTTCAGGCGCATGGCGTCGTAGTACAGGACGGAAAAGAGCTCCGCCGCGGAGAAGGCCGATGTATAGTGCCCGACCTTGGCAATCTCGATCAGACTGACGGTCTCCAGCCGCGAATACCGGGCGCGGTCTTTCAGGAGCCGCACTTCGTCCTCGCTCGGGCGGTGTTCATTCGCCTTCGCAAGCGGCGTCCACGTCTCGGCGCTGCCGACCATGCCGGTATCCTCCCCTCGGCGATTGTGTCGTTCGGCTGAAAATAAACCGGCGATCTTTCGCGTTGTTAATGAAAAAATTTCACATCCGTTTCTCAAATCGCCTCCATACCCGCCCGCGCCCCGGTTGGTAGCCTTCGTAGGGAAAAGAACCACGCGCGGGCGCCCGAACCTGGCCCGCGGTGATCGAAAGGGAGGGTCCGATGAAGGACGGGATGTTCGTGTTCGATGCCGCCGTGCATTGCCAGGATTTCAGCGACGGTCAGATCAAGCCGGGCGACGATGGGCGCCGCGTGCCTATCCTGCGCGAGCAGTTGACCGGCTTCATCAACCTCACGGGCCAGAAGGGTCCACCGCCGGAGACAGAGACCTTTTCCGACCCCAATCTCGACTGGGGCATGGACATGCTTTTCGGCAAGGCCGACACGGATATGGCCTGCGCCTGTTCAGTGCCGCTCTTTTCGCACTGGCGGGCCGGTCTGGGCCCTGTGGAACTGAGCCACGCGCTGAAGGAACGCGACCCGTCGCGGATCGTTCTGACAGGCGGTGTGGACCCGGCCTATCACGGCGTCGGCCCCGCACTGGAGGAAATGGAGCGTCAGGTGAAGGAGCTTGGCGCCGTCAGCTTCAAGTTCTACCAATACCAATCCCGCGGCTGTTCCTGGCGCGCCGATGATCGCGACATCGCCTATCCGCTCTGGGAAAAGGCGATCGAGCTCGGCATAAAGATGGTGCAGTTCCACAAGGGCTTTCCGCTGGAACTTGGCCCGGTCGAGGCGTTCAAGCCCAACGATCTGCAATATGCCGCGGCCGATTTCCCCGAACTGAACTTCGGCATCCACCATCTGGGCGACCCGTATGTGGATGAGACGATCTCCATCGCCAGCCGGTTCGACAATATCTACCTGATCCTGCCCTTATGGTTTAACCAGTACTACCTGCAGCCCTACAAGATGCTGCACCGCCTGGGTGAGGCGCTGCTCTACGTGGGCTCCGACCGGATCTGCTATGGCTCCGAGGCGTTCATCTGGCCCCACGTGCAGACCTATATCGACACGCTTGCGAGCCTCGAAATGCCCGAAGAGCTGCAGGACAAGTGGGGCTATCCCGAGATCACGCGCGAGATCAAAGAAGACATCCTGGGCAAGGCCTTCGCTGCCGGAATGGGCGTCGATATCGAAGCCAAGAAGGCTGAGTTGGGGCTGGTGTGATGACGGTACAGATCAACGCAAACGAGCTGTCCGATGCGCTGGCCCATGTGCGGCCGATGATCCTCGGCCACGGCGGCGATATCGAGATCGACGATGTGTCGGAGGCGGGCGAGGTGAGCGTGCGGCTCTTCGGGGCCTGCAAGGCCTGCCCAAACATGGCGGTGACCTTCGTGGGCCCGGTCCGCACCCGGTTCATGGCGGTGGCGGGCGTGACGGAGGTTCACTGCGAACAGGTCAATGCAGGGCCAAGGGCACTGGCGCGCATGGCCCGGCTTTTGGGCGCGCATCCATTCCCAAGCGACCCGGTGGTCGGCGGGGATCAGAGCATTCCATAGATCTCGTCGAAGCGACCGAGCACGCGCATGGAGCGGCTCACTGTCGATCAGCGTGCCGTCCATGTCCAAGAACACGGCTTCGATCATGGCCAAAGGGTCCTCCGGGCGGATGCCGGGCGCGTGTCAGACCGGCAGAGGCGGGTTCGGTGAGTTCTTGAACTCGACGGTGGTGAAGACCAGCTCGGTATCGCCGATGTTCGTCAGGTCATGCAGCATGAATTCGCCCTTATCGAACTCGAAATGTCGCGTCGTGCCGGCCTCGTAGTCTGCCTCCTTGGTCTCGCCCGTCGCGTAATGCGACACCGAGCGCCCCGGATTGATGGCCACCCAGAAGTAGTTGAGCATATGGCAGTGGAAGCCGACGCGCTCCCCTGGGGCGAGCGCGATCCTCCAGACCCGCACGTCTTCGGTTTCCGACAGAAGCTCATGCCCCACGCGGCCGTTCCTCTGGTTGGTGAAGATCTCAGCCTTGATGTCCTCAGGCCAGCTCTCGTCGACGGTGATGTCGGCGATGTCGTGCAAAGTGCTGCTCATGGTCGGTCTCCACTCCTCAGGGCAGGTCGGTCAGATCGTCGGCAGGACGCCTCCATCCACATCGAGGCAGTGGCCGGAAATGAAATCGGCGCGGACCGAGGCAAGGAACAGGATGGCATCGGCCACGTCTTCGGGCGTTCCAAGCCGCCCCTTGGGCAGCCCGCTGTCTTCTAGGAAGGCGGGAATGGCGTCCTCACGGCTGGTCCCGTATTTCTGGGCCAGCGCATCGAGAAAGCCGCCGGGGATGTCCCAAAGCTCGGTGCGGATATGGGCCGGGGCCACGACGTTCGAGCGTATGCCGCGGGGGGTGAATTCGCGGGCCAGCGCCTTGGACAACATCAGGATCGCGGCCTTGGAAACACTGTAGTCAGGCAACAGCAGATGCGGCATGCGCCCGGCCTCTGACCCGCAATGAACCAGCACGCCGCCGCCGGCCTTGATCATGTGCGGGATTACCGCCCGGCTCATGCGGACATAGCCCATCAGGTTGATGCCGAGTGTCCGCAGCCACGCCGCGTCATCGACAGACAAAAACCCTTCGCGCGCCGGGGCGACGCCCGCGTTGTTGACCAGCACGTCGATCCGTCCAAAGGCGGCGCTGACCGCCGCGACGACCCGGTCCCCTACCCCAGTTTCAGCCAGATCAGCCTCGATCGGGAGCAGCCCGCCGTCGCCGGCCAGTCCTTCGAACCGTGCCGGGTCGCGGTCGACCCCCGCCACCGATGCTCCGGCGGTCAGGAACCGCCGCGCAGTCTCCAGCCCGATGCCGGACCCGGCCCCGGTCACGATCACGGTCTTGCCTGTGAACTCAGTGCGATCCGGCATCGGCGGACCCTCCGCTACGGGATGATCCGCTCGGCCCTCAGCCGATCGAACACGTCGATGAAGGATTGCTCGGTATCCTGGAACTGGTCGAAGCCCAGCGCCCGGCACTTGGCCATCGAATGCACGCATTCCATGGGCCGGCCGAGATCGAGATCGCTGTGCCAGGCCGAGGCCAGTTTCGAAAGCGGATTGGGTTGTAGCCCGTGCTCGGCGACAATCGCGTCCCACGCGGGGCCCATATCCCTCATCCGCTCTTCCAGAGAGTTGAAATCACCGGGGTATTCGCCGACCTCGATGCCGAAATAGTCCGCGATCACCTGCCAGAGACGGGTCCAGCGGAAGACGTCGCCATTGACCGCGTTGAACGCCTCGTTCCGCGCATTGGGCTCGGTGGAGGCCCAGACGATCTGCTTGGCGAGGATGCGTGCATCGGTGATGTCGTTGAGGCCCGTCCAGGCGGTGGGTGAGCCGGGGAAGATGAAGGGCTGCCCGGTGGCCTTGCAGACCGATGCATAGGTCGCGACCGTCGCGCCGATATTCATCAGGTTGCCGACCGCGTAGCCGATGATCGTGTGCGAGCGATGGACCGACCAGCCGAAGCCGTACTTGGCCGAATACTCCATCGCCACGTCTTCAAGCTCGTAATAGAAGTTCTTCTTTTCCAGGCGCGGCGCCTCTTCGCGGAAGGGCGTGATCGGTGTGACCTTGCCGTAATCCTCGAACGGGCCGAGATAGTGCTTGGTGCCGGTCACCACCGATACATGCTGAACGCTGCCCTTGTCCTTGAAGGCATCAAGGACGGTGCGCAGCATGTTGCCGTTGAGACGGATGTTCTCGTCCTCGTTGTCGCCGAGCGTCCAGCTGCAGTAGTAGACATGCGTCGGCGAGAGGTCGGAGAGTGCTTGAACGGCTGCATCGCGGTCGCGCAGGTCGACGGCATGCGGCGTGATGTAGGAATGCCCGATCGGCGGACGGCGCGAGATGCCGTGTATCTCCCATCCTCCCTGCTCGTGCAGGTGCTCGGCCACGTTCAATCCGACGATGCCCGTGGCGCCAACAACCACTGCGCGCTTTTGATACATGGTTCTTTCCCTTCTATTCCCTGTGTCTCTTGGTCCGCATCCGCCGCATCAGAGGATTGCGTGCACGGCGCCGCCATCGGCGCGCATCGCCGTGCCGTTCATCGCCGGCGTCGAGGCCAGCAGGAGGATCGCCTGGGCGTGGTCCTCGGGATCGATGAGCCGCCCGAGGAGAGAGCCCGGCTGATCGGTTGCGAAGAATTCCGTCACCGCGTCGCCCGGTTCCTGCCCACGCGACGTGGCGATCGAGGCGAAATAGTCCTGGATGGCGTCCGTGGCCGTGGGGCCCGGCAAGTAGGCGTTCACGCGGATTTCGGTGCCGCGGAAGGCTTCGGCCAAGGCACGGGAGAGGCCAAGAAGCGCGGATTTCGTGGTCGAGTAGTGCACCATGAGCCCGACCGACCGGACGGCGGCTTCGCTGGAGACCAGCACGATGCTGCCTGCGCCGGCCAATCGCATGGACGGCTCGACCGCGCGCACGAGACGCACCGCAGACATGACATTGGTCTGGAAGTAATCCGTCCATTCTTCGTCGGAGATGTCGTTGAACGGTCTGGCCGCGTACTTGCCGATGCTGTGGATGACGTAGCGCGGCGACCCGGTGTTCCGAAACACCTCCGCCAGCGCGGCCGCACCGGCCTCGGTGGAGAGATCGGCGGCGCAGGCCATCGCGTCGGGTCCGAGTATTTCGGTCGCGCGACGCAAGCGGTCCTTGTCGCGTCCAACAAGAACCACGCGGGCTCCGGCGGCAGCGAAGGCCCGAGCGACCTGCAGCCCGATCCCCGAACTGCCGCCCGCCACGACCGCGACTGCGCCTGCAACATTCTCAGGCATCGGCGATTGTCCTCCCGTCGTCTCTCTGGCCGTGGATCGCGGGCGCTATGCCTCTCGTTCTCAAGCAGCCGGTTTGAGTGTGGCAGCGCCGGTACCTGTCTTGCAGGGCAGAGTTGGCATGCTTACTGTGAAAAAAATTCATGGCCGGAGGGGCATGCCCATGATCAACCGGGGCGGTGAAATGGAGGTCTTCGTACGCGTGGTCGAGCACGGGAATTTCTCGCGCACGGCCGAGGCGTTGAACCTCACTCCATCGGCGATCAGCAAGCTGGTCTCCCGGCTGGAGGATCGGCTGGGCGTGACGCTGTTTCTGCGCTCGACCAGGGGGCTTCAACTCACGCCCGAGGGGCAGGTCTTTTTCGACCGCGCCCAGCAGATCGTCAGCGAGATCGAACAGTCGGAGCGGGCCGTTTCCTCCGCGGCGATGGACGCACGCGGGACATTGCGGGTGAATTCCAACATCCCCTTCGCCCGGCATTACCTTTTGCCGATCGTGCCTGAGTTCCTTGCCGCCTATCCCGGCATCACGCTCGATCTCGTCCAGACCGACATGTCCGTCGATCTGATCTATGAACGGGCCGACATCGCCATTCGAACCGGGCATTTGTCGGATTCATCGCTCAGGGCCCGGAAATTGCTCGAGTCGCCCCGCCGCGTCGTGGCGTCCCCGGAGTACTTGTCCCGGTTCGGAACGCCCGCGCATCCCTCCGAGCTTGCTGCGCACAATTGCCTGAACTTCAACATCCGCCGCAGCCTTGATGTCTGGCCCTTCGACGGGTCGCGTGTGGGAGACAGCCCCCGGCTCGATCAGTCCGTCAAGGGCAACATGCGGGTCGACAATGGCGAGACCATGCGACGGCTTTGCCTCGCGGGGCTTGGCCTTGCGCGTCTATCGGATTTCCACATCGGGCCGGATCTGGAAAACGGGCGGCTTGTGGCCGTTCTGGAGGCCTACAATCCGGGCGACACGGAGCCAGTTCAGGCCCTCTTCGTCGATCATGCACATATGGCCAACCGGATCCGGGTCTTCATCGACTTTCTGGTCGAACACCTGAAATCACGCCCTGCGCCGCTACCGGAGTAGCCCGGGTCAGCCCGCGCTCTGCAGCGCCGCCAATGGATCGACGCGCCTGCGCACGTGATCGGGGATCGGAAGGGGCGCATTCGCGCTATCCAGGCGCTCGGTGACGATAAAGGCGATGGGGCCCGGGCCGACATTCGTGAGGTCATGGACCAGGAACTCGCCCTCGGAAAACCGGGTGTGCCGCACCTCGCCAGCGGCCAGGTCCTGCGCCCGAACCTCGCCACGATGGGTCAGGCTGCGCACCTTCCCGCCCGTCAGGGCGACCCGGAAATAGTCGAGCACGTGGCGGTGAAAGCCCATCCGCTCGCCGGGGGTCAGCGCCACGCTCCAGATCCGATAATCCGTGGTCTCCGACAGGATGGCGCGGCCGACGCAGCCATTGGTCCAGTTGCGTTTCAACTCCAGGCGCAGCGCGTCGGTCCAGACTTCGACCGTCCCGTCCGCGGAAGGCGGGAAATCGGTGATCGGGTCCTCCGCCAGACCGCTCATTCGGCAGCGGCCCTGCGGCTGTAGAGACCCACCATAAGGATGATCACCACGCCATAGGCGATCTGCTTGGCCGCCTCGGGCGCCTGCATGATCGACAGCATCGAGGACATCAGCGTGATCAGGAGCACACCGGCCACCGTCCCGGCATACCGCCCGCTGCCGCCGAAAAGGCTGGTGCCGCCAAGGACAACAGCCGCGATCCCGGGCAGAAGATAGGGGTCGCCCATGCGTTGGTAGGATTGCCCCGCGAGGCCCGCGAGCATCAGGCCCGCCAAGGCGCTGCACATGCCCGCGAAGATGAAGGCGAACATGATGACCTTGCGGGTGTTGATGGCCGAAAGGTAGGCAGCCGGCTCACTTGTACCCACAAGGTAGACCTGTCGTCCGATCACGGTTCGCTTGAGGATGAAGACGGCGAGAATGCAGACCGCGATCCAGACGAAGATGACCGCGGGCACCCCCAGAACGCGGCCCTGGCCCAGGGCGCTCATCACCGGGGACGGGCGGCTCGCCAAGGCATAGAAGCCGCTGAAATAGACCAGAATGCCCAAAAGCACGTTGTTCGTGGCAAGCGTCCAGATCATCGACGGGATGCGCATGAAGGCCACGCCAAAGCCGTTCACGAAACCGATCAGTGCGCCAACAGCGAGGCCGGTCAAAAGCCCGATCTCACTGACCAGGACCTGAGGGTCGCCGCCGACCACCGCGGTGGCGATCGTGGCCGAGGCCGTCATTGTCCAAGGCACCGAAAGATCGATATGCCCCAGCAGGATGACCATCATCGCACCCGCCGCAACGATCCCCAGAAACGCGCCATTCTGCATCTGAAGCGCCAGATAGGCCGGAGAGAAGAACTGCGGAAAGAAGATGCCACCCACGCCGATCATCAGAAAGATCGCCACGATCACCGACCGCGCGGGCCCGTCGAACGGGAGACGGTCCCAGAACCTGGTTTGAATGGTGGCCGCGGTCATTGGAACGCCTCCATCCTGTTCTGAATTCGGAAGAGCCGCGTGGCACCGAAGGAGACGGCGAGCAGGAGTACCGCACCCTCAAAAAGTGGTTGGGCGAGCGGCTCCAGCCCCATGAAGAAGATCAGGCTGCCGATCGTGCGCAGGATGAGGGCACCGGCCACCGACCCCCAGACGCTGCCCGCACCACCGGTCAGAAGCGTACCGCCGATCACCACCGCCGCGATGGAATTCAGCGTGTAGGTGAGACCGATCGAGGGATCGCCCGAAAGCGTCTGGAACCCAATGAAGAGCCCGGCCAGCGCGGCGAAAAAGCCGCCCAAGGAATAGGCCAGGATCTTCGCCCGCGCGGTGTTGAGGCCCGAGGCCTCGGCGGCCGCCTCCGACGATCCGGTGGCCACGATGCTACGCCCCGTCGGATGGCGGCGCAGCGGCGCCCAAAGCAGAGTCGCTAGGATGATCACCACCACCGCGGCAGGCACGACGCCGGCGATATCACCTGTGAAGGCATCGCTCAGGCCAAGCGAGATATCTCCGCCCGGGATCGGCCGGACAAGCAGTGCGAGACCCGAGAAGATCGCCCCCGTCGCCAAGGTCGCAATGATCGCCTGCAGGCGACCGATAACCACCACAAGACCGTTGACCAACCCACAAAGCACACCGGCCGCAATCACGATCAACACGCCGAAGGCCACCTCAATGGGAGAGCCATTCACCAGATGCGAGGCGATGCAATTGGTCAGCGCCATGATGGGCCCGCTCGACAGGTCGATCCCCCGTGACAGAACGACGATGGTTTGCCCGATCGCCAGAAGGGCCAGCGCCGCGCCCTGGTTCGACCAGGCCGTCAGCACGCCGATGGTGATGCCGCGTGGATGGATCGACAGAAAGATCGCCATCAGCACCGCCAGAACGCCCCAGGCAAAGAGCGTGCGGGAGTTTTCCTTGATGAATCGCACCATGCTCAGTGCCCTCCCACGGCCGTTGTTGCCCGCTCGACCGCGCCGTCGCCGGACATGTTCAGCGCCGCGCTCAGAATGTTGTGTTCGGTGAGATCGTCGCCCGCGTATTCCGCGTTCACTCGTCCGTCGTACATGATGAGCGACCGATCGCAGAGAC
>JAAUYD010064522.1_pt1 | contig 10703 bp, 8 predicted proteins | sample 7278101 | NCBI WGS metagenome assembly JAAUYD01 (sample SAMN14350128, study PRJNA611818) | marine sediment metagenome | isolation source: surface marine sediment (0.6m) | place: French Polynesia: Moorea | collected 2018-08
CACTCGGGCGACGCCAGCGGCATCGTGCCGTCGAGCTTCCGGATCCTGCGCACGCTGCTCTCGAGGCTCGAGGACGAGGCGACGGGCCGCCTCCTCCCCGAGTGGCTGCATGCCGAGATCCCCGCGGATCGGGTGCACCAGGCGGGCCTGATGGCCGGGGTGCTCGGCGACGGCGTGTTCGAGAAGTACCCCTTCGTCGACGGCATGGGGCCCATGGCCGGCGACCCGACCGAGGGCATCCTGAATCGCACCTGGCGGCCGACGCTCTCCATCACCGGCATGGACGGCATCCCGCCCATGGCCGACGCGGGCAACGTGCTGCGGCCCGGGACGCAGGCCAAGCTCTCCCTCCGGCTCCCGCCCACCGTGGACGGCGAGACGGCCAGCCGCAGGCTCAAGGAGCTGCTCGAGGCCGATCCGCCCTACGGCGCCCGGGTGCGCTTCCACGCCGAGACGCCGGCGACGGGCTGGAACGCCCCGCCCTTCGAGCCGTGGCTCGAGCGCTCCCTCGAGGCCGCCTCGCTGGCCTACTTCGGCAAGCCCGCCGTCTTCATGGGCGAAGGGGGAACCATCCCCTTCATGGGCATGCTCGGCGAGCAGTTCCCCGAGGCCCAGTTCCTGATCACCGGCGTGCTCGGGCCCGGCTCGAACGCCCACGGTCCCAACGAGTTCCTGCACGTCCCGACCGGCCGCCGGCTCACCAGCTGCGTCGCCCACGTGCTGGCCGACCACGCCACGCGCGGCGCCGACTAGGCTTGCGCTAGCGGCACTTCCAGGCCTGCACCCAGCGCAGCCCGCCCAGGTTCGCCTGGGGCTCGGTGTTGCGGCCGACGATCTGTCCGGAGTTCCGCAGGAAGTGGAACGCCTCGTGGCCCGCGACGAATACGGCCATCTCGGCCAGATCGAGGAATCGGACGTCGGTGCACAGGTAGTCCCAGTCGCCGTTCTCGAGGGTCTCGGAGCCGGTCACGATCTCCCCGTCCCAGGGGTAGTCGGCCTCCGGGCACACGCACGCGCGGATGCGGTAGCCGTGGCGGAAGGATCGGGCCCGGGGCTTCGTGCGCACCGGATACGTGCACTCGCCCGAGTAGCGCTCCTTGGGCAGCGGCAGCAGCTTGAACCAGTCGAGCTTCGAGAGGTCGAACGGGGCGAGCTCGGCGCGGGTGAACTCGATGACCTCCGGCAGGCCGATCTCGTCGATCCACTCGGTCACGCGCGCCCTTCGTCGAAGGGCGCGATCACCTCGTCGCCGAAGCGGCGGATGCCCTCGAGCTTCTTCTCCAGGTCGTCCGTGGCGCCCGCGTAGAACACCCAGGGCATCGTCATCAGATGGGTCACCCCGGCGTCCGCCACGCGGCGATAGCCGTCGAGATCGAACGCGTCCTTGGCGGCGGCCAGCACCGCGAAGGGTCGCCCCGCGCGATCCGACCCGGCCCGCAGGGCGTCGAGCTTCGCTCGGATCTCGCCGAGCTCGGCCGTGGTGTGCAGGTCCGAGATCCAGCCGTCGCAGCGCGTGGCCGCGCGTCGCAGTGCCGGCTCCGAGAGGCCGCCGCACCAGATCGGGATCGGCCGGCTCGGAACCGGGCTCATCTCGAGGGGCTCGAAGCGGTAGAACTCGCCCTCGTGACCCACCATGCCGCCGGCCCAGAGCTTCTCGAGGACCTCGAGCATCTCGTCCATGCGCCGGCCGCGCCGCGCGAAGGGCTGCTCCAGCAGCTCGAACTCCTCGCGCATCCAGCCCGCCCCGATGCCGAGCTCCACCCGGTCGCCCGAGAGGACCGCCGCCGTCCCCACGGCTTTCGCGACCACGAAGGGATTCCTCAAGGGCAGCACGTAGATCCCCGTCACGAACCGGATCTTCTCGGTCGAGGCTGCCAGGTGCCCGATCGTGACCCAGGGGTCGGGCCAGGGCGTGAAGGGCTCCCAGCGCGGCGCACCATCCGGCGTGTAGGGATACGGCGTGTCGATCCGCTCGGGGTGCACGACGTGGTCGGACAGGATCACCCGCTCGAAGCCCGCCTCCTCGGCGGCCCGGGAAAGGGCGCCCGCCTGGAGCGGATCCTGGAAGGCCAGGGAGAGCGCGAACTTCATGGCGGCCAACCATAGCGGTTGGTGACGGCGGGCCCGGCCGAGAACGGCGGGCGTGCGCCACGCTCCGGGATGCTGCAACGTTGCATGCCCACGGGAGGCACGCACGGATGCAGGAGCTGGGACCGACGCGAACGCTGCTCGACGGGCTCGCTTTCGGTGAGGGCCCGCGCTGGCACGAAGGCCGGCTCTGGTTCTCGGACATGCACCACCACCAGGTGATCGCCGTCGACGAGTCGGGCAAGGCCGAGGTGCAGTTCGAGGTGCCCCACCGTCCCTCGGGGCTCGGCTGGCTTCCGGACGGACGCCTGCTCGTCGTCTCGATGACCGACCGCAAGCTCCTCGTCCGCGAGGGCGACGTCCTGCGGCAGCACGCCGATCTGCGCTCGTTCGCGAGCTGGCACTGCAACGACATGCTGGTCGACGACAAGGGCCGCGCCTACGTCGGGAACTTCGGCTTCGATCTCGACGGCGGGGCCAAGCCCTGCCACGCCAACCTGATCCGCGTGGATCCCGATGGCGCCGTCTCCATCGCCGCGGAGGAGATGAGCTTCCCCAATGGGACGGTCCTCACCCCCGACGGACGCACCCTGATCGTCGGCGAGTCCTTCGGCACCTGCCTCACCGCCTTCGACGTCGCCCCGGACGGCAGCCTCTCGAACCGGCGCGTCTGGGCGACGCTCACGGGCGCCACACCCGACGGCATCTGCCTCGACGCCGAGGGCGCCGTCTGGGTCGCCTCGCCGATCAGCGGCGAGGTGCTGCGCGTCCGCGAAGGCGGCGAGGTCACCCACGGCGTCGGCGTCGAGCACCAGGCCTTCGCCTGCATGCTCGGCGGCGACGACGGCCGCACCCTCTTCATCTGCACGGCCAAGGGCTCCGACCCGGAGGCGACGGTGACGGAGAAGGCGGGACGCATCGAGACGATCCGCGTGGACGTCCCGCACGCCGGGCTGCCCTAGAGATCGGCAATCCGGCTACTCGCCGGCTCCGGCCAGCTGCTGGAACAGCGGGCGCAGGTCGGGCCCCTTCCGGATGGTGTGCCCGCCGTCCACGGCGAACACCTGGCCGGTCATCCAGCTCGTCTCGTCCGAGAGCAGGAAGGCCACGCTGCTGCCGATGTCCTCGGGACGCCCGATCCGTGAGATCGGCATCAGCCGCAGGTACTCCTCGCGCGACACCTCCTGGCTCGAGAGCACGGCCGCGAGTGGCGTCTCCACGATGCCCGGCAGCACCGAGTTGACCCGAATGCCGTGCTCGCCGAGCTCGTCGGCGGCGCAGCGGGTGAGCATGTCGAGGGCGGCCTTGGAGATGCAGTAGGAGCTCATCCACGGGTGCGTGAGCGCGCCGGCGATGGAGCTGATGTTCACGATGCTGCCGCCCTCTCCGGCGTCGCGCATCGCGCGCCCGGCCGCACGCAGGCAGCGGAAGGCGCCCTTCAGGTTGGTGTCGAGCACGCGCTCGAGCTCCTCGGTGGGGACGTCCAGGATCGGCCCGCCACTGCCCGTGCCGGCGCAGTTGACCAGCCCGTCGATGCGCCCGAAGCGTTCGGTGGTGGCCGCCACCGCCGCGTCCGCCGATGCGTCGTCGGTCACGTCACAGACGACGAAGGCCGCGCCCTCGCCGAGCCGCTCGGCGGCGTCGACCAGCGTCTCCTCGCGGCGGGCGCAGATCATCACGCGGCCGCCGCCGGCCAGGATCTTCTCGGCGCAGCCGAAGCCGATCCCCGTGGCACCGGCCGTCACCAGCACCACCTTCCCCGAAAGGTTCGCCATCCCGCTCTACTCCTCGACCTCGCTCGGAGGCGGCAGCTCGGCACCGCAGTCGCGGCAGAACCGCGCCGAAGGCAGGTGCCCTTCACTGGTACAGCTCGGACAGCTCCGGGTCGTGACCGGCCGCTTGCCGATCTGCGTCAGCTCGGCCGTGACGATCCCCGTCGGCACCGCGATGATGCTGTAGCCCAGGATCATCACCCCCGCCGCCACCACCTGGCCGAGCCAGGTCACCGGGGCGATGTCGCCGTAGCCGACCGTGGTCATCGTGACGATCGCCCAGTAGATCGAGCGGGGGATGCTGGTGAATCCGCCCTGCTCCCCCTCGATCAGGTACATGGTGGAGCCCAGCACCACGTTGATGATCAGCACCGCGGCCAGGAACACCCCGATCTTGTGGCGCGCCGCGCGGATCGCACGCAGCAGCTCGGAGCCCTCCTCGACGACGGCCGTCAGCTTGAAGATGCGCATGATGCGCAGCAGCCGGATCGCTCGGATGACTGCCAGCGACTGGGTGCCCGGCAGCAGGAGGCTCAAGTAGGTGGGGACGATCGCCAGCAGGTCGACGATGCCGAGGAAGCTGGTCGCGTAGCGCAGCGGGCGATCCACGCAGTAGAGGCGCAGCACGTACTCGATCGTGAAGGCCCCGGTGATGGCGAACTCGATCGCGCGAAGGGTCGCTCCGTGGTCGGCCCGGATCCGCTCCACGCTCTCGAGCATGGCGGCCGCCACGCTGAAGAGGATCGCCCAGATCAGCGCGACGTCGAAGCGCTTCCCCGCCGGCGTATCCGCCTCGAAGATGATGCGGAAGAGTCGCCGGCGAGCGTCGCTCGCCCCCGGCCCGGCCTTGCTGAGCCGGGCGCGGGAGCTGGCTCCGTAGCCCCCGTCGTCGAGTCGATCAGCGGCCACCGCCCACCGGCACCTGGATGGCTTCTCCCTCCGCCCCTTCGAAGCCTCCGGCCCGTCGGCGCGCCCGCCAGCCGCGGATCCGCGCCGGGAGGTCGCTGAAATCGTCCAGGACCAGGATCCCCGCCGGCAGCAGGAACAGCGTGATCAAGGTGGCCAGGAGCACGCCGAAGGCCAGCGAGGTGGCCATGGGGATCAGGAACTGGGCCTGGAGGCTCTGCTCGAGCAGGAGCGGAGTCAGGCCCACGAAGGTCGTGATGGAGGTCAGCACGATGGGACGAAAGCGTCCTTCGCTGGCGCGCGCCACTGCCTCGGGAAGCGGGACCCCCCGGGCCACGTGGCCGTTGAGGGAGTAGATCAGCACCAGGCTGCCGTTCACGACCACCCCGGTGAGCGCCACGATTCCCATCACGGACATGAAGGAGAGTCCGAAGCCCGGCTTGAAGGCCGCCATCAGCAGGTGGCCGAGGATCGCGCCCACGGTGCCGAAGGGGATCACGGACATGATGAGCAGCGGCTGCACGTAGGAGCGCAGAGGGACGGCCAGGAGCGCGTAGATGGCGAAGAGCGCGACGACGAACCAGCGTGCGAGCCCGCCGAGGGCACGGCGCTGCTCCTCCTGGGCGCCGGCGAAGAAGAAGCTCATGCCCTCGTAGTCGCCGACGATCTCCTGGAGCGGGCCGGCGGTGATCTGGGCGAGCACCTCGTTGCCCGTGATCAGCGTGCGGTCCACCTCGGCCGTCACGGACACGATCCGCTGGCGGTTCGTGCGTCGGATGGTGGAGTAGCCGCGACCCATCTCGACGGCGGCCACCGTGTAGAAGGGCACCTCGCTCCCGGCCGCCGTGCGAATGCGCAGGTTCTCGAGATCGCCGAGGGAGCGCCGCGAGTGGGCCGGGTAGCGCACCATCACGGCCACGTCGTCGCGGCCGCGCTGGACCCGCTGGGCCTCCTCGCCGTAGAAGGCCTGGCGCACCTGGCGCGCGAGATCGCGCTGGGTCACGCCGAGGGCCTCCCCGGCCGGCCGGATCGTGAGCTTCGCCTCGCGCTTACCGGCGCGGAAGCTGTCCGTGATGTCGTAGACGCCGGTGTAGCCGGCCAGCAGCGCCTTCACCCGGTCGGCCGCCGCCTCGAGCTCGTCGACGTTGGGGCCGCGCAGGCGGACGTTGACCGCCTCGCCCGCCGAGAAGAACGAGGACTGGAACACGAGCTCTTCCTGTCCCGGGATCGGCGGCACCAGCTCCCGCCAGCGCTGGGCGATCTCCTCGGTGGAGATCGCTCGCTCCTCGGCCGGCACCAGCTCGAGGGTCACCTCGCCGAGGTGTCCCGCCGAGGCGGTCTGCTGGCCTGCGTTGCCCGGGTTCTGGTTCGAGTTCTGCGTCGGGTGGTCACCGATCGAGACGAGCGCGTGCTGGATCAGCGAGCGGTCGCCGCCCCACTCCGCATCGAGCTCGGCCTGGAGTCGTCGCCCGGCCGCCGCGATCTCCTCCACCGCCTCGGCGGTGACGTCGTAGGGCGTTCCCTGGGCCATGGTGAGCGACGCGATCACGAAGTCGGCCTGCAGGGACGGGAAGAAGGAGAAGCGCAGCCGGCCGCTCGCCACCACGGCCAGGGTGCAGATCAGCGCCGAGACGCCGAGCGCGAGGGTCAGGTAGCGCCAGCTGAGGGCCCAGGCGAGCCCCCGGCGATAGGGGCCCGCGATCAGGCGCTCGAGGCCCGAGGCGAAGCGCTCCTGGAAGCCGGTCCAGCCGGAGCCCGCACGCGTGCGTCCGGGGGCGTCGGCGGGGATCCCGTGCCCGAGATGAGCCGGGAGGATCAGCAGGGCCTCGACCAGCGAAGCGGCCAGGCACAGGATCACCACGAGGCCGATCACGCCGAAGATCTGGCCCATCGTTCCCTCGACCAGGATCAGGGGCATGAAGGCCGCCACCGTGGTCAGCACGCCGAACACGACCGGGACGCCCACCTCCCGCGTCCCGGCGATCGCTGCCGAGAGCGGATCCTCGCGATTGCGTTGGTGGGTGTAGATGTTCTCCCCGACCACGATGGCGTCGTCGACCAGGATGCCGAGCACCAGGATGAAGGCGAACAGGGAGATGACGTTGATGGTCATGCCCGCGAGCGGCAGCGCCCAGATCGCGCCGAAGAACGCGATGGGGACGCCCAGCGCCACCCAGAACGCGAGCCGGAAGCGCAGGAAGAGCGCGAGCACGATGAACACCAGCAGGAAGCCGGCCCGGCCGTTGCGCACCATCGTGTCGATGCGCCCGCGAAGCGGGACCGAGCCGTCCCGCCAGACGGTGAGGCTCACGCCGGCCGGGAGGCTCACCTCGTCCACGTAGCGCCCCACGGCGTCGACGATCTCGAGCAGGTCCTGGTCGCCGATCCGGAACACGCGCACCATCACCGCCGGCTCGTCGTCGAAGGCCAGCGAGCGGCTCTCGTCCTCGAACCCGTCGACGACCCTGGCCACGTCCCGGAGGAGCACGCGCGTCCCGTCGGGCCGGGTGCGCACGACGATCTGCTCGAACTCGGGGCCCCAGTACGCCTGGCCCTTGGTGCGCAGCAGCACCTCTCCGCCTTCGGTCTTGATCGAGCCACCGGGGAGGTCCACGCTCGAGCGCCGCACGGCGTCGGCCACGTCGTCGAAGCGCAGCCCCCAGCGCCGCAGCGCGGCCTCGGAGACCTCGATGGCCACCTCGTAGGCGCGCGCCCCGGCCACTTCGACCTGGGTCACCTCGGGCAGCGCCGCCAGCTCGTCGCGGACCCGCGAGGCGATCTCCTTGAGTGCGCGCTCGGGCAGGTCGCCGGAGAGCGCCAGGTCGATCGCGCCCCGCCGCACGGTGATCTGCTCGACGATGGGCGTCTCCGCGTCCTCCGGGAAGGTGTCGATGGCGTCCACTCGCGCCTTCACGTCGTCGAGCGCCTCGGATGCGTTGGCGCCGGTGATCAGCTCGGCGCTCACGTTGCACGCACCCTCGGCCGCGGTGGAGGTGAGCTCCTCGATGTCGCTCACGCCCTCGAGCTCCTCCTCGATGCGGATGCAGACGCCCTCCTCCACCTCCTCGGGCGCGGCGCCGGGGTACGGCACCGCCGTGCTGATCACGTCCACCTCGATGTCGGGGAACTCGAGCTGGGGGATGCTGGGAAGCGTCGTGAGCCCGCCGATCACCATCAGGAACATCACCAGGTTGGCGGCGACGGAGTTGCTCGCGAACCAGCCGATCCACCCGGAGCGGTCGGCCTCGGGGACCTGGCCGCGATCGTCCCCGCCGCTCACGACGAGAGCTCCTCGGGGCCCCCGGAGACGGGCCGGACGGCCATCCCGTCGACGGCCGTCGGCAGCGCCGAGGTGATCACCCGGTCACCGGACTCGAGGCCGTCTGCGACCACGACCTCGTCGCGGCTCAGACGCGCGACCGTGACCGGGCGGATCTGCAGCCGCTCCTCGGAGTCGACGACCAGCACGACGCTTCCGTCGCGCAGCGCCGCGCGAGGCAGCACCACGGCCTCCTGCAGCTCGCGCCCCTGGATCTCGGCCTCGACGAAGAGCCCGACGCTCAGCGGGGGGCGTCCCGCCTCGGTCTCGTACGGATCGTCGACGCGAGCGACCACGTGCACCATGTGGCTGGCCGGGTCGATCTCTCCCTCGGTGCGCACCACCTCGCCCGTCCAGGTGTGTCGTCGCCCGGCGAACTGCGCGGCGAGGACGACCTCGGGGCGCGTGCCGTTCCCTGCGTTGCTGCCGAGCACGAGATCCAGATGCGCGAGCTCCTCGTCGGCGATGGGGAGGCGCACCTCCGCGTAGTCGATGGCGTAGAGGATGGCGACGGGGTTCCCGCGGTTCACGAACTGTCCCACGTCCACGTCGGCCGTGCGCGCCCGGCCCCGGAACGGCGCCACGATCTCCGCGCGCTCGAGGTCGCGCTTCGCCTTGCGCAGCGCCGCTTCGTTCTGCCGCACCGTCGCCTCCGCGACCCGGGCCGAGTTCTCGGCCGCGTCGAGTCGCGAGGCGCTCGCGACGTCCTGTCGGGCCAGCGTGCGCTGGCGCTCCACCTCGGTCCGAGCGAGGGCCGCCTCGCTCTCGGCCCGGGCCAGGTTCGCGCGGGCCTGCTCGAGGGCGACCTCGAAGTCCACGGTGTCGATGCGCAGGAGAGGCGCGCCCTCCTCGAAGAAGCCTCCGGAGACCAGCGACGGCGACTTCCACAGCACGCGGCCGGAGACCTCGGGCACGAGCGCGCTCTCGGTGCGGGGCTCGACGGTGCCGTGGGTCCGTACGGGCATCGAGACGGGGCCCCGCTCGACCTCCACCACCCGCACGAGGGGCGCGAACGGCTCGGGCGGAGTGGCCTCGACGCTCGGGCCCGTCCGCGCGATGACCACGGCGAGCAGGCCTCCGATTCCGAGCACGGCGATGGGCAGGATCCACTTCAGGCCCTTCATGGGGTGCCTCCCTCTGGCGCGCGCAGGCCCGCAGAGACGAAGTCGGTGAGAGCGGGCAGGACTTCCTTCACCTCGACGTGCGGCGGGGTCGAGGACTCGGGCTCGAGCAGATCCCGGGGCGCGTGGATGGCGTGGATCATCGAGCCGATGGCGAAGCGGAGCCGCTCTCGGACCAGGGCCGGGGGCAGCTCGGGCAGCAGGGTCTGGAGGGCGCCCGCGAAGCGCTCGAACACCTCGCCGAAGATCTCCATGGCCAGCTCGCGCGCTCGCGAAGGGGGCTCCGCGAGCAGCAGGTCGGCCATGCGCGGCAACGACTCGTCCTCGGCGGAGCTGAGCAGTGCCGGGGCGAGGAAGGCGTGGACCACGTCCTCGACCCGCGGCCGCTCGGGCCGCTCGAGCAGCGCGTCGAGCTGGCGCAGCCGCTCCTCGTTGACGGCTCCCAGGCGTCGCTGGAGGACCGCGCGGAGCAGCTCGTCGCGCCCGCCGTAGTGGTAGTGCACCGCGGCGACGTTCACGCCCGCCTCCGCCGTGATGGCGCGGATCGACGTCGCGGCCACGCCCTGGGAGCTGAAGAGGCGCTCAGCCGCGTCGAGGATCCGCTCCTTCGTACCCCGTTCCGAACGCGGTTCGGAGCGCGCCTCCGATCGCGGTTCGGAGCGCGCTTCCGATCCCGGTCCGGAGGGCGGCTCCGAGCGCCCTCCGGCCGAGGTCTGGGCCGGGGCCCGAGTCATGACGTCGCCCTGAAGCGCATGTTTCAATCGTACGTTTCAATCGATGGTTGGTCAAGCCGGGCGCCCTGCGAGCGAGATCCAGGTGGCCTCGGCCTGGGCCAGCAGCGCCCCGGCCTCGCCGTAGAGCGCCGTCCGTCCCAATGCCCGCCGGCCGTCGGGCGGGGTCCCCCAGGCGAGGAGCACGCAGCGCTCGCCGGCCCGCGGCCGGCCCCGAAGCCGGGCGACCAGGCGCCCGAGCACCATCGGCTCGAGCGCGCGGGTCTCGGGCGCCTCGAGCAGCGGGAAGCTCGAGGGGCAGTCGAGCGCCGCCCACACGAAGGCGGCGTCGATCTCCTCCGCCCCTTCCGAGCGGAGGTCGGCAGCGGGGATCCAGGGAGCCCCCACGGCTCCCGGGATCGGTGGCGCATCCAGCGGGCCCGGGTAGATGGCGAGCCCCTCGGGCGCGTCCGGCCCGCAGACGAAGCAGCCGGGAAAGGGGTGGGTTTCGAAGGCGCGGCAGCGGCCCGCCACCGACACCGCGGCCTCGAAGGCGGGCGGCTCGGGACAGTCGAAGTCGAGCTCCGCGGGTTGGAGCGAGGCGAGCCGGCTCTCGCCGTCCCACAGCTCGAGCCCGCCCGACTCGGGGCGCAGCGAGAGCGGGCGGCCCGTGCGTACCGGGCGCCGCAGCTGACAGACGGCCGTGTCGGCCCCGAGCGCCTCCGCCAGTCGCCCTGCGACGTAGCCGCCGTTGCCCGTTCCGGGCGGACCCTCGAAGCGGGGGGCG
>JAAUYD010010383.1_pt1 | contig 10699 bp, 12 predicted proteins | sample 7278101 | NCBI WGS metagenome assembly JAAUYD01 (sample SAMN14350128, study PRJNA611818) | marine sediment metagenome | isolation source: surface marine sediment (0.6m) | place: French Polynesia: Moorea | collected 2018-08
ATTATAGGTAAAGCTATCGTAGTTATCGATAACAACAATCACGTGAAATTCTCCTACACTAACTTTAGTGCCTCCGAAATAACTATTGCCCAAAGGGGTGGCATCAAAATAAAAGCCGCAACCAAAACAGCAGCTACAGCAGAAATAAGCACCGCACCTGCAGCACAATCTTTAGCTATTTTGGCTAATTCGTGATAAGTCTGCTTTACTGTAAGATCTACAACTGATTCTAATGCTGTGTTTAATAACTCCAATACCATTACCATGGCACAGGTCACCACAATAATTGCCATTTGCGTGTTAGTTACGTGTAAAAAAATGCCCAAGCTAACTGCTAGTAAGGCGATCGCGGTATGGATGCGAAAATTGCGTTGAGTCGTAAAAGCATAACTAACTCCAGCCCAGGCATATCGAAAACTCATTATCAGATTCGGTGCCACTTTCCAGGCTAATTCTCGCTTATTCTTTTCTTTGCTGGTGTTTGATGTTTTTATTTTATCGAATGACATCAATAGAAGCTTGGAGGTGAAGATGGGAGATAAAAAAGCAGATGGTTTTGTCGATGGAGTAATACTTGGATTTAGTGCCATAATTCCTCGCCCAAATTTATTTTGGAGTATGGTTGTTTTCTCTAATCGATCGCCAACCTTTCCTTAGTGATAATACCTACAGCTTTAAGCAATATTTCCTGCTGTAATAGCATCGCCTTCAAGCTTTCTTCGTCTAGATGATCCCAGCCTAAAAGATGGAGAAAACCGTGGGCAGCTAACCAACCAAGTTCTGTAGTTAAGGAATGTTGTTGTTGTTTGGCTTGTTTAGATGCCGTTTCTATTGAAATTATCAGATCTCCTAGATACAAAGGCTCGGATAATGACAATTTATCTAACGTCACAGGAAAGTCTACCTCTAGGGCTGCAAATGCCAAAACATCTGTTGGTTTGTCCAACTTGCGGTATTGGGCATTAAGATGTTGAATTTCGCGATCGTCAGTGAGACGGAGGGTAACTTCGTAAACCTCTGCTGCTGGAATATTGGGAGCGAGTAGGTTTAGCCAGGTAGTAAACCAACTTTTCCAAGTACTCCGAGTAATTTGGTAGTTTTCTTCTACACCACTATTACTGGTGGATGAGTTGGTCGAAAAAATATCCTGAACGTTTACTTCTACTACTAAAGTAGGCTTTTCTGCTGGCAGCATCATTAACCTGCTTAGCGAGTTAAATAAGCTAAACCAATAAACAATGCCAATATGCCAATGGTAGTGAGGAAAAAGTGCCTTAAAGATTTACCGCCTTTACTCACCATGTTTCGCATTGCTAGTTTGACAAAGCTAGGTTTGGGTTCGTTGACTTCTCGTGAAGCTGTTGCGGTTGTGGATGAAGCTCGATCGCTCATAGTTAAAGAAACTCGTAAAATTAACAGTTTTTACTTAGCTAATTTATTGTAATAAAGCAGCCAAGATCGATTAGTTGTCGGTTAATACCAACATTTTGTCACCATAACAGGGCTGCCAAAATAATAACGATATTCTCTTTTATGACATATAAATCCCTTGTGAGGCTATTATGCTAACAAACTCTCAACTAAAGGATGAAAGATGAAGGCTAAATTTTCAGGCCCTATACTTTCATCCCTCATCCCTTCTTTATCGGAGGCTGTTGCTTACGAGGGAAAGGGGAACAGTATCCTCGAGATCTTCTTTCCTAATGTTGACGTATAAGATTTCCTCAACTTTTCGGTGAAAATTTTTGAATAGGGTTACAGCCTCCTGCTTGGTGGGTCCTAACTCCGAGGAAGCCTCGGAAATATTTCGCGACCCTTTTGCTCCTCGTGACTATTCCCTATTCCCTATTCCCTATTCCCTCACTTTAAAATTATTCTGGCAAACTTTTTTTGAGTAAAGCTAAACTTTCCGAACCTAAGGTAATTTTAACTTGCACCTGTTTTTGCCGATCTCTAAGCAGAAGAACGTATTTATCTTGGGTAGAAGTTCCTACAATCAAAGGATCTTCGATCTCTACGGTTTGATAAATAATTTCTTCCGTTCCTACCCTAATTACTACTTGTTGTTGAGTTTGGGGATAGACATACAACTTTTGTGCAGTAATGTCAAGTGCTAATTTGTAAGGAGTGAGGTTGCGCTCTCTTTCAGAATCAGGTTTTTGCCAATAGAGGGTAATACCGCGAATTTCTGGAGCGACGATCGCGAAATTTTCGTCAAATTTCTGAGGTTCCCAGTCAATTTCTTTGAGGTTGCCAGTTTCTCCAAGCAATCTTTGAGCAAAAGCAATTTCTTTACCTTTGAGATTTGCCCACCACTGTTTAATAATGGCTAAGTTATCGGGATTATTGGGATCGCTAGTATTTTGTTGCCAAATAATCATATGTAGTTAATTTGTTTTACTTATGGAGGGACATATGGCCTCTAGTGTCGTCTAATCGCTAAAAGTATAATATTTTAGCTAAATTTGCCTTCGTGCCCCATACTATAATACGAGCCTAGCAATATATTTAGTGTGGTAAGAACTCGCGTTATAATAATTACACAACGTAAACTGCGGTAAACGAATCAAAAAATCTTTATCTGTAAGAAGTCATGTTTGTGAGTGCAGTTATTGCGAAGATCGCTATATAAATGCAGCATTAAATATACTTGACAAAACACATAGTACGGCGGGGCACGTCGGAACTTTATCTTCAGATATAAACGCTTGGGAAGATTTAGCCTCTACTATTGCTGGTAGTAACACTTGTGATAGCAAGTTGAGTTAGTTAACCAAGAATCCCTGAGCCTTCAGGCGCTCGGAGTGTCAAAATATACACAGTGTACTGCTTGAGATAATAAAAGATTTTAAAACTATGTCAGTTCTGGCACCGATCTTAGTATTGGCAATTTTAATTTTTGTTCACGAATTGGGACACTTTGCAGCAGCCCGATTCCAAGGAATTCGCGTCAATCGCTTTTCTCTCGGATTTGGCCCTGCACTAGTAAAATATCAAGGAAAAGAAACCGAATATGCAATAAGAGCTCTTCCCTTGGGAGGATACGTAGGATTTCCAGATGAAGATCCCGACAGTCAGATTCCTAAAGATGACCCCAACTTGCTAAGCAACAGACCCATATTCGATCGAGCGATCGTAATTAGTGCGGGAGTAATAGCTAATTTAATTTTTGCTTACTTTCTGCTAGTCTCTCAAGCAGCAACAATTGGCATCCCAGATATTCAGTATCAGCCAGGGGTCAAAGTTCCTCAAGTGATGACTGAAGAAACTTCTGCAGCCTATAAAGCAGGAATCAAAGCAGGAGACATAATTATAGCTGTCGAGGGCGAGAAGTTAGAGGCTAACGATCGAGCAATTAAGTCTTTGATGGCGACAATTCAAAACTCCCCCGATCGCAATATAGAATTAACAATTTCTAGAGGAGAAGAAATAAAAACCATTGAAGTAATCCCTACTCCAGACGAAAACGGTCAAGGTAAAATTGGGGTCATGCTTCAGCCTAACAACGAGGTCATACGCACTCGTCCTGAAAACATTTTGCAAGCATTTAGTATTGGTGCCAATGAATTCGAGCGAATTACCAAGCTAACCTTTGAAGGCTTTGGGCAGCTATTGAGTAACTTCCAAGAAACAGCACAGCAAGTAGCAGGACCAGTAGCGATCGTTGCTGTGGGAGCCCAAATAGCCCAAAATGACATAGGAAATATGTTTCAGTTTGCTGCCTTAATTAGCATTAATTTGGCAATTATTAATAGTTTGCCCATACCGGCTTTAGATGGGGGACAGTTGGTGTTTTTGGCGATCGAAGGATTGTCGGGCAAACCCGTACCGAATAAACTCCAAGAAGGAATTATGCAAACTGGATTGGTGTTGTTGTTGGGTCTGGGTATGTTTTTAATCGTTCGCGATACGGCAAACTTAGAGTTTTTTCAACAACTTTTTTGATAGGTTCGATTGGTGAGTATCACTAGTAAGTGGGCTAGCAAAAAACAGCGAACCTTAGAAATTCTGATTTTACTCAAACGCCTCTATCCAGATGCTACTTGTACCCTCAACTACGACACTACTTTACAACTGTTGGTAGCTACCATTCTTTCGGCTCAATGCACTGACGAAAGAGTCAATCAAGTAACTCCAGCCTTATTCGCTCGCTTTCCCGACGCTCCTTCCCTAGCTGGTGCCGATCGCGAAGAATTAGAAAACTTAATTCGCTCTACTGGTTTTTATCGCAATAAAGCGAAGAATATTCAAGGTGCTTGCCAAAAAATCGTCGCCGAATATGGGGGAGAAGTCCCCCAGCAGATGCAAGAATTAATTAAGTTACCAGGAGTTGCGCGCAAAACGGCTAATGTAGTTCTCGCCCACGGTTTTGGCATCATTGCCGGAGTGACTGTAGATACTCACGTCAAACGACTTAGCAGGCGGCTAGGACTTACGGAAAAAGAAAACCCCATCCCCATAGAAAAAGATTTAATGCGGCTCGTCCCCCAACCAGATTGGGAAAATTGGTCAATTCGCCTCATTTATCACGGTCGAGCAGTTTGCAAGGCGCGATCCCCCAATTGCAGCGCTTGTAAGTTATCCAGTCTTTGCCCTGCGGCTGAAATTATATAATCGATCGTAGCTTTTCCGGCAGCCCAGTCAAAAGATTAGATAAGATAGAGAATGCTGTGTTTATTCAATAATAGTAGCAAGACTTATGGCAAAAAAATCGATGATCGAGCGTGAAAAAAAACGCGCTCGCATGGTAGCAAAATACTCAGCTAAGCGAGAAGAATTAAAAGAACAATTTCGTCAAGCTTCCTCTCAGCAGGAAAAATTGGAAATTCATCGCCAAATTCAACAATTACCCCGCAATAGCGCTCCATCTCGCAAGCGCAATCGTTGCTGGGTCACGGGAAGACCTAGAGCTTACTATCGGGATTTTGGTTTGTGTCGCAATGTTTTACGAGATTGGGCGCACCAAGGCTTATTACCAGGGGTTGTTAAATCTAGCTGGTAATCTCCAAGTTATCAGTTATTCAGTAGTTATCTGTTAGCTGATAACTTTTATTATCCTATTGTCCGCAGCAGCGATCGACACCCAGACTTTCTAAGAGCAGATCGCCGATCGCATTGGCAATAGCAAATTCGCTAAAAAAACTTGCTCTAAAATCGAAAGCTTGCATTTCAGTTACTATTGCAATTACTAAAGTTCCCAGGTCATTTTCCCCTTCAAGGCGCTGGCGAACAAAAATTTGAGCAGCTCTTTGGGCTATTTTCTCGTTAATCGCTTCGGGTATAAACTCGCGATCGAGCCAGTCCCGTAATGCTTTGGACAACCATTGACCCTCTTTGATGGGATCTTGGCTATTGGGTAAAGTAATTGCTGCAATTGGTTCTACCATCGTTATTATCTATAAAAAATTTTATTACTCCTAAATATAATTTTATAAAAAATAAAATAACAGCAAAATATCCCGTGCTATCTAAACCTATCCTTGACAATATAGTTCGCGGAAATCGATCGCTTTGAAATCGATCGAGATAGTACATTTGACTAAGTTTTTTTAGTCATTATTCCAATTACTTAAATTTGAATTTAGACAACAATTGAATTAAGCAATAGCCTATAGGGAAGGAAAGGTTAGCTTTGGAAGAAAATTTAAACTTACTTGAATTCGTGCTTATTAAAAAACAAAATAACCAATTTACAGCATCAACTACAGACTCTTATAGATTTCGAGTTACCCCTAGAACTGGAGAATTTATCGAACTTAAAGATCCCGACGAAGAGCCGAAATTTTACAAAGTAATTGCTGTAGTACACAATGGAGAGGATCCTGAGGCGACAGATCTTTATGTAGAATTGTTTGCTGCAGACGGAGCTACTTTTCATCGAAAGTTAATCTTGTCAGGAGAAAGATCCACAGCATAACAATAGTTAATTATAAAATTGCAGAGTTAATCGAATAATCTACAGTATAGGTAAAAGTAAATATATTGCTCTCATTAAAAGAAGTTGCCAAAGAATGCCAACTACGGTAATTTATAAATAAAACTTAACAAATTTTATTTAATGCTGAGACTGATTACCGACTTCGACGGGCCGATAATGGACGTGAGCGAGCGCTACTATCGGGTTTACAAATTGTGTTTAGAACAAACCAAACGTCCCCAACAGCCCTTGCGAGAACTATCAAAATCAGAATTTTGGCAATTAAAGCGATCGCGCACTCCCGAACAACAAATAGGAATTATTTCTGGTTTAGACGAAGACCAAGCAGAAAAATTCACTCAACTACGCCGTCAAACCGTGCATCAACTGCCCTATTTAAAGTACGATCGCCCATTATCTATTGCTATAGAAACCCTAAACAAAATACAACAATTAGGATTCGATCTAGTAGTAATGACCATGCGTCGCCAAAAGGAACTAGAAGCAGCATTAGATCGCTACGATCTTCAGAGTTTTTTTCCTAGCGATCGCCGCTACTATTTGAGCAATGACTACATAAAAACTGGCGATGTCAAGGACAAACCTCTGCTCATGGAGAAAGCCTTAAAAGAGTTACCGCCAGCTAGGGAAGTTTGGATGGTGGGTGATACAGAAGCCGATATTGTTGCTGCCAAAACTCACAAAATTAAAGTCATTGCCGTTCTATCTGGTATTCGCGATCGCTCTCAGCTACAGAGTTACCAACCAGATTTCATTGTCAATAACTTTTGCGAAGCAGTAGATTTAGTTACCGGAGGAAACTACTAATCAGCCAGAACAAGAAAAAAGTGAATATAGAAGCAAACTGCTGGGAACCAAAATTTATTCCCCCTCCACTTTGACTATTTAGTACGTCAGCTATTACTGAACCCAATCCAATACCCACAAGTAAACCAACTAGGGTTAATAGTATTGCGCGACCAAAGCGTTGTTCCTTGCGATTGAGGAAGTAGATATTAAAGCTAAATCCTAATGCTACTAGCAGTGGTGGTAGTTGGGCTTTGTCAGGATAAAATATAGCTATAGAGCTTAACAGTATAAATACTCCTGCTGGGATGACAATATCTGCCTGGGAGGGAGTATCTATGAATTGTTGCAGCCATCCAGGAGAGTTATTGGTTGGGGTCGAGGTAACATTTTGGGGCGTTTCGTATTCTTTATCAGGAAAGCGAATGCGCTCTGGTACCTTAATTTTCCCTTCCTGACGCATTTTTAAGCGATCCATAATAATAGCGTCATAAGCAGCTTCAATATTTTGAACTGCTTTGGAATTGTCTTTATTCTGTTCGCTCAAGCGTTTTTTTGCCTCTTGGATCTCGTCAAAGGAAGCATTTTCCTTGACCCCAAGTTCTTGATAGGGATTTTTATCGCTCATCTAAAAACTCCTTTGATCTTTCCATCTAGTAGCAACACTTTAGATAAAATGTATGAAGTTGGGAAAAACTGAACCTAAAAATATTATTGAATTCGAGAGCGAGCCGGACAATCGATAGGTTTATCTTAATTGGTGTCATTTTCACTCCTTCTCAAGCTAGTTTAACTTGAATATTCGGGCGCTGGCATTTATAAGACTCATAAGATAATTAAGAAAGCCTTTCCTCTAGTAGTCTAATTAATGAAACACTATAAAAGTCTAACTACATGCTAGCGATTTAACACCAGATTATCCCAGTCACTGTGTTAATACTGTTGGCATCGCTGTAGTTATCCGTCAATAATTGAGTAGAAACGATCGGTGGAACGTTTCGATCGACCATCTTTTTCTCCACCACTACCGAATTGAGATAATAAGCTAGTTTTTGCTAAGAAAAAGTTATGACTATGCCCGCAGCCAAAATTCTTGTTGTGGACGACGACCCCGCAATTCGCAATTTAATCGTTCGCTTTTTGAATCAGAAAGATTATCAACTAGAATCTGCTGATAATGGAAAAGATGCTTTAGAAGCATTTAACAAATTTAGTCCCGATCTAGTTATTCTCGATATTAACCTGCCAGATACAGTGGGTTTTAACTTGTGCGAACAAATGCAGAGTCGAACAGACGTCTTTATTCTCATGCTAACCAACCGCGCTGATACTTCTGACAAACAAGAAGGATTCGGCAAAGGGGCAGATGACTTCGTAACCAAACCTTTCGATCTTGTAGAGCTAGAATGTCGCATTAGGGCTATTCTCAAACGCAAGCGGTCTGTAACTCCTTTAAAACAACAATCTTTAATCTTTGATAACTTGGTAATTGACCCAGAACGCCGACAAGTAACAGTCAATGACAGTTTGGTGTTTTTAACCGCACTTGAATTCGATCTGTTGCATTTCTTAGCCAGCCATCCAGGTAAAGTTTGGCGTCGCCCCGAATTAATTCAAAAGGTTTGGAATTACGAGCACGTAGGGGACGAGCGCGTAGTTGACGTTCACATCGGTCAAATCAGGAAAAAGATAGAGACTGATTCCTCGGAGCCATCGTTAATTCATACTGTTAGGGGAGTTGGCTATAAGTTTGAAACTGCCTTAAGTAATAATTAAGTTTTTTATTGTAAAAAACTTAAGATACACTAAGATGTTCTGAGGCTTAGAAGTTAATTTTTTAAGCCCCAGCGCTCCTATTATTTCTCAATTTTATTTTAGCCGAATAATTGACTCGAGCTTCAAAAAATTTAGATTATTTTGGCAATGGGCAGCAGAAAGAAAAAATAAATAATTATCAAAAAATCCTTGACATAGTAGAAAAATATTAGTAATCATAGGGAGCAGTTTAGGCAGAAATACGGTTGGGAATGTCTCTAGGTAAGTGAAAAAATTTAAGGTAGCTGAGACGATCGAACAGTGGTGGCAAACTTTTGAGAAAGATCCAAAAGGTACCTGGATATTCTCAATTGTCTGGTTAGCAACGATCGTTTGGATAGCTTTTTTATGGAATTTAGGCAATACGGGATTAATTGACGAAACGGAACCTCTTTTTGCTGAAGCAGCTCGTCAGATGACAGTTACAGGTAATTGGATTACCCCCTATTTCAACGGCGAAACCAGATTTGACAAGCCGCCTCTAGTTTATTGGTTAATGGCAATTGGTTACAAGCTATTTGGTCTCAACTCCTGGACGGTCAGATTCCCCTCAGTCCTTGCAGCGATCGCTCTCACCGTACTAGGTTTTTACATCTTGCGCTATTTTGGTTTTGCTAACCCCGCTGCTACCCAACCCCAAGCACTCCAAAGCGGACGAACCCAACGACAATTATGGCTATCTGCTTGGATCGGCTCTGCTCTCATTGCTTTCAATATGGAAACACTCATTTGGGCGCGCTTGGGGGTGTCTGACATGCTTCTGAGTGGTTGTATGGGAGGAAGTCTTTTCTGTTTTTTCCACGGATATGTTTCCAAAACCAAAAAAGAGCATTCTCAATCTATTCTCCAAAATCCCTTTTCTAAAATCTCCAACAGTTGGTATCTCGCTTTTTATATTTTGCTGGGTTTAGCAGTTTTAACGAAAGGTCCTGTTGGTATTGTTTTGCCAGGGTTGATTATTTGCCTTTTTCTGCTTTATGTAGGTAAATTTAGGCAAGTTTTAGCAGAAATGGGAGTTTTTTGGGGAGGATTGATTTTTTTATTAATGACCGTCCCTTGGTATGTTTTGGTTATTTTAGAAAATGGCAGCGCCTATATTAACTCATTTTTCGGCTATCACAATTTTGAACGCTTTACTAGTGTAGTTAACGATCATTGGGCTCCTTGGTATTTTTATTTTTTAATAGTGTTGGGTTTATTTGCTCCTTGGTCGATTTATTTGCCACTGGCGATCGCTCGTCAAAGAGTTTGGCAGCGAAATTTTTGGGTAGCACAACCTCGTTACGCTCAATTAAGTTTATTTGCACTATTTTGGTTTGCTGTAATTTTTATTTTTTTCAGTATTTCAGTAACTAAATTACCCAGTTATGTTTTACCTCTAATGCCTGCGGGAGCAATTCTCGTAGCTCTATTATGGAGTGAAGAATTAACTAAAAATTCACTATCTTCTGGCCAGAAAAACCAACAAAAAAATAGTTACGGTTTTCTACTCAGTGCTATTGTTAATATTTTGTTTTTAATTTTATTAGCAATTGCTTTTGTCTTTGTTACTAATTTTTTTGGTCCCGATCCAACTGCACCTAACTTACGCGAATCATTACGAGCATCTGGTTTGACTGGGCGAGGTGGAATTATTTGGGCAACAACTGCAGCAATTAGCATCATTTTATTGAGCAAAAAAGAGCGATGGGGTTGGTTGAGTTTAACGAATTGTATCGGATTTGTTGCTTGTTTTGTTTTCGTCGTTACACCCGCTTTCTTTATGCTCGATAACCTTCGTCAACTTCCTCTCAGACAATTGAGCCAAACAATTGTTCGAGTTCAACAACCAGGAGAAGACTTATGGGCGATCGGTATTAAAAAACCTTCTATAGTTTTCTATACCCAACGTCCGGTACAGTTTTTTAAAAACCAATTTTTTCTCAGAGTATATGCAAAGGATCCTGAAAATTATTCAAAACACTCTGATTCATTATTGATTTTAAGTCAAAAAAAGTTTATCAGCAAAATACCTCTAGCGGCCCAAGATTACGAGTCTTTAAATGAAAAAGGGGCCTATGAATTAATTAGAGTTGCTAAAGAGAAAGTCTTCGCTCCTGAAGCTGGAGTGAGGGGTCAGGGGTCAGAGGTCAGAGGTCAGAGGTTAGGGGAGATGGGGAG
>JAAUYD010034071.1_pt1 | contig 10697 bp, 9 predicted proteins | sample 7278101 | NCBI WGS metagenome assembly JAAUYD01 (sample SAMN14350128, study PRJNA611818) | marine sediment metagenome | isolation source: surface marine sediment (0.6m) | place: French Polynesia: Moorea | collected 2018-08
CAAGCCCCCGGATTTATCCGTGGAAAGGAAAAAAGTGTTTTCCTTATTTCATTAGCCCTTCGATTTATCGATGGGGTAACTGATAACTGATAACTGATAACTGATAACTGAAATGACAGGGGGTCACGACTAGCGCTACCCAGAGCGACTGTCGTCGTCGCGGGGTCAATCCAAAATCCAAAATCCAAAATCTAAAATCTAAAATTGGTTGAACCCAGTTTCTTTCTGCTGCTTATAAAGTTCCTTAAATCTTTTTTGCTGTTGATTGTGATCCACAATGGGTTCGGGATAAACAATACCATGACGTTCTAAGGGGGAAATTTTACCAGTGACTAAGTATTCAGTATCGATCGCTCGCAATTCTGGCACCCATTGTCTGATATACTCTGCTTCAGGATCGAATTTTTTGGTTTGACTGGATGGGTTGAAAATACGCAAAGGCTTGGGGTCCATGCCACTAGAAGCACTCCATTGCCAACCACCATTGTTTGCAGATAAATCCCCATCAATCAGTTTCTGCATGAAGTATTTTTCTCCCCACTGGGGATTGAGAATTAAATCCTTAGTCAGGAAACTAGCCACAATCATCCGACAACGGTTGTGCATCCATCCAGTTTGATTTAACTGACGCATGGCTGCATCAACTATGGGATAACCAGTTTTCCCTTCACACCAAGCCTGAAAATGTTCTGTGTTGGTTTCCCAAGGAAAGTTTTGGAAGATATCCCGGTAAGCGCCCTCTGCTAGTTGGGGAAAGTGATACATGACATGTTGATAAAATTCCCGCCAAGCTAATTCCTGTTGGTATGTGCGGATACTGGCTTTGGTTTCGTCACTGCGACTATTTTCTAAGGCTTCCATAGTAGCTTGCCACACGGTACGAATACCAATCACTCCAAATTTCAAAGCTGAACTTAACTTTGATGTTCCCTCAACCCCCGGAAAATTACGCTGTTCTTGGTATTCATTAATTGCATTTCCAGAAAATTCCTCCAACTGTTCCCTAGCTGGGGTTTCTCCTGGTGCAAGTATCAATTCTCCATCCCAGACAAATCCCAAATCTTTGGCGGTGGGTAATTCAATTACACCATTTTCTACTGCTATTTCCTGCTCTGGGGTGGTTAATCCAGTGATATTCTCTAACTTATCTACAGGATGTGCCTTAGATTTACTAATCCAATTCTTCCAAAAAGGACTGTAAACGGTGTAAGGTTTATTAGTACCAGTAAAAATTTCATCGGGTGAGTGTAGTAGCTGATCCCAATTGTCAGCTAAAACCTGGATACCCTGAGTTTGGAGTATTTCTAGTATAGTGCGATCGCGTTGTTGACCATAGGGTTCCACATCCCAATTCCAGAATACTGCTTTGGGGTGCAATGCTGTTACTAATTGGGGAATTGCTTTAACTGGATTTCCCTGAAGGATTAATAACTGGCTACCAGCTTGGTTATATTGCTCCTGCAATGCTTGCAAACAACCCATCATATACCTCACCCTCACAGCAGCAATATCATCCCCTGTGAGAATATGGGGATCGAGGCAAAATAATCCTACCACTCGATTACTTAGTTCTCTTGCCTTTGCCAGTCCCGTATTATCAGCAATTCGCAAATCCCGCCGATGCCAAAACAGAATTAAATCGGACATTTCATATTTTTATCTTTGGTTCACCTGTACTAGTTTAAGCTGAATTGTCTCTATTTATCTGAAAAATGAAGAAACACGCCCTAAACTCTACTCGCTACAATCGAAGCAAGTTATTAAAGAACTTGTAATGGTAGCTATCTCCCCACAACCACAAAAAATGACCATCGAGGAATATCTCGAATGGGAACCCCAACAAGAAATTCGTTATGAATATGTCAATGGGGAAGTCATAGCCATGACTGGTGGCACAATTCCCCACAATGATATTGCACTTAATTTTTACAGAGCCTTGTACCCACACCTGCGTTCTAGGGGTTGTCGAGTGAATGTGTCAGATGTGAAATTGCAAGTTACTCCTAACAGCCCTTACTACTATCCTGACGTGATTGTCAGTTGCGATGCTCAAGATGTCAATGCTCGCAAATTTATTCAAAATCCGACAATAATTGCCGAAGTTTTATCCCCTGGTACAAGTTCTAGAGACAGGGGGGAAAAATTTACCAACTACTTGACAATTCCCTCTTTGCAGGAGTACTTACTGATTGACTCGGAAAAAATCTCCGTTGAGCGTTACTCTCGGGGAGAGGGCAGAATGTGGCTGTACTATCCTTACGGCGATGGAGATATTATTACTTTATCAAGTATAGAATTTGAGTTTGCGATCGCCCTATTATATGAAGGTGCTGTATTTTGACTACTCCCACCCCTAAAGGGAGTGGGATTCAGATAGTTAGAAGTTAGGATTAACTATCTTATCTACATCGAACAGGTTTAATTGCTCGCCTAACGAGTTCCCCGGCAAACGCTTTTTGCTGCGAGAGCGGCGTTTTATCTCCTTTGTTCCTGTTGATTCAGGATAGGGCGTTTCAAACAGTCGAAGCTGTTTTGGTTCCGAGCAGTCCACCCGTACCGTTTTTAAGTACTTGGCAGGATATTTACAAGCAACTGATAGACCTAGTTGCTCAATCCCTTTAAGTTTGATGTTTCTTGCTGCTTGCAAGTCGGCATGGTCAAAATGTCCGCAATTGGAGCAAATAAACTTTTCACCGTCGCGAGAAGCTTTATCAACATGACCGCAGTGGGAACACTTTTGACTTGTATATTGAGGTGCAACTTTAACAACGAGTACGCCTGACTTTGCAGCCACAACGTTAATTTTTTGAGTTAAAGAATACCAACTTGCATCAAGTATAGAACGGTTAAGTCCTACTTTTCGGGACTGACCATTTTTTGTATAGTTACCGTTTTCGTCTTTTTTTGGTTTACATCTTGCTGACATTCCTTTGATGTTTAAATCTTCTAGAATTACAGCATCAGCACGTTTAACAATTTTATTCGCTACTTGCCATTGATAAGTCTCACGACGTTGTTTAATGCGTTTATGTAGCCTACCAATGCGATTATATGCTTTGCGTTTGTTACTTTTACCTTTTTTACGAGATGCACGGCGAGAACGAACGCGCATTAATCTTTTAGTTCTTTTATTAGTGTTAAATCTAGGATTAGCTATTTGAGAACCATCAGAAAGATGGACTAACTTTGTTAATCCTAAATCACAACCAATTACTGTTTTAATCTCTGATGGTTTTACCTCAACTGTTTGAGGAATAGTTTTATCCTCAACTTTGATGCTGATGTACCAACCATCAGCTTTTTGTCTAATAGTTGCTGACTTAACCTTAAAACCCTCTGGAATGGAGCGAGAATTATGATAATCAACCCAACCGAGACTCTTAATATTTATACCAGTTGAGGTTACATCTTTGTTCTCAATGTTGGTGATAGTGAAGCTTTTAAACTTGCTTCTACGCTTAGGTTTTGGTCTACCTTTACCATTACCAAAAAATCCATCAAACGCATTATCTAGTCGCTTTACGTTTTGCTGTAAAGCGGTACTGTTGACGCGCTTATACCAAGGGCGAGACTTTTTAAGTTCCTTGAGATTAGCATCCTGAATAGCACCCGCAGAACGTCTTTTTAGCAATCCCGTTTTCTTGTCTGGCTTTTGAGTATATACCTCGCCAGACGCACCATTCCTAGAGATGCAACAAGTTAAGGCGCAATGCGTGACAGGGAAGTTTTGGCTAATAGTCCAATCTTCCTGAGATGCGTAGTACGTATAGTTTCTATCTTTTAGATTGTAGTTGTACTGATGGTAGAGCATATCAACCCAACTACTTAATTCTACTGCTTGCTCCTTTCTAGGATTTAATTTAAACACCATTCCCATCAGCACTTGACATTCACCTCCTGTGTTTATTACTCTTATCTATAGTCACATATTAATACTAATTACCTATAAATGTCAACAAGTTATAGACACAAAAATACTTCTGTTTCGTTAATCAACTATCACTTTGTTTGGACTCCAAGACGCAGAAAGAAAGTTCTTAAAAATCAAGTAGCGAAACGTTTGGAAGAACTGATTAGAATTATTGCTCAAGATTTAATGTGCAAGGTTATTGAAGTAGCGATTGAGCCTGACCATGTTCATTTATTTCTTAATTCTCGCCCCGACCTTGCACCTGACCAAGTTATGTTTAGAATTAAAGGTGCGACTAGCAGGTATTTAAGGAAAGAGTTCCCAGACCTAAAAAAAATGCCGTCAATGTGGACTCGAAGTTATTTTGTCTCAACAGCAGGCAATGTATCATCTGAAACTATAGAAAAGTACATCGCCGCTCAAGGTACTAGGAACTAGGCACCTAAAGGTGCTTGCTCAAATTTCATCCCACGATTAAAAACCGTGGGCTTTCATTCTCGATATTTCTGTAAACAGAATCATAACTGAAATGATTTCCCATGTCTGTCAACCATCAACAAGCAAATATAAGCAAAATTCAATCCTGTGATTGGTCTATCACAGAATTACCGGGATTAAGTCCAGAAGAACAATCCCAATTACTCAACTGTGGAATCACCACAACAGCTATTTTAATTGCCCAAGCCAATCATCCAGCCGCTAAAGTAGCGCTGTCAAATAAATTAAAGGTGAATATTAATTATGTTCATAAATGGGTGGCCTTAGCGGATTTAGCGCGTATTCCTAGCGTGGGAACCCAATATTGCGGCTTACTACTCCATGCTGGTATTGCTTCTGTAGCTCAGTTAGTTAATGTTCCTACCCATCGATTACACAAACAAATCCTCCGCCTGCAAGTAGCAACCATGCAGCGACGAGATTTGTGTCCTACAGTTGAACTAGTACAACAATGGATTCAACAAGCTCAAATGATTGGGAGTTAGGTGTTCGGAGTTCGGTGTTCGGAGTTCGGAGTTCGGGAGTTAGACCTCTCTCCAATCTTAATTTTTAACCAAAACTCCATTGAGGAAAATTTCTGCCAATCCTTCCGCCATTTGTTGCATTTCTTGGGCAGATGCATCAGGCTCAATCAGGGTATTATGGGAAAAACCTGCGATCGCAAACATTCCTAAAAACACCTTAGCGACTAATTTGGCATCCATCTGGCGATAGATTCCTCGATCCATAGCTGTTTGGAAAAAGGCTTCTGCCACATCAGTCATTTTGCTAATGACTTCAGACTGAATACGTTCCCGTAAATCTGGATGAAATTGTGCTTCCATGAAACAGACTCGCATCATTTCGGCATTTTCCTTCATATTCCACATCCGGCGCCGCATGACTTGAGCCACAGCCTTATAATTAGCCATTTCACTCAATTCTGTGAGTAGATCGGTTAAAATATCCACCCATCCAGCAGTTGCTACTTCAATTAAAATTGCCTTTTTATTGGGAAAATGACGAAACAGCGTTCCTTCTGCCACACTGGCAGCCTTAGCTAAATCGCGGGTGGTGGTACCATCAAATCCTTGAGCCGCAAACAATCGCCGCGCCGCTTGTAAAATGCGATCGCGTGTTTGTGCTTCTGAAGGCGGGGAAGAATTAAAAACTCGCATAACAATTATAGTTATAGTGATATCTGCGGAACTGAACCCGTAGCATTATTGTCTAACGTCCAACACAAAAAGCCGAGAAAGCTTAATACTAGATTAACGCCTTGTTTACTGCCAATCTGATTGGTTTGTTCACGAAAATTTACTTTTATTGCTGTTTATGAGTCAGTTACATTACTTAAAACCAGTTGAGGTTAACAAAGTTATCATCAAGCTTTTGATTGCCTTGTTGTTGGCAGTATTCTGCTCTTGGGGATTAGTACCAGGGGTGGCATTTGCCAAAACTACAACCACTAGCACTTCTATCAAACCATATCTGGATCGGGTGATTCAGAATATGACGGAGTTCCGTCTGAATAATGGAATGAAGTTCATTGTACTGGAAAATCACGAAGCACCAGTGGTTTCTTTTGTCACTTATACTGATGTGGGTGGTGTGGATGAGCCGGATGGGAAGACTGGTGTGGCACACTTTCTGGAGCATTTGGCATTTAAAGGCACAACTCGCATTGGTACTAAAAATTACAAGCTTGAAAAACCCTTACTTGACCGTTTGGATCGGTTGGACAAGGAAATTCAAGCTGCGAAAGCTGCTGGTAAAACCGATGAAGTTGCTCAACTCCAAGCCAAGTTTAATGGTACTGAATCCTTGGCGGCTAAACTAGTGGAGCAAAATAAATTAGGACAAATTGTGGAGCAGGCTGGTGGTGTGGGTTTAAATGCTACTACTTCCACAGAAGCAACTCGTTACTTTTACAGTTTTCCTTCTAATAAGCTGGAATTATGGATGTCTTTAGAGTCAGAGAGATTTTTAGAACCCGTATTTCGAGAATTTTATAAAGAAAAAAATGTCATTCTAGAAGAACGACGTTTACGGGTGGAAAATTCTCCCATTGGACAGATGTTGGAGAAGTTTATGGATACAGCCTACACGGTTCATCCCTATAGAAGACCTGTGATAGGTTATGACGAGGATATCCGTAATTTGACTAGGGATGACGTACAGAAATTTTTTGACACCCACTATGTACCTAGTAATATCACCATTGCCATTGTTGGTGATGTCAAACCTACTGAGGTGAAAAAACTAGCACAGGTTTACTTTGGGCGTTACAAAACTGGTTCCAAATCTATGGATAAAATTGCCACGGAACCCAAACAGTCAAAAACCAAGGAAGTCATCTTAAAATTAAAGTCCCAGCCTTGGTATTTGGAAGGCTACCATCGCCCAGCCATTACCCATCCAGATGAACCAGTGTATAACATTATGGGTAGACTCATGAGTGATGGACGTACTTCCCGTTTATATAAGTCTTTGGTAGAAGAACAGCGGTTAGCATTAACAGCCCAAGGTTTTAGTGGCTATCCCGGTGATAAGTATCCCAATTTAATGTTATTTTATGCCCTCACCGCTCCTGGTCATTCAGTGGATGAAGTCGCAACCGCTTTGAGGCAACAGATTACTAAGTTAAAGACAGAGTTAGTATCTCAAACCGATTTGGAACGAGTCAAAACCCAAGCTCGGGCAGAATTATTACGTGCCCTCAACTCCAATATGGGTATGGCACAGCAGCTATTGGAATATGAAATTAAAACAGGTTCTTGGCGGAATTTGTTTCAACAAATAGATGCCTTAGAAGCAGTGACTGCGGCTGATATTCAGCGGGTGGCGAAGGCAACATTTACCCCAGAGAACCGTACTGTGGGTAAACTTTTGTCAAAGGAAAAATAATTCTCAATTCTTCATTCTAAATTCTAAATTCTCCTATGCACAGGTACAAGTCTCACATAAGAAATAAAAGGCTAATGGCACTGAAAAATCTCAAATCTATCATCCTACATGGGAAAAGATTTGTGTATGTAGTGGTAATTGCGATCGCTTGTTTACTTTTTACATTTAACCTTTCTTGGGCGGCAACGGAGGCAAAACATTACACAGATTTACAATTTCCACCACTTGCAGATGTCAATTTACCCAACCATGAACGGTATGTAATGAAAAATGGTATGGTGGTGTACTTAATGGAAGACCATCAACTACCCTTAATAAGTGGTTCTGCAATCGTTCGTACTGGTTATCGTTTAGAGCCTGGAAATCAAGTTGGCTTGGCTAGTTTAGTTGGTACGGTAATGCGAACCGGAGGAACTAAGAAGCATTCCCCCAACGAACTGAATCAAATTTTGGAACAAAAAGCCGCCGCTGTGGAAACTGGAATTGGCGGCACCTCCGGTGGTGCGAGTTTTAATACTCTGCGTGAAGACTTAAACACAGTGTTTGGATTATTTGCAGAAGTCATCCGCGAACCAGTATTTGCGGAAAATAAATTAGATTTAGCCAAAACCCAACAAAAGGGACAAATTGCTCGACGCAATGATAAACCCGATAGCATAGCTAGTCGGGAATTTAATAAATTAATCTACGGTAAAGATAGCCCCTATGCCCGTACCACTGAATATGCAACCTTAGATAATATCTCCCGGGAAGACTTAATCAAGTTCTACCAGCAGTATTTCCACCCCAATAATATGATTTTGGGGATTGTGGGAGATTTTGACCCCCAGCAAATGAAATCCCTCATTCAAGCCAAGTTTGGTGATTGGGAAAGAAACCCCCAAATAGCTAAAAGTCAATTACCAAAGGTGTCTCAAGCTAATTCTGGTGGTGTCTTTTTTGTCAACCAACCCCAATTAACTCAAAGTAATATCCTGATTGGACATTTGGGTGGACAATTGAATAATTCTGATTATCCAGCACTGGATGTATTAAATGGAGTTCTCAACGGTTTTGGGGGGCGCTTATTTAATGAAATCAGGAGTCGTCAAGGTTTAGCATACTCCGTATATGGTGCTTGGAGCGCTCGCTATGACTACCCAGGGGTATTCATAGCCGGCGGACAAACTCGTTCTGATGCCACGGTACAATTTATCAAGGCAATTCAGACAGAAATCAAGCGTATTCAAGCTCAACCTGTCAGTGCCAAAGAACTAGCTTTTGCCAAAGAATCTACCCTCAACTCCTTTGTATTCAACTTTCAAGATCCTGGACAAACCCTGTCTCGGTTGATGCGATATGAATATTACGGTTATCCAGCTGATTTCTTGTTTCGCTATCGTCGCGCAGTGGAAGCCACTACAGCCGCTGATGTTCAGCGAGTAGCTCAAAAATATTTGCAACCAGATAAATTAGTTACATTAGTGGTAGGCAATCAAAAAGCAATTAATCCACCTCTAACAAAATTAGCTGCACAGATTATACCCCTAGATGTGACAATTCCTGGTTCACCGCGATCGCAAGCTAAAAAATAATTTCTGGTGTTGCTGAATTGAGGGATGATTTTGCCCAATTCGCAACGAAGTTGCGGGGCTTATATCCCCGCCTTCAGCAACATTTGTGAAAAACACGTAGTAGACTGACACGCATAAAAATGTAGGTTGGGTTGAGCGATAGGGAAACCCAACAAAGCTTTACTGGTATTTGGTTTCGTCCCACCCCTGCGGGGAAACAAGCTACAACCCAACCTAAAACTGGAGGTATACACATATCTTGCACTTTCTCAAGAAGCGTAAGGTGGGCATTGCCCACCCTACCAAATCATAAGGGTTACAGGCGATAATTTTCGCAATAATCATGTGGTGCAAGATGTGAATAGAAGGCACCTCTGAGGATTTTTCCGCTCAAACCCTCTGACTTCTGACTTCGCTTGACTAAAAAATATCTGCCGGATCGGTGGAACGAAGTTTATTAATAGCAAATGCACCGGAAGTCATGCACATTAAAATGGATGAGATTAATACCAGAATGGCATTTTGTAAGCTCATCATAATCGGTAACTTTGTTGCTTCCATCGCAAAGTCATACATTAATATGGAAATGGCAAACCCCGGAATATAAGCTAGGACAGCTAATACAAATGCCTGTTGAAAAACAATCACTAACAGGTAATTGTTTTTATAACCAATGGCTTTTAATGTGGCATAGGCAGTTAATTGAGTGGAAATATTACTGTAGAGAATTTGATAAACAATCACAATTCCCACCACAGAAGCCATAGTTAACATTAGATTGAGAATAAATCCAATGGGGGTTCTGGTTGCCCAATATTCTTTCTCAAAATTAATGAAGTCCTTGTATGTGAATATTTTCACATCTTTTGGTAATTGCGATCGCAATTCAGCCATGACCTTTTCTGGATCCACATCTGCTTTGAGAGATACAACCCCAACATCAATAATTTCTGAAGGACGGCTGTTAGGAAATATCCGCAAAAAAGTGGTATCGCTAACAATTAAGTTTCCATCTACACCAAAGGAAGGACCTAGTTTAAATAAGCCACCGACTCTAACCCGATATCCTTTTAAGGAGTCAAAGGGGAAAATTTCAATGATTTGTTCTCTTTGTTCTTGCTCAAATTTTTTGGCAACAGGACCAAATTCTGGTCGGGAATTACGGTCAAAAAGAACTACATCTGGTACTTTCAGTTTATCTGTATTGGCTATCACATCTGGCAGTTTCATCACAGGTTTTCCTGGTTCAAAGCCAATCACATATATGGAATATTTTTCCCCATTTTCTGGATTTTTAAATTTAGCAAATCCTAAGTACATAGGGGAAACTGATTCCACTCCCTCAAACCCTAAGGTTTGATATAAACGACTACGAAAAAAGCTTTGAATTGCAGTCAAGGATTTATATTGAGAACTAACTAAAAATAAATCCCCTTTTAAGCTGCGATGTACTTGGGTAGCACTGGAGTAGAGTGCATCTTGAAACCCAAGTTGGAGAAACATCAAAATTACAATAAAACCAATACCCGCTACAGCCACTAGAGAACGAATTTTATTTCTAGCTAGTTGTAGCAATCCCAAGGGAGTTTTAAACAGCATGATTCCAACCTCTGGGAATTCAGTTATCAGTTAACAGTTATTAGTATTCATTCATTAGTTTGATCAGTCGTGGGTGTGAGCGCTCCTCAATTTTTAAAACAAGTCGGGGAGCTGTTATTTAGTTCTTAATTTGGTAAAACACTAGTACTCGACCACATTAATTTTGCCGGGTAAATGAACATCTCTTTTTCTCTTCTCTCCTTCTTCCTTCGCGCTCTTTGCGCCTTTGCGGTTTTTCCCTCTACCCCTCA
>JAAUYD010037871.1_pt1 | contig 10696 bp, 8 predicted proteins | sample 7278101 | NCBI WGS metagenome assembly JAAUYD01 (sample SAMN14350128, study PRJNA611818) | marine sediment metagenome | isolation source: surface marine sediment (0.6m) | place: French Polynesia: Moorea | collected 2018-08
CACGGCAACACCCAGGGGCTCATTGACATCAGCCCATACAAGCACGACGGCCCCGGCGGGCAGGGTGCACCGGACTGGGTCCAAACGGTTGTCATGCCATGCGGCTACCGCGGACCCCACAAGGGCACCGGAATGTCATCCGGTATCGCCTATGCCCGTTTTGTCAAGACGGCTATCGATTGCATCGAAGCCAAGGGGCGCAAGGTGGCGGCATTTATCTGCGAGAGCATGCTGGGGTGCGGCGGGCAGGTGCTGCTGCCCGACGGCTATCTGCAAGCCGCCTTCGACCATGTGCGTGCCGCCGGCGGGGTGTGCATCGCCGACGAAGTCCAGGTGGGGTTCGGCCGGGCCGGTACCCATTTCTGGGCTTTCGAGACCCAGGGGGTGGTGCCGGACATCGTCACCCTGGGCAAACCCATGGGCAACGGCCACCCGATTGCGGCGGTGGTAACCACTCCGGAAATTGCCGGTGCCTTTAACAACGGCATGGAGTATTTCAACACCTATGGCGGAAACCCCGTTTCCTGTGCCGTGGGCATGGCCGTGCTGGATGTGATCCAAAGTGAGGGGTTGCAGGCGAATGCCAGGCAGGTGGGGGCCTATTTGTTGGAGCGGCTGTCACGCCTGAAAGAGAAGTTCGAACTGATCGGCGATGTGAGAGGACTGGGGCTTTACCTGGGGGTGGAGCTGGTGACGGATCACGCTAGCCTGGCGCCGGCCGCTGACGAAGCGGCTTACATTTGCAACCGCATGAAGGATTACGGATTTCTGATCAGCACGGACGGTCCCTTGCACAATGTGCTTAAGCTCAAGCCGCCCATCATCTTTTCTCAAGCGAATGCCGATGCCCTATGCGACGCATTGGAAAAGGTGTTTTCGGAGGACTGCCTCAACCGGTAGTCGATGGTTCCATCGGATGCTCAAGGTAGGCTCAATATCCTCAACGAAGGACTCAGGCATCCTTAATTACGGATTGCTTTTAAATGTCCAGTCCGCCCTCCGGCGAGTCATCTAGGTCAGCGGCTGGCGTAAAGGTAATCCGGTAAATATTCTCAGAGATCGTCTTCTTTAGCCGGTCGATGGGCAGCTCGAGTTCATCGCGGTTCCGGTTTGTGGCGGCATGAATGGATCCATCGTTCGTTTGGGTCAGGTCAGTTTGGAACACCTTGCTGAATTGTCGCGCTGGCGCGGTGATGGCAAAGCTTATTCCAACCAAGGGCCCTGCGTCGAAACCCAGGGCCTGAAACGCCGCTGCCACCCGTTGCGCAACGGCAGTGTCTGGAGCAAACAAGTGTAGATTCTTCTGGGTGATTTCGATATTTGGGTCAGGTGCTATCCCGGATGCGGGCCGCATGAGGACCATCGCTGAGACAACTTGTTCAGGGTCGATAGGCAATTTTTAAACCTTTCACGAGTAAAAATCATTACCGGTGTACGCTAAGCTCCACCGAGATGGTCCAACTGATCAGCATTCCGATTGGGGTTGTGCCAAACCACAACCAACCGGCGAAGATCGCAAGGCCAGGCTCAAATAGCGGTGGTGCGAGGTAACCATCAGCCGATGCGATACCAAGGTGTCCAGAAAGGCTTCAATTTGGGACTTCGTCAGGGACGCTTTGGGCAAGTGCTTCTCCAGATGCCGCATGATCGCGCTGGTGGAGCGAACCTTGTCACAGAATTCGTACACCAACCGGTCGGCTCCGGTAAGCACCACCTCCTTGTATACAGCATCTTTCCGACTGTCCAGAAGAACCAGACTGCCGTCCTGATGCTGGATGGAGCGCAATTCTCCTTTTTCCGGATGTTCGCGCCACGCCTCTACATATCGAATTAAGGTTTCAGCATGGCCAGTAGGGTCCTTCTCCGGTTCATATTCGTAGTCGAAGTAATACGCGATATGCTTCAGGCTTTGCTGGCCAAATGGGTAGATATAGGCATAAACCGGCATCGGCCTGATGCGGGTCAATCCATAGGCCTTCGGATCGTTGAAATAGGGACTGAAGCGGTCCAGTCTGATAGGGCCATAGGAGGTGGGCGGATCCAGAAATTGGATAGCGGGGAAAAGGTTGATCGTTTCCAGGTAATCACTTCGGTTTTCACCGGGAAAGCCGTAAAGAATGTTCCAGTTGGCCTTTACACCGTATTCCTTGCACCACTTGAGAAACTGGATATTTTGAAGGGCGGTGGTCCCTTTTCGCATGAGCTTCAGCACATGGTCGTTGAGGCTTTCTATGCCGGGTTGAACATTGCGGATGCCAGCTTCAGCCAACAGTCGAACATGCTGGCGCAGCAGGCTGGCCCGAACCTCATAGAAGAATTGAATCGGCTTCTTGAGTTTGGACAGGATGGGGATCAATTTTTTGAAATAGTTCATGTCGAGTACATTGTCCACTGCCTGGATGGTGTCGATGCCCCATGATGCCACCAATTCATGGATTTCCTGCAGGACCCGCGCGTCACTCTTGGCACGAAACTTCAAGGTGTTGCCGTTTAATCCGCAAAACGTACAGTGAGATTTGGCCCCCCACCAGCATCCCCGAGAGCCTTCGAAGAGGAGCGTCGGAACGATCAGGTTTCCTGCGGAGGAGGCGGTGAATTGATCGAAATAATCGCTGTAATCCGGTATGGGAAGCTCGTCCATACGGGTAATCAGATCAGCCTGCCCGGTGTACCGTGACCCTTTCGCAGAGCGGTAGATCAATCCCTTGATGGTTGAAAGGTCCGGCTGGCCGTTTCCGTTTCCCAGAATCCGCTGGACGAGCAACGGGAAGCTATTTTCTGCTTCACCGGCACACACATAGTCAACGAAGGAGAATTGACGATGCAGTTCCAGACCCATTTTTTCTTCCCAGTTGTCCCCACCGAAAACGGTGGCAAGCTCCGGGTGGCTTGCTTTGATTCGTTTGGCAAGGGCCAAAGAAGCGATATTTTGTTCAAAGGTTGAAGTAAAGCCCACCATGGCGTAGTCTTGCCATTCTATGGTGGCCATGCAGTAGTCAAGGAAGTGAGGCACCAGGTTGCGCGCATGGATGATTCTTTTAATCTCTGCCTCGCCCAAACACCATGTCTCTTTAAGCACATGGCGAATATAGCGAGCGTCATTGCGCCGGTCTTCACCATACAAATCGGCAATGAAGGTCCACTCTCCGGCGAAAGCGGTATGGGGGACATCTTGCATCAACCAGACATACTCTTCGACACCCAATAGGTCAGCAAAGGTAAACATAAGGTAGCGGATGTCGCACGCGATGCCTTCTTCGTTCAATTGCGCTTTGAGCATGCTGAGTCCCAATGCCTGTCGATCAAGTGCGCCGTACGGCATGCTTATGAGCAGTATTTTTTTCATGACCCTTCTGCTGCCAATGCTATCGGTGGGGTGGCAGTGCCGTCGTTTTTGGAGCGTCGGCACTGCCACCGGGTTTACATATCTTCGTCGAGGTCAATTTTAGATGCGATCACCATATCCTCCAAGTCAGCCATCTCGCCAGGTGTCAGGGGGACCCCACCCTGCTGATCAGCAATCTGTGCGCTTAGTGAGGTTTGCGACAGGCTGGATTGGTGCCTGGGGCCTATTGGGTCGACGCCGCGCCGGGGTTCGATGCCGCGCCGGGGTTCGATGCCGCGCCGGGGGTCGATGCCGCGCCGAGGTTCGATGCCGCGCCGGGGTTCAATCCCGCGCCGGGGATCAATGCCCCGTCTGGGTTCGATGGTACGCCCTGGCGGGGTGCGTGCGATGATTTGTCCCTGACAACGAATTTTGGCAAGAAGAACCGCCTTGTAAGCGTCAACCAATCCATTGCCGGTAGCCACATCAGGACCCACGGTGGCCGGGGAACCTTGAGCGCAATTGCCAGTGGTGACATCCCGGGCGGTTTTCATCATGATATCGCGAACCTGGTTGGGGTCGAGATGGTTGCAGGCTTGTAGAATCAATGCGGCCACACCTGCCAATTGAGGTGCCGAAGCGGAGGTCCCGCTGAACACCCCCCATCCGTCGTTACTTTGTGTTTCATCCTTCCCGGTGGCGAAGGATTGTCCCGCGCGGCCCACATCGATGGCATCACCGGGTTCAAGGGGCAGCATGATATAGACGGCACCCGGTTGCATGCCCACCAACCCCGACACATCGGGAACGCGGCGCCCGGTGTATACGTTGCTCATGAAACCGCTGGAATAATCCGATGCTTCGAGGCTGCCGTCGACTTTCATGTGAACGCCACCGGCAGCGATCGTATCCGGGTGTTGGGCCGGAAATCCCCAGCTTCCGTTGCCGGCCGAGAAAATAACAACGATACCGGCGGCCCAGGCGGCTGCCACGGCAGCGGCTTTGGCCTGCTGATCCGCCGAAAGGGGTGGATGGGTTTTGTGGCTGCTCCAACTGCAGGTAATAATGTCGGGGTTTAGCGCTACGGCTGCATTGAAGCCGCCGGTCGTGTTTAATATACCCCCACTGGATGTGGTGTGCAGCTTGACCGGCAGGAGTTGTATATCGGGTGCAACCGCAAAGATGTTGGCTGATTCGCCGGTACCATGGCCCACTTCATCGTTGAGCGGATTGGATGCTCCGGGACCCAAAACCACCGGCGCCACACGATATCCGCGGGCAGCGAAAAAAGGATGCTGGTACTGACCGCTGTCCACCATCGCCACCTTGATGCCGTTGCCGGTAATTCCAGTGCGGTGGACTTTGTCGGCGTTGATGCCCAGCGAAACATCCCCGGGTACACGGAGGTGCCAATAGGGAACCATGGGTGGGAACATGGAAGGCGCCGCAAGATAATAGGGTTCCTCTATCGCCACACCCTCGACACTGTTTTCAAAGGGTGTTCCCTTGGGCTCGATGTAGCCGGGCAGGTCGGTGTCGGGGCACTCGATATAGCCGGCCTTGTCTTCGACACCGCCGGTTTTGAAAGTGACGCGTTCGTCGGTGATGAGGGTGGTATTGAATGCATTTTCATAGGCGGATTGAGGACCGGCGATGTTGATGGTAATGTCGGTGACCTGAAGGATTTCAAAGCCGGCCTTACTCAGCAGCGTGGTGCATTCGTTGATAATTTGACTCTCGGACTGGTAATTGATGACGGTTTCGGAGGTAACTTTGCCCAAACTGTCGAACAAGGAGACACCGCCAATCGATTTGGGCGACACCTGGGCAAAGATGCGTTTGGGCATGGAACTGCGCGATTTGGCTTTTTTCTTTTTCTTCTGCGTGGGTTTTTTGGCAGTGGCCATGATTCGATCTCCTTTCTTTAAGGGTTATTTGATATGTCCGGCTGGGTTTTACGATCCGGCCAGGACAAATACCGGCTTTCCGTCTTCGCCAACCGACAACCCATCGGTAAATCCGGTCTCTGGTGCAGGATGATGAACCGAATGGGTCTTTACTCGCCACCAATAAATGGATGCCGCAATCACTAAAATACCGTAGGCGGGCCATGACTATCGGCCAAGTGCTTGCTGTGCTTGTTTAAATGGTACGATGTTGAAATGATTGGAAGACACTCAAGGGTGCAGTGTTTTGACCAAGCTTATCGAACGGCATACATCAAATCGAAAATTGGTTTGTCAGGCTGAGCGAAAGGCGTCTTACTGGAATTGCTGGTCGCGCTCGAATCTCATCAGCGGATAACAGAAAAACAGATCACAGTGAGGAAACGATAGCTGCTTGGGTCAACTGGAGAGTCAGTTCAAATAGCGATCGTGCGTTGATTTTAATGCCCGCAACATTGATTATAATGCGCGTATTGGCCAATGTAACTGACATTATTATGAAAGTGTTCAAAAATGTCAATCAATAATTTGCGAATTCATGCACCGGTTGGATACCACAGACAGCATTCCAATCGGGGCATCGAGCCGAAATGTAATCTTGGATTCGGTCGGCTCATCGAAATCGATAAAAACGTACGGGCCATCGTTTCCAGCCGCTACTCCAACGACCCGGTGATGGCCAACCACACCGGTATGGGTTTCATGGCGCCGTGCAGAAGCCGTACCTGGTGCAGGAGGTGAGCCAAGTATTAAAATCGGTCATAGGTGTGTCATTATAACCGTGATTCATCTCTTCGCGCTATGAACAATGGCAGCGGGGCAGATGCCCGATCGAATCAGGCGGCCCGTTCGGCATACCATTCGATCGGGTCCAAGACATCGTAGCCCATTTTGGCGAGCCTCTGCTTGAGTTTGTTGACGTTCTTGGCGAACAGATAAGGGAAAACCGCCTCTTTTCCGGGGCGCCAGCCTCGGTAAACCAGAATGGAACCGAAAGCGATATTTTCGGAAATGATGGCGTGGACGATGTTCTCGATTTCCTCCGGCTTTTCGTCGATCACAACCCCCAGCAGCGCCCCTGGCTCCTTGATTCCCAACACATCGATGAATGCGTTGAGCAGATCCCTGTCCGATACGATCCCCACAACCGTTAAGTGTTCATCCACCACCGGAAAGGCACCCACCCGCGTCTTCTCGACAAGCAACAGGGCATCTTGAATCGTAGAGGCAAGCGATATGGAAACCGGATCCTTGGTCATAATGTCCTGAACAAGAATCCCGGTGGCAGTATCCGTTGCGTCGGTAGTCGAGCCGTGGTTCCGGCCGACCGATGACGGCATGGCACTTCGGATGTCACGATCCGTGACGATGCCGATAAGGGTCCGATCGGGTCGGGTTACCGGTAAATGACGAATGCGATAGCGAACCATCATTCTTTTCGCATAAGCAATGTCGTCATCCATGCTTACCGTTACCACTTCCTTGGTCATGAATTTGTTAATAAACATGGTGCACCTCCCTTTCTTGGTGGAAACGAGGGAACGTCGCTACATGCCTATGTTCCTTTACGACTTCCCACCGATATCGGTTGGATGGCTCCCTGACGGCCCTCGCTGTTCCAATCCTTCGGTGCTGCCCATGAAGCCCTGTCATCATCCGGGTCAAACGGGATCGTGACATGATAGACGCCGCTGTCCATCTCCAGAAGGACGGGCAGGCCGCTTTTGTGGAAGACTTTCATCATGGCGGTGTTGGACAACAATACATCCGCCCAGAATCCCTTGACGCCTCGCTCTTTGGCCAGTCTGACAAGTAGGTTGAGAACATATGTGGAAATACCGATACGCTGGTAAGCTTCGTCGACCACGAATGCGACTTCGGCCCATTGGCCGTCGGGATCCACAAGATAGCGCGCCTCGGAGACGATCATCCCTTCTCCTGGCTTCCCGTCCACCCCGACGATGGACATGATGTTGCTCCAATCCACGTTGACGTAAGCTTGCATGCGGGCATGGGGCATGGCCTTAAGTGACGAAAAATAGCGGTAATAGACGGCTTCATGCGAAAAGCGGTAAAAGAGCCGCCGCATCTTTTCCTCATCCGATGGCCGAATCGGCCTGAACCGCAGTTCGACACCATTCTTGAACCGCTGGCGTTCGTCAATGTGCGTAGGATAACAACGATCGCTTTCCGGCAAGTAGATCTGGTCGGAATAGAGGATATTTCGCTTCTTGGCAACGGCAATCAAACTGGCGCGGTCTTCGGGATGCGCGATTTCGATCATCGCCTGGGCGCGTTCCCGAAGGGTGAGGCCTTTGAGGGGGGCAACGCCATATTCCGTGACCACGTAATCCACGCCCTCCCTGAAATCAAAGCTGTTTTTTTGATCCTTGATGAAAACAGTAATATTGGTGCGTCCCCGGTGATCACGGCTTGGCAGCCCGAATATGGTGTAGCCGCCTTCTGAGAATTGGGCGCCACTGAGAAATGCGAGCACTTCGGCCGGGCCAGCGGCGATGTGGCCTAATCCGGTATAGAGTGAAATCCTGCCGGTGATATCCGCCCGCTTCGCTGAAATGATGGCGACGAAACGGGGGTTCCGGCCGATGCTCAACGGGTCGAAGACTTTGTCCACCGGCTGAAATTCGACACTCGGGTTCCGATCGAGCCATCGCAGCAGTTCCTCTGTACCGCAGGCATAGGAGGTGATCGACTTTCTGCGGAACAACTCTTTGTGCCGATTGGTCACCGCTCCGCTTTTCACCAGATCCATGAGCGCATCGCTGAAAAACGGCGAATGGACACCCAGATCCCTTTTGCCGGCCAATGCAGGACTTACGGCTTCGAACAAGCTCCCCATGGAAAAGGCAATGCAGCTCTCGTCGTCAACAAGGGAGGCGATGTTGGCGGCAATCCGGTGGAAGACGGCTTCGGCTGGCCATCGCTCAAAGTACACCGGAGGTTCCTCCGCCGGCACCAGCATATCGAACTCGGTTATGCGGACGAACGTGTCCCCCAAGGTACGCGGTATGCGTTCGTTGATCTCTCCGACCACCAGTTCGGCCTGTTCCATTGCCAGGCGGGCCGCATCCACCGAAACGCCCAAACTGCTGTAGCCATCCTTGTCCGGAGGTGTGATCTGGACGAAGACGGCATCCACGCGGACTTTCCGAGATTCCAGCAGTCCCGGAATGCGGTGCGGATGGCATGGGATCAGGTCCACATGGCCGGAAGCGATGGCTTCGTCGGCCACCCATCCGGAAAAAAAGGTTTTCAATCTGAATTTCTGGTACTGGAGATTTCTCAGAGAGATAGCATCAGCGACGCTAAGAATTTGGATCAACTCTAAATCCACGAGATTGGCGCTTTGGGCTGCCATCAGGTGTTTCACCAAGGTGCGCGGCTCCGCCGCACCGGTAGAAAGAAAGATGCTCATTCCGGGGCGTATCCGCTCGAAAACCGCTATGGGGGAAACCAACTGTTGTCTCCAGTCCATGGCCGCCTCCTTGGGTCATTAAAGAGGTCGCAGACGAATGGAGCATAGACACTCTCCGAAGTGGCTGGGCAGTGCGTGTTCGATCCTCGTGGACGCAGGGGATGATGGCAGGCGCATGGTTCAATATCGCAGCGGTTCCAGCAGATGGGATAAGTGTAGCGAAGCGCGCAACGGGAACGCGTTGGTGGTAAACGTTCAATCGGATGATTCCTACGGATAAGCATAACACAGGCATGCCCCGGGTCAAGCGGATTCTCAATCTGGACCAGGCATTTATTCAATTGACATCGCTTCCCGGAAAACCTATGATTTGGTTAACAGATCGGTAAGAGCGTTCAATTGACAGATCCGTGCTCGTCTTCCTGCCTACCACCAGTTAAGTTGACGAATCGTGCGGTTTCATTCAACCTTCATTCGCCTCCACACCCACCGAATAGAGATGACCTTCACCGGCGCCCACTTTGTGCACCATTGACGCCCTTGCCGAACCGACCCCGGATTGGTAAGGAGGTGCGTCATGACAAAAAAGTCCGATGTTCACAAGTGCGAGAAATGCGGGTGTATCGTGGCGATCATTACCGGTGGCGAGGGGAATCTGTCATGCTGTGGGCGAATGATGGAAAAAGTGACGCCCAGTGACGCGAAGAAACTGGTTCACGGCATGAGTCGGCCGGGCTCCCCTTGATAGGGTCCCCTTGCCGGACTCGCATCAGAACGACAACGTTGGATGGGTTTGTTGGTTCGACAAGCAACCGGCCCGTTTTTCAAGGGCAGCGGGTCAGAAGGGATAATTGCGTTTTTTCGGTTGCTAAATTTTTTAATCGCTTTCCTCAATCAACGTCACCCCCCTTTAGGCCCCCCATCTGCCCGCACTTAATCACCCAGTTCGATGAGAACAAAGAAACCGGCATCCATGTCAGCCACCTGAGGCAGATTGAGTGCCGCTGCGGTCACTGCTGCTCGTGAATCCAGGCCACCAAAGGCCACATGGCCATAAATACTCGCCAAACACAACCTGGATACCCCGTTCAGGCAGTCAGCTCAAACAGTGAAAGGTAGGTCACCGTTCCCAAATCGACGGTGTCACGACATTGAAAGCCGAGAGGTTCTATAACCTGGCGCATTGCTTCCGGTGACAGCCGCACCTTCTCGGGCGGACCCGGCGGCCCGGGCATTTTTTTGAATTCCACCACGGCCAGGCAACCGGCCGGTTTCAAAACCCGGACAATTTCATCCAGGGCGCCTTTGTGCGTGCCGTCTTCGATCAGATCGTGGAGCACGGTGGCCATGAGGCAGACGTCAACGCTATGGCTGGCCAGTGGAATTTCCTTGCTCACGTCGCAGACCGTGGCGTTGATGTTCTCCAGGCCCAGTGAGCCGGCCTTGAGTTTCAGCTTGAGGATGCCCTGCTCCCACAGATCGAACGCATGCACTGTGCCCGACGCCCGGATATGGCGGGCGATCTCGATGGCATAGTTGCCGATTCCGCAGGCCACGTCGACGAGGCTGATCTCACCGCTTAGATCCAGCGTGGACAAAAAGGTAGCAAAATCGATGAGATCAAAACTGCTCTTGCCGGCGGCAATCGGTTTGTGTGACATGATTGAGCACTCCTTTGTTGGGGAAGGATCGGCCGGAGGGCGGCGACCCGCTCCGCCACGTTGCCAATTGGGCCGATTCACCGCCGATCCCGGCAACCGCACCCTCGACTGCGAATGTGGATCAGCGAGGCGTTGATTTGGCCGGCATGGACCTGATTTAGCGCGTCGCCACAGATGGCTTACCGAGCAGATCGATGGTCGCCCGGCAATAGGTTTCCACACCGCTGAGCAGGATATCTTCATTGAAACCAAACCGCGGATGGTGGATGCCGGCATGGCTGTCGCTGCCTGCACCCAGGCAGAAAAAACAACCCGGGACCCGTTCCAG
>JAAUYD010120564.1_pt1 | contig 10694 bp, 5 predicted proteins | sample 7278101 | NCBI WGS metagenome assembly JAAUYD01 (sample SAMN14350128, study PRJNA611818) | marine sediment metagenome | isolation source: surface marine sediment (0.6m) | place: French Polynesia: Moorea | collected 2018-08
CATAGGCACATCAACGCTTTTGATATACCCCTGTTCGATAGCGATACCGATCAGAGCCGACATGATGCTCTTGGTACAGGAATGAATCACGTGGGACGTATCTTTTTGAAAAAGCGGATTAAAGTAAAGATCGGCCACGAGGTACCCATGGCGAAAGACAGATATCGAGTCAATGCTCACGTTTGGATCTTTGGCCCGTGCCGCTTCATAAAAATCGACAATTTCCAGCAGTTTCTCCGAATCCATTCCCTGTTTTTCAGGGGTAGACAGCCGGAAGCCGTCGGTTGGCCAGTAGTCAGGTCTGATAGGTTCATAAGCCACTGGCTCAAATTTGCGGCTCGGCAAATACGCCCAGAAAACCATGGCGCCATACAAAGCCACAAAAACGCCGATGATGATCAAAACGGCGCTTACAAAGCCTGGCAGTGTATTCCAGAACCAAACAGCGCTAAAAAGAAAAGCCAAAGCGATCAGAAAGATCATACTGACTTGCAAAATTTTTTTCATCATTTCTTCCTCCAATCGATGTTCAAGCAAAAAGAAGATACGGTACGTGGCTTCGGCAAGCTCAGCCACCGCTGTGACCCGCAGTCCGAGCCTGTCGAAGGCTGGCTTCGGGTTTACTTTAAAAACTTAACCATTAATCCCGCAGCAAAATTCTGACGTCGAGAATAGAAAAACCTGTGGTGCCTTCATACGCTTCGGCAAAAACAAAGGTTATGGTGTTTTCACCTTCTATTAAAGTGCCTTCTTCAAGGTCAATGGTCACGGTCTTCGGCGCAACGTCAGCCACGATGCCTTGCGGCAGCTCAATCTCCTTTCCGTTAATTAGCAAATCTGTTTCAGAGATATCATCGATATCCCAGCCGGTGACCTGAACGGCCGTTGATGTAACTCCGCCCAACTGCAGGTTAAACGACACCGTCTCCTGATCACCAGGCTCGGCCGGTCTCATTCTAATTTCAGAGGTGACAACTTCCACAACTCGAGCACCGGATTCATCAACATATTCAGTTGATCCGGGTAGATAAATACTTTTATCCAGTCTGAGAAAATCCGCAGCATTGTTAAAGTAAATATCCTGTTTTTGCTCTTCCGTCAGAAATAATGCGGATTCAATCGCTTCAATTGACATGGCCACCGTCTCGGGCCAGATCATTTGATCGGTACCGAACATGATGCGGTTCCCCAGACGGGCTTCCATTAACTGCTGCAAATAAGCGTGAAACTCTTCCGGTGTCAACAGCCAATTTATGGCCGAAATATCGACATAAACCTGCTGATACATCAGCATCAAAGCAATCGTTTCTTCGATAAAGGGATATCCGCCATGAGCAATATAGATTCGCAGGTTGGGATGTTTGACCAGAACATCTTCTAGCAGCAAAGGATTGCCGTAGCGCATACGGAAATCAGGGTCACCCATATACGGCGACATGGGAGGACCAAATCCGGTATGGAAACAAACCGGAATATCCAATTCCTCAGCCAAGGCAAAATATGGTTCCAGTTTTGGGTCATTTGGGGGCAGACCGGCGTACTGGGCTGTGATTTCACCCATGATTTGAAGTTTGTCTGACTCGTACAAACGGCGCAGTTCATCGATATTTGGCCACTGCTCCAGCCGTTTATTGACCGGTGTAGTAAATCTGGGAAATTCAGTGCCGGCGAGAAATCGATCTGCAGCCGATAATTGCATCGCCTCGACCATCTCCATCTCTCCGGATCCCACAGCCAGAACGATATTGAAACGATCCATCTCGGCCATATACGCCTCAATCGCTTCGGCATTGGTTCTTGCTTCGGGAATGTTGCCGGTAATTAGATTTGGCGGCGGGGGTTCCCCATATTTGTTCCACTGAAAAGTATGCATATGCATATCAATGATGGGGAAAGGTTCATCGGTTTGAGAAGAACCAGGGACAGATTGCCATATTGTACAGGCATTTGTAAATGTGAGAACGAAGGTTAACAGCAGAAAAATAAAGATACTCTTTTTCATTTTGTCACCTCCAAACTGCTTCATGGTTTGGTCTGAGAGGCGGAAAGTTTTTTGGATTAACCAATCGCCTCAATCATACTTTTATGTCAGTACATCCAGCATAACCGGGAAGTGGTATTACTGTCATACCCAGTTGGTGTTATTTGATAAGTTAACTGCCTACCAAGGGTATTAGAAACGATTACTCGGCCGGTAATGATTTGATAAAACCAGCAACCAGTCGGTTAATGGCTCCTTCATACTTCCAGGGATCTTCACCATCCCACATATCATGTAGCGGATCGGCCGTAGTCACAATAATCATGTCCAGATCATGAAGCAAAATGATGTAGTTGCCACCATGCCCAGAGGCATAATTGAAATAATGATCCCCTGCCCTTGAAGACCACCATTGATAACCATAACCACGATCAAAAAAATTACCGTATCGGGGAGTGAGCCATCCACGGACAATTTTTTCTGAGTGTCTCTGCATTGACGCCTCTGTCCATTCTTGGGATATGATCTGCTGCCCGTTATAAACTCCGCCGTCGAGATACAGCTTCCCAAACTTGGCCATGTTCCTGGCAGTTAAATAGATCTCTCCAAAACCCCAGCAGTAGCCATCGTCGTCGACCTGCCAACCGTATAAGTCCGCATCCAGTGGCGAAAACAGGTATTGTTGGGCAAATGAATCCAAATCCTGCCCACACGCCCTACTCACAATGACACCGAGAATGTGGGAGGTTAAATTGCTATACTGAAATTCGGTTCCCGGATCGCTGGTTAGCGGAAAATCGACCAGGTGTGGCAAAAATTTCCAGTTGCCCTCGAAAAACATAATATCAAAATAGTTCGATGTCATTTCCTCATCGGGATATCCACCGCGCATTTGCAGCAGGTCCCGAATCGTGATCTGCTCTTTTCGCGGGTCTTCTAGCTGGTCAGCGAATTCCGGGAAAAACTCAATCATTTTCTGATCCAGGTTGTCCAGACACCCTTGCTCCAGGGCGATGCCCACCAGGGCCGAAGTGAAGCTCTTCGCTGTCGATGTCCGGCCGGTTGAAGCCTGGTCAATTGAGCCTTCGTTAAAGTACCCTTCAGCAATCAGGCGGCCGTTTTTTACAACCAACAGCCCGTAGAGGGTCTCCATCTCGGCCGCGTTGTAATACAATTCCGCCACCAGATCTGGGTCCAAGCCCTCCGCTTCCGGGGTCGAGATCTCCCAGTCACCGCCCGAATCCGGCGTGTAATCAACTGCTGCCAGTTCCGCAGCCGATGGTCCACAGCCAATCAACATGAACAGGGTCAAGATGACGCCAGCCGGGAAGCTAAATACCCCCTGGCACTCTTTTTTTCTGATTCTTTTTATGTTGCTCATCAAATTCTCCCTGTAGGCGTTGTCTATCTTAAATTTAATCGACATCGTGACCGACAAACCTCTCTCCCCGTTCGATTCAGGCGCAGTCTTTGACCCACATCGCCAACTCGTAAGCTGCAGCATGCTGCGGCCCTACAGGATCTCAATTATGAATGACGGGCAGCTCAATGTAGGTTGGAAACGATCGATTGCGCAGCAGTTTGAGGACCGGCGGCGGATCCAGCTTCGGCGTCTCAAAATTATCGGCATCCGCAAAGGCTACGGTGATTCGCAGGCGATTGCCTTTCTCAAACAGATATGAGGTCGGGAGTAGATCAAACACCAGCTCAAAAGGCTCCCCGGCCGGAATGGTCTCCATATCTTCCTGATCAAAGCTGTGATACGGCAGACCCAAATTATCGTATGGAGCAACGCTCAAGGCACGATGGGTCGCCCGCAGGTTTCCTTCAGTGATGTAGGTCGAATTTCCCAACCAATCTACCTCTTCCAGGTAGACAAAAACATCGAGAGTTGGGGCGTTTGTTTCTAACCAGAGGTGCACGACCGGATGTCCGGTCACCTGCACGGCCTCTTCTAGCGGCGCAGTCGTATAGGTTAATGCCTTTTCATCATTGGGTCGCATATTTGAGTATGCGCTGCCGCTCATCACTGCGCCCCAGCGGGACTGTTCGCCCGTGGAAGTTGAATAATCGACCGTGTAGCCGTCATGCCCGTTTGGGGCAGGTGGTGCGGCAGAAATCAGAAACCCATCATTGGTCGAGGATACGGTCCCGCTTCTTCCCTCTGAAAAATAGAAGGGCGTTTGCCCGTGATTATCCGGCGGCCACCCATCACTTGTCTGCCAGGCGTCTCGCTTTGATTTGCCCATCACGCAATAGGCGATCGGCGGCTCATCCATAATTCCGTTCTCGATTCCCTTGAGCCAGTAGTCAAACCAGCGATGGGCTTCAGCCCCGAAATCGAGGTCAGAGGCATCCTCTTCCACTTCACTGTGATCCAAGGGACGCACAATTAATCGGCGGGGCACGGTCAGGTTCTCATACCAGAGAAACATGTCGCTCGTAAATAGATCATACCAGCCGTTGGTCATGTAAATCGGGACCCCGGCCTCGTTGATCCGGCCGATAAACGGATAAAGGGCAAAATCCCCTTCCCAGACGTTTTCCCCGCCGGCCGTGATGCTGTCGTGATAGGGATACAGACGCAGCACCTCATCTGATTTTTCACCAACCGTGGCGCCACTCCGTTCCGCCCGGGCCTGGGCCAGCAGGTCGCCGTCTAGGTCCTCGTCGACCGGAGTAGCCATCACCTCCAGCGCACCGGTTGACCAGGAAAACAGGGTGTTAAAGGTGTTGTTATACACCCCACCGCGGTAGTTGACCGCGCTGTAGCTGTCGAGCGAGCTGGAAACCGGCATGATCGCCTTGAGGTGCGGGTTGCCGGTGCTGGCGGCCGCGAACTGAATCATCGCCTGCCACGAGTCGCCAAACATGCCGATATGGCCATCACACCACGGCTGGGCGGCCATCCAGTTCAGAATTTCATCCGCCTGTTTGGCCCCCACCTCAAAGGATGGGTCCATCACGCCAAAAGACGCGCCGGTCCCCGGCCGTTCAACCACCACCACAGCGTAACCGTGATGGAGCATCGTCTCCAGCCATTCTGTATTGAAAACCGCGTCCATCAGGTGGCCCTGATCGGAGGTTTGGTAGCGAAACCGCAGCATGGCTTTCTGGTATCCCTTTAAAGGAAACAGATCGCCCAGAAGAAAATCACCGTCTTCATCATAAATCGTAAATGCTCGCAGATAAGGGGTATATTTAAAGAGGGTTGGTAATGGCACGTCTGCCGGTTCCCCATCTTTTGTCGGCAGGTAGAGGTCATAAGCTAACCGGGTGCCGTCGCCAAGCGTCAGGTATTGTGATTGGCGCTCGTACCCATCGTAAACCGCCTCAGAATACCCCGGATATTGGCCAAATTGAGAGATCTTTTTTCGGCCGGTCCGGTTAACAAAAATGAGGACAACGGCCGCAACCAGGACCAAAATCAGAGCGATCGCTGCCCATGTTTTGTTGATAACGATTTTCATTTTAAAGTCCCTCCTTATACCCTCATCTATAACAGAACAGGCCCGTCATCCCCACGTAGACGGGGATCCGCCGGTGACAACCCAGTAGATTCCCGCTTTCGCGGGAATGACAACTGGATAAACGGCCGCAGCATGCTGCGGCCGTTCATCATCTTAGAAAAATTGATGCTGGCTGATTACCGGCTGGCTGCGATTTCCGGCTGCGGCAGCTCTCTACTAGAGGTGACAACCAGTCGATAAATCGAAATGAGCAGGTTGCAGACGATGTAGGTGGATAACGCTAGGGTAAAGTGCTTCCATAGCGAAGGCATGGCGGTCTCGCGCAGGAACAGGGCGATCACCCCCAACACCACCACGTGAATGATGTAAACGCCGTAGGAATTGCGGTTCAGCTCGCTCCAGATTCTCCCGGTCCCGTCAAAAAAGCGCCAGGAGGTTTGAATCATCTGGTACACCAGGCCAAACAGGGCCAGCTGGAAGCAGAACCACGTAATCCAGGTATCGGCCACTCTGGAAACAACAAAGTTGCCGGGGCTAAAAACCAGGGGATAGAGCAGGAAAAATATATATGCGGTAATGGGAACCCACGATGTGAGGTTCACAGCGATAAACAGGGCCCTGCTTTGCGGCTTCTCATCAAATACCCGCAACCTGTAGCCCAAAATCCCCAGCAGGAAGAACATGAAGTAGATCAAGATTCTTTCATTCTGGAAGTCGAGCAGCGGGGTCAAAGTCCAGCCGCTCAAACCATACAAGCTCATCCCTACGCTGTAAAGATAGCCAACGACAAACGTCGTCAAAACCGCCCAACGAAATGAAATCTTGGGAAGCTTGCTTTTTGATTCTGACATCACCACATATATGATGTTAAAGAGGAAGAGCACGGGAAGGAACCACAGCCAGTTCTGGCTGTTGGGGTTGGTGATATGAAAGTAGGTAGTCCAGTTCTCTTGAGGTAGCCCCCTCGAATACAAAAAGATGACCTTGTACAGGGGGATAAGCGTCAGAACGGCGATCAACCAGGGAATGATTAATCTCCTGAATTTCGACCAAAAAAACTCTCCTGGTGATTTCTTTTTGAGAGAGGCTGGGGCCAGGTAACCTGAAATGAAGAAGAGGGTTGCCATCAGGAAAATATCCAATACCAGAAAAATCAGGCCGGATACGCTGTTATTGGACGGGTCTTCCACAATCCAGAACCAGGACCAGGTGTCACCCATTAAATAAAGTCCACTGGTGTGAACCACAACCACAAAGAATATGATCAAAGTACGCAGATTATCAAGAAAGTGCAGCCTCTTACTTTTTGCAATGCCTGTCATCGCTTTTTCTCCTTTCTGGCAAAATCACCGGACTATATTTTGCATGACAATTATGGCTCCTCTCTTTTAGCATAAGCGCAAGACAGTATTAATGTCATACTACGAAGGTGTTATTTGGGGGGTAAATGACAGGCTCTTATAACTTTGATTGAATGGGTGTGGGCATCAGGCGCGAAGAAGTATTCCCAAAGAGCGGGCCGTGGCGACCGCCTGCATGCGATTGTGCGCATCGAGCTTGCTGTAGATGTTGCGGGTGTGAACCTTAATCGTATTGAGCGATAGGTACAGCCGATCGGCAATTTCCTGATTGGTCAATCCCTGAGCGATGTGATGGAGTACTTCCAGTTCCCGTTCACTGAGCGGCTCAATCAGAGCAGACGGATCAGCAACGTTTCTTTCGGGCTCAGCCACCGATTCGGCCGTTGAAAATGCATTTAATAAACGCTTGGCATAATTTGTCGCCATCCCACGGCGTACGATTTTCCGAAGCAGGCGAGCCACCGGTTCGCCTTCATCCAAAAAAATGCGCACAAACCCTTCCGGTTCAGCGAGGGCCACGGCCTTCTTCAATCGGGATATCGCTCTGGTAAGGTCACCACCAGCGTGTAACACAAGCGCCTGCAGCAGCAGAATTTCGATCGTGCGGGCCATACGGCCGCCGGCTTCGGCCGTTTCCAGAAGCCGGCTGAGCAGATCAGAGGCTTCATCCAGCCGCTTTTGCTCAATCCGGATGCGGGCCAACACCAGGTAATCAAACAGGGCGATAAAATCAATAGCAGGGGGCAAAATCGTCTTTTGATCCTCGGCTCCCAGACCGCGCTCCGCTGCCCAGGCAACGGCCGGCCGTAGATCGCCTTGCGCCAGCCAGACCCTTACCTGCCACGCCTCAACTTGGCTTTTTACCCAAGGAGGCAAGGTCGATTCCTGCTCGAGATTCTCCATTTTTTGCCTGATCGCTCTGATGCCGGCCGCGTCCTTCGATGAAAAATAGATCCTCATCATGCAGAGATAGCCCCAGCCGCTTAGGGTGAGGTCGATTCCGCGTGTGACCAATCTGATCCCCTTGCGGGCATGAATGAACGCCTCATCCATCTCGTTCAATTCGGCCAGCACTTCCCCTTTCAGAGCGTACGCCAGCCCGGTGACGCTTGTAGACGATAGTCCACACTCGTCAGCCAACCGAATGACATCCTGACAAGTCTCGATTGTCTGCTGAAGGTGTCCCTGAGATCGCAGCGTAATGGCCACCTTAATACCGGCCAGGATAGCGTAGTATGTGTCACCCGCGGCCAGGCAGTTCTGGTAGGCATCCATACGTGATCGGTAAGCGGCGCTCAGATCGCCCTTAAACCCATACGCATCACCGGAAACGATCTCCGTAATGCTGCGCCAGGTCCGATCCCCTTCCGGTAGGCAAACAAGAGCCCGGTTCGCGTGGCGGATAATTCCCGCTACGTCCCCGCGATATGAATCCATAAAGGCTCGAATCGCGGCCACCCGGCCGCATAACCGTGCCTCCTCTGCATGGGTTGTTGGATCAACCTCGACCAGCGCCGTCAGTGTCCCACAGTCGGTGATTGATTGAAAGGCTTGCTCGGCCGCTTTAAGCGTCTCTTCAGCCACATCATGCTGACCACTAGCAAATAAATACCAGGCGTCAAAGATGCATAGTTCCGGCCGGGAACAAACTAGCTCATCAGGCAGCTTCGCCAGCCATTTGCGCAATTTAACATGTTCACCACGCTGCCACAGCACGTCCGCCCGCCGCTCCAGCAACGCTGCGGCCCGTTCAAAATTCTCCGCCCGCAAAGCATGGTCAATCGCTTCATCAACGTGCCCAAGTTGTTCAAACCACTCGCTGGCCCGCAAATGGAGCTTAGACAAATCATCGGCACGCGTTTGACTTAGCCGCAAACGCAGCAGATCAGAAAAGAGGTGGTGATAGCGATACCAGTGTCGCTCTTCATCGAGAGGGACGACAAAAAGGTTGTCGTGATCCAGACGCTCAAGGATCTCTTCCCCATTGTCCCAACCGGTAAGGGCATCACACAATTGACCGGTCATCCGCCCTAGAACGGCCGTTTTGAGCAAAAAGGTTTGAATTTCCTTGGGCTGCTGGTCTAAAACCTCTTCGACCAGGTAATCCAGCACAAAACGATGACTCCCGGTAAATGAGCCGATAAGCGTGCTGCTGTCCCGGCTGCCCTGAATGGCTATTGCGGCCAGCTGCAAACCGGCTATCCATCCTTCTGTACGCGTTTCAAGCACGGCGATTTCGGCTTCCGAAAGATTCAATGCGATCGCCCGGTTAAAAAACTCCTCAATTTCAGAAAGCGTAAATCGCAGATCAAGACCACGCAGCTCGGTCAATTTTCCGCGGGCGCGAAAACGAGCGATCGGCAGCTGCGGATCTTCCCTGGTCACGATAACCAGATGCAGTTGGGGGGGTAGATGGTCGAGCAAAAAGGCAAGCGCACGATGAACCTCTTCAGATTCCACAACGTGGTAATCATCGAGAACTACAATAATTTTTTCAGAGAGGAGGGCGATATCGTTGATTAATGAGGTCAAAACATCTTCAGCCACCGGCAGCTGCGGCGATTGCAGCATACGACGCGCCCCGTTTCCGATTTTGTCCTCACCGCGGCTCAAAGCGGCCGTAAAATAAGAAAGGAAGCGGGCAGGATCGTTATCCCCTTCATCAAGTGACAACCAGACCAAATGATTGGCGATTTTGGATTGATGATTGACAATTGGGCTATCCTTTGCCCTACCCCGCAGTTTTTTATTGTCTCGTACCTCGTATTTCGTATTTCGTATTTCGTCTTTCGTCTCTCGTTTCCCGTATTTCGTATCTCGTAAATCTTCAATCGTCAATTTCAATTCCTGCGCCCATTCAGCGACAAGCGTTGTCTTGCCAAAACCGGCCGGAGCGGAAATGAGGAAGAGGCCGTGACCAAGCTGCAAACCTTGGTTGAGATGCAAAATGAGATGGGGTCGAGAGACATGGGTCAGCCGTGGCGAAGGAATATGGAACTTCGTGCGCAGCAAAGTCTCAGACATACCCACAGTATAATGGAAAATGAAGGCTCCGGGGTAAATTCCCTTTAGCAAATCTGCCTGTTGCTTAAACCTAGCCTATTGCTTCTCCAAATAAGCCCTCACCTCATCTGCCGATCCCATCTCCATGACCTTCTCAGCCACCACTTTGCAATCAGCGGCGCTCAAGCGGCGAATACATTCTTTGACTCCAGGAACGGCCGTTGGCGCCATGCTAAATTCATCCAGACCCAACCCCAACAGGACCGGGACAGCCAGCGGCTGGCCGGCAAATTCACCACACATGCCTACCCATTTGTTTTTTGCATGGGCCGCATCGATGGTCATTTGAATGAGTTTTAAAACCGCCGGATCAAAAGGTGATCCCAGATGAGCCACCCGCTCATTGGTGCGGTCAACAGCCAGCGTATACTGGGTTAAATCATTGGTGCCAATTGAGAAGAAGTCGACCACGTCGATAATTTGAGCGGCCATCAGGGCGGCCGAGGGCACTTCGATCATAATGCCGTACTGCACCTGTTGGGCCTGCTTCAACCCTTCACTACGCAATTGGGTTTGCGCTTTTTCAAGAAGGGATCGCCCAAATTCCGCCTCATTTTTTGTGGCCACCATTGGCACCATAATTCGCAAATCGCATCCGGCCCCGGCTCGCAGTAGGGCCCGCAGCTGAGTCAGCAGCAAATGGGGGTGATCGTCCATCATGCGAATGCCCCGCCACCCTAAAAACGGATTTTGCTCCTCCTCAAAACCGATATAAGAAACCGACTTATCCCCCCCAATATCAAGCGTTCGCACGAGCATCGGCCGCTCCCCCATCACCTGAAAAATATCCCGATACGCTAGATACTGCTCTTCTTCATC
>JAAUYD010137988.1_pt1 | contig 10691 bp, 7 predicted proteins | sample 7278101 | NCBI WGS metagenome assembly JAAUYD01 (sample SAMN14350128, study PRJNA611818) | marine sediment metagenome | isolation source: surface marine sediment (0.6m) | place: French Polynesia: Moorea | collected 2018-08
GATTTGTACGGCACCCTGACCCTCAACGCCTACCAGATTCAGCGCAGTGGTCACGTCGTGCGCGACAGCCGCCTGGTAATTGTCGATCAGGCCGATGAACTGGCCATCACCTTTGATGCCGATCAAGATGAGTATCGGCCGGGTGAGACCGCCAACATGAACATCAACGTCAGCGACGCGGCCGGAACAGGACAGGAAGCGGCCGTGGGCCTGGCCATCGTCGACGAAGCGGTCTTCGCCCTGGCCGAGCAGGACCCCGGCTTCGCCAAGCTGTATTTCCTGCTGGAAGCGGAGCTTCTGGAGCCCAAGTTTGAGCTGCGCGGCTTCAGCGTCCCAGACTTTTATGAACCGATTCCTTTTGAGGAGCCCGAGCTGGCCGCAGCCGTGAACGAAGCGGCGCAGGCCAATCTGGCGGCCGCGACACAGCCGGTGGCCTTTGGCCTGGAAGCCAATTCCCGTGAAGAAAATTTAAGCATCATAAACGATCGTCAGGATCAATACTTCAGCGGGCTGTCGGCCGGTTCTTTTTGGGCGATGGCCGCTCTCGGGGCGATCATGCTGCTCGTCAGTGGGGTATACGCCTGGCGCGAAAAGGTGCTGGGGCGCAGCCTGCTGATCACCCTGGGTCTGCTTGTGGCCGGGGTGATCCTGCTGATGGCGCTTGGCTTCCTCTTCTCTGAATTTTACTGGATCGATGATGACACGGTCATCCTTGCCTTTTTGGGAGTGGCCCTTCTCAGCCTGTTGGGAACCATTATTTACGCCGTGCGCCGCAAGGACGGTTCGATGGGCTGGTTGATTGGACTGCTTGCCGGCATTGTCGCTCTGGGATTTTTGGCAGCTTATGCTTTTGAATGGGCATTTGCTGATCCGCCGTTCACGGCCGTGATTATCCTGCTGGTTGGCACGGTCGTGGGCTGGCTGCTGAAATCAGCCACCTTCTTTGCCAAACGGCAGGTATTTATGGCGATTATCTCCAGCATTATCGCCCTGCCGCTGATCGGCGTCTCCGCTTTAGGGGTGATGGCATCCGGATTTGCCGGCGGGATGATGCAGCCTCAGGTGGTGGAAATGGTCATGGAAGTGGAAGAAACGGCCGCGATGGAAGCTGATTTTGAACGAGGGGCAGAGCCACAAGCTGCTGCTGGTGAAAATGCAGGGCAGGGTGAAGGCCCTCGACTGCGCCAGTTCTTCCCCGAGACGATGTTCTGGCTGCCGGAAGGGCAAACCGACGCGGCCGGGAATCTCAACCTCGACATACCCGTCGCCGACAGCATTACCACCTGGCGGTTAACCGCACTGGCTTCGACCCAGGACGGCCAGCTGGGTTCAGCCACGGGCAGCCTGCGGGTATTCCAGGATTTCTTTATCGATCTCAATCTGCCCCGAGCGCTGACCCAGGGTGATGAAGTCAGCATTCCGGTGGGGGTGTTTAACTATCTGCCTGAGGCTCAAACGGTGCGTCTGGAGGTCCAGCAGGAGAGCTGGTTTACCCTGCTCGACGACCCGGTTAAAGAGATCGAGATCGCCGGCAACGATATTTCCGTGGTTTACTTCCGCATTGCGGCCGATCAATTTGGCACGCATGGTTTTGAAGTGACCGCTATTGGTTCCCAGCTGTCTGATGCGATTCGGAAACCGCTGCGGGTCTTTCCCGACGGCAAGGAGCTGCGCTTTAGCGAATCGGATCGCCTCTCGGCCGAGAATCCGCTCAACACAACGGTAACCATTCCTCAGGACGCCGTGCCCGGTACGCAAAATCTGACCGTCAAGATTTACCCCGGCCTGGTCAGCCAGGTGGTTGAAGGGCTCGACAGCCTGCTGCAGATGCCCTACGGATGCTTCGAGCAGACGTCAAGCACCACTTATCCGAATGTGCTGGTGCTCGACTACCTGCAAACGTCGCAGCAGATTTCACCCGAGGTGCAGTTTAAAGCCGAAGAGTACATCAACCTCGGTTATCAGCGATTGACCACTTTTGAAGTCAGCCGCGGCGGCGGCTTCAGCCTCTTTGGCGACCCGCCACCCGACCCGATGTTGACCGCCTACGGGCTGCAGGAATTCCACGACATGAGCCAGGTGTACAACGTCGATCCCGATCTGATTGCGCGCACGGCCGAGTGGATCATGAGCCAGCAGGAAGGGGACGGCTCGTGGAGCAGCAGCTCTGGTTTCCGGGAGAGCCAGCTAACCAATCAGATCGAAAAAATCCCGGTCACAGCTTACGTGATCTGGGGGTTGGCCGATGCCGGTTTTGCTGAAGATGGGCGGGTGCAGCGCGGGGTGGAATTTCTACGCGAAAATATCAGCGGGGCAAACGATGCCTACCAGCTGGCTTTGGTGGCCAACGCCTTTGTTGCGTTTGACAACGCCCGTCAACAGGACCTGCATCCGGCTACGCAAGAGGTGCTGGAAAGATTGGCAGCCATGGCCACGGTCGAGGGAGACACCGTTTTCTGGGGCACGGAGCTCGATACGGTGATGGGCAGCTATGGCGACGTGGGCAATATCGAGACCACCGCGCTGGCCACGCTGGCCTTCGTGCGGGCCAATAATTTCCGGCCGGACATCGCCCAGGGTGGTCTGAATTATCTGATTCAGAACAAAGACAGCTTTGGGAACTGGCACACGACCCAGACGACGATTTTGTCGCTGAAGACCTTCCTCGAGGTCGCGCGCCGGGCCAGTGAAGATGTCGATGCCGTGGTGACGGTGACCTTGAATGGCAGCCAGCAGCGCACCGTCGAAATCACGCCGGAAAACTTTGACGTCGTGCAGCTGATTCAGTTTGACGACATCAACCTGGGTGACAACGTGGTTGATATTCAGGTTGAAGGTGAGGGGAATCTGATGTACCAGATTGCCGGCAGTTATTATCTCGACTGGGAGATTTTGCCAGAATATCCCGATTTGGTGGAAGAACAGCTGGTCAACATCGATGTGGCTTACGACCGCACCGAGTTAGCGGTTAACGATGAGGTGACGGTCAGCGTGGACGTTACGCTGGCTGAGGGCACGGCCGAGTGGGCGATTGTCGATCTGGGTATCCCACCGGGCTTTGCCGTCAACACCGAAGATTTGACGGTGCTGGTCGAACAGTCGAACCTCATCCCCGAAGAGACCTCTGAGGGACCGGTGACCCGCTTTGAGAAGTTTGAGACCACCGGCCGGCAGTTGACCGTCTATCTGGGCGATCTGACGAGCGACAAAACCTACAGCTTTAGCTATCGCATGACCGCCAGCTATCCGCTGCGGGCGCAGACCCCGTCGAGCAGCGCCTACGATTATTACAATCCGGCCGTTCAGGGTGAGGAACAGCCGCTGACCTTAGTGGTCACGGAGAGTTAACGGAGATGAACAAGGTCTTAATCATTCTCTACGAGGGATTTACGGAATACGAGTACCAAATTCCCGTATTGGCCTTCGATCATTATCGGGTCCCCTTTGAAACGGTTGGTGTAGAGGCCCCACATGTCACCGGCATGATGGGGCTCAGCACCACGCTTTCCAAAACTCTGGCCGATGTGAATCCGGATGTCTTTAGCACGCTGTTTTTACCTGGCGTTGATTCTTCAAAGCGGGAGAAGCTCATGAGTAATGAGCATTTATTAGATCTTGTCCGGTTGTTTGATCGATCGGGGAAGATTATCGCCGCGGTGTGTGGGGCCCCGGCCGTGCTGGCCCAGGCGGGTATTTTAACCGGCCGGCAGTTTTGCTCCGAAATCGATGCCCACCCGGTATTTGAGCAGGCGACGTCGCTGCCCCATTCGGCCGTGCGCGATGGCCACATCATTACCGGGTTGGGCGCCCGGATTTTTCACTTCACGACTCTTTTGCTCGAAGCTGTGGCCGGCCCGGAAGAGGCGCTGGCGTATAAGAAATGGGCCGGTATTTGATTTATTTCAAAGGCAAAGCAAAACAGGCTGCAAAAAAATCACACCTTTGAAAACAGCTCCAATCAGGTTGCTGAAAGAGCCATATATGGCGTGAAGCATGGTCAGTTTGTATGATTGCAGCAGGCTAAAGGCAGCTGAAGATATGCTATAATGAATTATTGATCCGGACATCCATTAATATCTAAGGCAAACCGCCGGAGAAAATCAAATGGCCGGCACTGTATGTGCCTGGAATCAGGCAATTTCCACGCAGCAGGCCATCTATCGCCTGCAGACCAGGGAGGGAGACACCACGGGCGCCGGATTGCTCCTTGGCCCAAACCGCGCCTTAATCTGCACCCGCAACATTGCCAAGATCGCCCCTGTAGACACAGTAATCACCAAACATAGAATCTTGGGTCATCCGTTTCCTGTTTCTGGAAAACCAGAAGCATACAAAATCGGATGGCCTTCTGGCCGGCTGCGAAAACAGGACACAAGGGAGCAAATGTCATTTCCACGTCGATGATTGTGAGCTGGGTGCCCGTGTGAGTTATCGATTTAGGTGCGGAGCTGCGATAGGCCAAACAACATCGGCCTCGATTATAAAAAAAAGGGAGGGAAAAATGGCCAATAAAACGTTCGATCCACCTAATCGCCATCGCTTATTTTTGCTTGTTATCTTCGTGACGACTTTCCTCTTTTTTACGCTGGTCGTCGCCAGCCTGGCCAGGGCACAAACCCATGGCGTCAGGTTCGATCTCGAGCAGTGTACTTGCGGCGACCTGCCCCTCAACGCGGAGCAAAGCTTTGCCATGGGCATTGTGCTGCACTGCGCCTACGAGTGGCCGGTTGTTACGGCCGGGGGAGCTTCCACAAGCCGGGCCGTTTTTGAGGTAAACTTCACTCAGGATTCCAACCTGGACAAGGTGCCTGCCCTGATGGAAGAGGAACGAGAGCTGGTGGCTGCATGGGAAGAAGCGCGTCGCTCCAATCCCTGTTCTACCGGTCTAACGATCCTGGAGAATACGGCGGATCACTACAGTATTGTGGGCAGCGTACCCGAAACATTTGGCATTGTTGACGGCGCTGAGTGCAACAACCCATCACCAGAACAGTGCTCTTTTGGAAAGGGGGTGATTCTGCTTCACGACCGGTACCGCCTCGAGAGTGAAATCAGGACCTGCGTCGACCCAGCCGAGCACGAGGCCAACGTGGCTCTGCTGCAGCAGCTGGAAACGTGCGCGGCCGCGGCCGCCGAGGCGCATCATCAGGCTTACCAGGCGGCACTGACCCCCGAGCCGGAGCCCACAGTAGAAGGCCCAACCTGTCAAGACTGGTGCCTGTCGCTGGATCCCGTTGGCTTTTGGATACCCAGCGACGAGACCCCGCCCAACTGTACCTGTGACTGCGGACCGGATGCCGTTTTCTTCGAGCAGGGATGCGCCACATGTGCCACCCTTTGTCAGGGGGAGGGGCAGGAGGTTTACCAAAAACCTGGCGGTGGTTGTTCCTGCCTTTGCACCGACCCGTCGGAGAAATGGGATGGGAAAACGGGGGTATGTGTGCCGGTGGAAGCGGAAGAACAAGGGGAAACCAACCGCTGCGAGATCGAACTGGGGGAGAACTGCCAAAACAGCAGCGACTGCGGCTGCAGTTTCACTTCGCCTGACGCTGCCTCATACAATCAATATCTCCGCTGTGAACCGGAGCACGCCAGGGCTGACATTTTTGGCTGTGTGTTTGAGGGGCCAGACGACGAGGAGATGCTGGCGATTGTCAAAGAGGAGTATCGTAAATGCACCGATGCGTGGTTGATGATGATGTTGCCCAACAGCCTGGCCGACAGCGACTTTTCGCAGGCGCAGCTCAACAACGTCATGGGGGGATTGGGCGGACTGGATCAGGTCTCCAACTGGCAGCAAAAGAGCGGCTGTTTGCCATCTGACAACGTCGGACAGTCTGGTGGGGTTGTCACGGGGCAGGAAGCGGCCGATCCCCTCGTTTGTCTGATGGAATACTGCCGCCGGGTTGTGGGTGGGGCGGTAAGAGAGTTAGAAGACAGGACCGGGCTGGGGCAGCAGCCGGTGGTTTGGGGGCCGGGGATCAAGGTTCAGCCAGGTACCGAGAGTTCCCCCGAAAAGCATCTGGAACAGATTGGATTAAACGCGGTGAGGGCATACGGCGGCTTTGATCTTTACGGGGATCGAGAAGCCACTGTCGAGACGAGCTATGGGATTGCGGCCGTTCACAGCAGGTATCTTTTACAAGTCGATCAAACAACAGGTCTCAAGGCGTACTTATTCGACGGCGTGATGACCTACTATTACTTTCACGAGGGGCAGATTTGGAGCGTAAACCTGGACCCGGGTCAAATGTTCTCGACAGACGCTGACGGTGTGCCCGAGGTGGTGGTTCCATTTGACCCGGCCGTGCTGGAGGATTGGTGGAGCGCTGCTGAATATGTGCTGGACTGCCCGGTGAACGCCCATCAGGAGGGAGCCGACTGCTACTGCGACAGCGGCTTTGAGGCTGCTTCGGACAACGCGGCCTGTGTAACGAGCGCTGAAGGGAGCGTTGCAGAGGTATCCCCTCTAAGCGGAGATGTGCCGGTTGGGCTACCCGAGTCACCCCCGACCGTTGGGGAGCCGCAAAGTGAACCGTTCATTCCGCCACTGTTGCTGATTTCAGCAGGATTGTTGGGTTGTGCGGCCGTTGGGATTCTGATCGTGATTTACCAGAAAATGCGGCAAAGCGGGGGGACCAGATAAATCTCCCGAGATTTATGTGATGTCAGCGACCCGGACCTGATTCGGTCAGCAGTGGGCCGCTGACATCTGATTTTCTTTTTCGCAGAAGTTCCGCATCGCCTCGTTTTTTTGGCGATCCTCATCGTGTCAGATGATCAGAATGAGGTGAACGACACCAAGCAGCGCCCCACCATAAATCCACAGGCGCGAGAACCAGTTGTTGAAGTTGATTTTGGGATGATTGCGCAACATCCAGTGCAGCCCGGCATGGACGATCAGAAAAATATCAAACCCCACCTGAAAGCCAAAGCTGTTCAGATTCAAGATAATGAGCACAAACGCCGGTACATGAAGAAACGTAAAAATCCGGTAGGCGGTTTCATCGCTGATAGATGTTGAAGCGAAAAAAAAGCGCCATTCTTTTCGATAAATGGCATCCAGTTCATGACCGATGACCAAAAAGGCGACGTTAAGTAAAAAAAGCGTGTTTAACATGTATATTTGAACCTTTGAAGTGATTTATAAAAATTTACAGAGCTTCACTAAACAAAGATTGACGGCTCAATCGTCGGTCGCGGTATGTCGCAGCCCTTCGGAAAGATTGCCGGTCAAAAACCGTTTGTTAGAGTTGTGCTGTACTTCCTCAAGCATAAGGATAAACACCGTGCCATTAAGAGAGAATAAAGTGCCAAATGGTGCCAATTCAGAAGAAATAAAAAAACCCCCCTTCTCAAATTATACGAAAAGAGGGGCTTTCTTAGCTGTGATAGATTCGTGGGGGAGACCGGACAACGCTATGGAAAAATGGCAAACTGCTGGTTGATGCAGGTGTTGATTTCGCAGCCGCCGCCGAGGGTCGTCAACTGAGCATAAGCTTGGTTCGGGATGAGCGGCCCGTGAGTGCGCAATACGGCGTGAATTTCCGCTTTATCCGCATCAAGCAGACCAGGCCCGGAAACGATCTCGCCCGGTGCTCCACCGACGTATAATTCTGTGCCAAAGCGGGCCCGACCCTTGTAGTCAGAAATCTGGCCTGCACCCCACAGTAAGGAAGCGGCTACATCGGGGTTGCTTAAATCATCTGAGCCGCAGGTGCCGGTGCAATATTCCGGATTGTTAAATACGACGTACCAAACCGTATAAGCTGCATTCGGTTCCAGCCCACTGGTGCGCAGATTAAGGATGACTCGGTTGTTTTTGCGTCTAAGGGTAGCTTTCCCGTACTCGGTACACTCCATTTCGCTGTCGCTGCAGCCCATAGGGCCATAAACTACGCTTTTCTGGCGCTGGCGATAATCTTCATGATAGGTCTGCCGGCCGTTAGCCAGGGCAGGGGAGATCATAACCATCAAAGAAAAGATAGCAAAAATCAGAAAAAATTTTCTTTTGTTGTTCATGATTATCTTGTTCATTTTAATCCCTTTCATTCTTTTTTTCTTTTTAACGCTTTATCGCTCTATAGGGACATCAATTAGGCTGCCGTATTCGGTCCATGAACCGTCGTAATTGCGGACTTTGGGGTAGCCGAGCAGATAAGAGAGCACAAACCAGGTGTGTGACGAGCGTTCGCCGATCCGGCAGTAGGCGATCACGTCTTTATCCGATGTAATCCCGTAGCCGGTGTACAGAGCGCGCAGTTCATCGGCCGTTTTAAACGTGCCGTCCTCGTTGACCGCCTTACCCCAGGGAATGTTGGCTGCACCAGGAATGTGACCCCCGCGCTGGGACCCTTCCTGTGGAAGGTTAGCCGGGGCCAGCAGCTTGCCGCTGAACTCATCCGGAGAGCGGACATCAACAAGGGCTCCGCCGCGGTGATTGAGATGGGCCAGCACCTCGTCACGGCGGGCACGCAGCGTGCTGTCGGGGGTCTGTGCCTTATAGTTGGTAGCGGCGTACTGCGGCACGGTCGTGGTCATTTCTCGCCCTTCAGCCTGCCACTTCTTGCGGCCGCCGTTCATCAAGCGGACGTCTGCATGACCGTAATATTTGAGCATCCACAAAGCGTAGGCGGCAAACCAGTTGTTCATATCACCGTACAAAACAACCGTGGTGTCGTTGGCGATCCCGGCGCTGCTCATCAAAGCTTCAAAGGCCGCCCGCCCCGGCATATCCCGACGCAGCGTGTCCTGGGTGTCCTTTTTCCAGCTCCATCCGATAGCGCCCGGAACGTGGCCGCTGTCATAGGCGGCTGTATCCACGCTGACCTCCACCAGCCGCGTGCGGCCGTCATCGAGGTGTGTGGCGACCCAATCGGTTGAGACCAGGGCCTCGCTGTGGGCATAGCTGCCATTGCTGTTTGTCGTCATTTTGAACTCCTTATCTTTAAAGAAAATGTATGTAGGCAGGAGCATAGCCTGTGGGTGTGTCCAAAGACGTGTCCAAAATTTGGGAACGGGATGATGGGTGCTGGGTGTTGGGTAGTAGGTGCTGGGTGTTGGGTGGTGGGTAAAGGGTATAAGCTGATGGAGATGGGAGGGGGTTTCTTACCTGACGGTCACGACCGTAATGAAATTGTTCGAAAATGGGCAATCTCGTAATAATTTTTTAAGGGGGCGGTAAGAGCTGGGTAATGTTTGTGGCCCATACTCCTGATTATTGTTTCAGCCATCAACAGTGACCTTCAAGTGGTTGCAGAGTTTAAACCAGCGCCTATTTCTCTGAAACTTCTTGCGGGCTGCACAGGAGTAAGAAAATGAGGAAAAAATCAATTTTATATGTCGTATTTGGCCTTATGGCCGCTTTTCTGGTGTCGGCTAATGCCTATGCCACCTCAGGAACACAGAAGTTTATTGTTTCCGTTGACAATGTTGCCAATTACCGGTTTACCGATTCCGGAGCGTTTAATACGCCAGCTGGTGCAAATGGTCCGGGGCCGCTGCTGCCGGGTCAAAGTTACGAGTGGACCTTTTACGGCGGGGAAGGGGAGTATGTAAATTTTGCCACGATGTTTGTGCAGTCAAACGACTGGTTTTTTGGACCGGATGAGCGCGGAATTCCACTTTATGCCAACGGCCAGGCAAAATCGGGCGATGTAACTGATTATGTCAAGCTGTGGGATGCCGGTACGGAAGTGGATCAGGCGGTTGGTGAAGGAGCCGATCAGGCACCACGCCAGGCCGGGGCCAACACCGGCGCGGCCGACGCCAACAACCGGGTGCGACAAATTTTAACCGATGACCTGCCGGCCGTTAACGAACTCATTCAAGTGACCTTGACCCCGGGCGCCAACGGCCGTTTCACCCTGCGTATTGCCAATATTTCCGGCAGCTCAAGCACCCCGACCCCGTTTGCCCCTGGTGTGGGCGTCGTTCACACCGATCCCGGCCCGCTTTTTGTGAACGGACAGGCGGATTTTGGACTGGGGTTAGAAGCGATCGCTGAAGACGGCAATCCGGCCGCCTTGGCCGCCTACCTGGCCAATCACACCGGTATCAACACCCCTCTGGCTCCTTCCGCCTGGCTGGTGCATCAAAATGCGGGTGAGCTGTTTGCGGCCGGCACGCGAGCTTCAGCCGGTTTGCAGGTCTTGGCCGAAGACGGCAGTCCGGCCGCCCTGGTAGGTTCTTTGGATGGGTTGAATGCCGGTGCAGCGGCCGTGGGACGCGGCGCAGCCGGCCCTGGCCCGATCTTTGCCCCGACCGGCAACTATTCCTTTGAAATTACGGCCAGCCCTGGCGATCATCTCTCCCTGGCCAACATGTTTGTACAATCAAATGATTGGTTCTTTGGCCTCAACAGCCTGCCGCTCTTTGATGAAAACGACCGGCCGATCAGCGGCAGCGTCACCCACCACGTCACCCTTTATGATGCGGGGACGGAAGTGGATGAAACCCCAGGCTTTGGCCCAAACCAGGCGCCGCGCCAGGCTGGACCAAACACCGGTGCGGCACAGGGCAGCGTGATCCAGGCGGTGACCGATGCGCCCTTTAACAATGAAGCGGGTGTAATTCACGTTACGATTACCCCGGTTAATTAGCTCTGCTACCTGCAGCGTGACTCACCGTTCATAATCGAACTTTTCAAATTGGACCAATCTCTAAGATTGGTCCAATTTTTGACCCCATCC
>JAAUYD010110939.1_pt1 | contig 10690 bp, 6 predicted proteins | sample 7278101 | NCBI WGS metagenome assembly JAAUYD01 (sample SAMN14350128, study PRJNA611818) | marine sediment metagenome | isolation source: surface marine sediment (0.6m) | place: French Polynesia: Moorea | collected 2018-08
AACCTTATTAGGCAAACAAGCTTTGGTCTTACAGGAAGGGCAAGAACATCAACGCAATCGCAAATTATTAATGCCTAGTTTACACGGTTCGGCGCTTGCTCGTTACATCACTACGATGGAGAAAACTTCAATTGCTTATTTCCACTCCTGGGAGGAAATGGGTTCGATAACTTGGTTTCCCGAGTTTAGAAAAATGACTATGGTCAGGGGTCAGGGGTTAAATTGATAGTTTTTAAAGCTCCAAGAGCGTTTACCTTTGACCCCCGATCGCTCTTATAACCCACTTTCCGCGAGTCATCAATGTAGCATTATCGAAGTATATGCCGAAAAACAAAAATAATAGTGGCTATACGCTGCGCGCATAGCCACTCCCCTGTGCGACTAAACCGTTTTGTCTGAAAAAGAATGATGACAATTTAAATAGGGTTTGCCTCCAGCGAAAGAAATAAAAAAGTCAAAAATTTTGGCGTTAACGAGCTTTGTTTATGAAATCTACTTTCAACTAATTAACCGGATAAAATATAGTATTTCTGGCAAGATTTAGAGAAATTATTAATAGTTGTTAATCTCGAATCAGTTAAGTTAGAAATTTGTTTTACTCCGTTTATGATGACTACATGAATACCTTGAAAACACTGGAATATCCATGGTTCTACATCTTCTGACTTTTCTTTCTCACAGATAAGATAATCCCCTTCTACAGAAATTGATGATGAGTCTAAATAAGACTCGCGGAAAGTGGGATAGAAGTTTGATGAGCTTTTTGCAGATTTTCGCAGATCTATTAGTCAACCCGTTCGTTTTACACGCCACACAACACGAAAACCAAGATTGTCATGGCGGTTGATGCGGGTATTGAGGAAGCGACACGCTGAACGGCAGTAATCAGGATAGCCGTACCAAGAACCACCGCGCACAGGAGAACCTTTATCATTAACATCTCCTATCCAAGCACTGCCATCTGCGGGTGCTTCTTTATAATTTTCATGCCAAGCGTCGGCACACCACTCCCAAACATTGCCGTGCATATCATATAAATTAAAAGCATTGGCTGGAAAACTGCCTACAGGAGTGGTTTTTCCTCGAGCTTTTCCTTTCGATTCAAAGGCATAAGTAAAAATACCGTTATAGTTAACTAGATCGGGGGTAATAGTTGGGCCAAAATAGAAGGGTGTATTGGTACCCGCACGAGCTGCATATTCCCACTCAGCTTCGCTGGGTAATCTGTATTCTCGCCCTGTTTTTCTCGATAATCTCTGACAAAATTCAACCGCATCGTACCAAGAAACTTGTTCTACTGGAAGACGATCGCCGCTACCGCAGGATGGATTTGGTTTGAGATCGCGATCGAATGCCGCTAGATTAGCAACTTCTCTCCACTGTGCTTGAGTTACTTGATATCTTCCCATAAAGAAAGACGAGACTTTTACTCGATGTTGAGGACGTTCGTTATCTCTGCTACTTTTTTCTGTTGGGAGAGAACCCATCATAAAAGTCCCGCCAGGAATAGATACCATTTCTATTTCAACACCATTGCCCAAATCTTCAGTAAAATATTGAGCTGTTTTGGTCTGGCGAGCGATTATGTTACCACTTGCATTTAAAGTTACTACTTCAAATCTCACATTGTTTAGTTGAAGCTCAGAACCTACTTCAGTAGGAAAAACGCGAGGTACTATTACTGTTGCCGTCAACATATTATGTTGACTTACCGAAGAGTGACTTTCCTTTAGTTCTCGCACTGCTTTTAAGGCTTCAATGGCACTGGGATAGCGTTTTTTGTGATAATAACATACCATTGTTGCTAATATTCCCGCCAATTGAGGGCTAAGGTCAGCGCGATGTTGCCAAACTAACTCTCCTGTTTCTGGATCTTTCTCTATTTGCTGTGGAATTAATCCTGTTATTGCTTGAATGCCAATAATACCCGCTGCATAGACATCACTAGCAAATTGGGGGTTTCCTGCTCCTTGTTCTGATGGCATATAACCAGGAGTGCCAATAATTGTTGCTGCTCTGGTTTCTCCAGTCGTATTGATTACTTGGGTTACCGCTAACTCTTTAATCGCACCAAAATCAATGAGAAATATTTTTCCGTCAGCGCTGCGACGCATTAAATTAGCAGGTTTAATATCTCGATGTATTGCTTTGTTCTCGTGAAGATAAGCAATAGGTTCCAAGATGTTTTCTAGTAGAGCAAGCGTTTGGGATTCGCTTAATTTTTTGTTGGGAGTCAGCTCTTTGCTGAGGTCGTGTCCTTCGATAAATTCCTGAATTAGATACAATTGCCCCTCTTCTTCAAAATAGGCAATCAGAGAGGGTATTTGTGGGTGATGACGACCTAATTCATAAAGTGCTTTAGCTTCTCTTTCAAACAACTCTTTGATTTTCTCAAAATTTTTGTCATTAACATCCATAGGACGCAACTGTTTGATTACGCACTGATGGCGAAATTGCTGGATATTTTCTGCTAGATAGGTTTCACCGAAAGTGCCACCCCCCAGTTTCTTGACGATCTGGAAACGACCCCCTACAATACTTTCTCTATTCATAGATTAAATTAAGATTTTTATATTTTTGTCTCAATCTAAATCAATAAGTAGGTGACCAAAAGTATAGGGCTAGCGAGCAACACCATTTCAAGTATTTCTGGTCACCAAATCTTTATTTTTAATAAGGAAGCCCTTTTTCTTATAGTTATGTCCCTCTGCAGTTAAGTAATCAGCACAGAGGGCCTCCTTATTAAAAATAGATTCATCCTCGGTCATGATGGCTACGTTTATTTATGATTACTTACTTATTCTTCTAATATAACGCAATAAATACCCAAAGTTGTCGTTTTTGGTTTTTGAGATAAGACCACAATTTGTCCATCTGAAGAAATTCAATTGTGTGGCCAATTAAAACACAAATAAAATTCTGAAAATTTTTACTTTTTTTTTTGACAATTATACTAAATCCTTTGCTGAAAACCCTTTTATAGAAGGGTTTCCTCTATAAAAATAAATACATCCTTCAGGGATAACGTTTTGACAAGTAGGCTTCGATTAACTCAAATAACTTGTCATCACAGAGTTGCAGAATAATACTGAACGAGCGATCGTGGGTGATATTTTTTCCGTAACATCTAACCTCAGCATGGCAATTGAGTAAATTTTGCCCTATCTCCATCTCTGTAAAGGTTTTGGGTTTTGCACCGAGTACTAAACTCCAGCCTGTGAATTTTTGCAAATTATGCGATTTAGAAAAAATTCATTGCTAGAATAGAAAAAAGAGTTTGACAGACAAAATTGCCAGTCAAAGAAAGTCTACTTGTTTTTATTTAGGTTCAAATTTTTGCTCTGTTTAAATAAGCCTAATTTCGTCTATTTTTGAATACTATTTTACAAGTGGACTTGGAGTTAAATCGGGTAGTCCGTAGAAACTGATGTAGGTCTCTTAAAATTGGAGTAATTTCCGAAAAATTATACCTGTCAACTTAGTAAAATAGTACCCTTGGCAACTATTTTAGTGGTGTTTTAAGTCCTAAAACTCTAGATTTTTTTTCTACGTACACCAGTTTGTAGTGACTACCAATAATTGAAAGCTTTCGTTAACTAAAAGCTCAGGATTTAGGTAGATGGCATCAGAACATGTTGAGCAACAGAGACTAAAAGACTTAGAGTACGATCTTGATACAGAGCGAAAGCGACTTAACGAGTTCGAGGAGCAATTAAGTTACGCTACAGACGATCGTGAAATAATTCGACTAAACAGAGATATTGAACGACAGAAGCAAGCGATTGCTAATTATCAAAAGGAACGTGAAAAGCTACAACAGCTCACATCAGGTTCTCTACAAACTGAGATTAATCAAAATTCTAAATTAGAGACGTTGGAAGACCACTACAACTCTCTCATGAAAGCTATCATTAAAGGTAGAATTGTACCTTTTCTAGGTTCAGATATTAATTTATGCGATCGCTCCATTCAAGGAAATGGGAAACCAGATCCTTGGAAGCCTGGTTGCCCATTTCCGCCTTCGGGGAAAGAACTCGCTGCATACCTAGCTAAAACTTTTCCTCCTGAAGTCAAAAAGATTATCTGTCCTCTTTGTAAGGAAGAAACGGACACAAAACCTGGTGAATTGCCACCACAATGCCCTCTTATTGATGAGATAATTCATGAACCAGCAATCCTAATTTCTCCCCATAGTAAATGTCAAGGGTTGAATGTTGGAGCAGAAACCCTCCAACACTTGTCTCAATACGCATATCTAACCCAGGAGGAAAAATTTTATGACGAGCTTGAACTTCTTGAATTGGGTTCTCAGCCGAACAAATTGCATAGGTTCTTTGCCAAGCTGCCAGCCATCATGCGAGAGAAAGGACATTATCCACCCTATCCCCTAATTGTGACTACTAATTATGACAGTGGATTAGAACGAGCTTTTGAAGAAGCTAAAGAACCGTTCGATCTGGTATTTTACTCAAATACTATTGATGCACAAGAGCACGACAGGTTTGTTCATCGAACACCGGATGGTATCGTTCAAGAAATTGAAAATCCGAATGAATATAAGGGCTTTTCGTTTGAGCAAAGACCGGTCATTCTCAAACTTTACGGTACCGCAGATCTAATTAGAGAAGGGGAAAGTTTGGTTATTACCGAAGAAAACTATATTGAATATCTCGTTTCTAGGAATGTTTCTAATTTGCTACCAATTAAATTACTTAGAAAATTACGTAACCAGAGACCACATATTTTGTTTTTGGGATATGTCTTAAGTAATTGGAATCAGCGAATCATTTTACATCGTATTTGGCCGGACCTGACATCAAGAAAAAGATATAAATGGTGGGCAATTCAGTCAAAATCCGATCCGTTTGCTCAGAAGCTGTGGCAGAGTTATAACGTAATTATTCACGATCTACCCCTGAGTAAATATATTGAAGAGATATCTAAAAGAGTAGTGGAAGATATTCCTGCTAAAAGAGTAACTAACAGTTGGATTTAGATTCGGGGATGAATTATCGAAAAAAAGGTTGACAAAAGCTTTTAGAGATTGTGATTGGATGGTCTTATTGCGGCACTGAAGGCAACCTAAAATGAGTAGAGAAAATAATCACAAACCTAATGCAGATTTGCTTGACACTCCTTATAAAGGGCTGGAGCCTTACTCTGAAGCTGATGCACTTTTCTTCTTTGGGCGAGAGGACGAGTGGGAAACTATTGTAGATAACTTGATGGCAACAAGATTAACGCTACTCTACGGTGTCAGTGGTGTAGGAAAGACTTCTCTCCTGCGGGCTGGTGTCGCTTATCACCTGCGGCAGGATGCAAAGAAAAACCTAGCTGAATACGGTACGCCTGAGTTCGCTGTGGTCCTATTCAATTCTTGGCAAGATGACGATCTTCTAGCAGGTTTGGTCAAACAAGTGGAAACAGAAATCAAGAGTCTTTTGGATGGGAAAACTTTTGAACCCTTGCCGTCACTAGAGCTTGACAAAATCTTAGAAGAATGGGCAAAACGTCTCGATGAGGAAGAGGGTGGTGGGGACCTATTTATCATTCTCGATCAGTTTGAGGACTACTTCCTTTATCACCCCAATGAAAAAGGGACTGGAACTTTTGCCGAGCAGTTTCCTCGTGCTATTAATCGGCCAGATCTACCTGTTAATTTCCTTATTTCTATCCGTGAGGATTCTCTGGCAAAACTGGATTTTTTTAAAACCAGCATTCCAAATCTCTTTAATAATTACTTACGTGTTAAACATCTTGATGCCAACTCAGCATATGATGCCATCTCTAAACCTATTAAGGCTTATAATCACTATCTTTCCTGTTATGAAGACAAAATAAATATCGGCGAAGACTTGATTAAAGTCGTAATAGACCAAGTTAGTCAGGTTGTTAAAGAGAGTAATGGACTTGGAATCCCAAAGAAATCTAGAGCTGAGTTAGAGAAACAGATTGAAGCGCCCTATTTACAATTGGTGATGGAATCCCTTTGGAAAGAGGAAATAGAAAATAAGCATGGAGACTCTCTCAGACTTAAAACATTACTTGACATGGGAGGTGCAAAACAAATTGTCAGGAATCACCTGAATAACCAAATGGCATCTCTGAACGAAGATGAAAAGAAGGCTGCAACAAAATTTTTCCAATACTTGGTAACACCATCTGGTAACAAGATTGCCTACCCTGTTCTCGATCTGGTAGAACTGACAAGACTGGACGAAACACAACTCAAAAATTTGCTAGAGAAACTCTCTAGCGGAAGGCAACGTATTCTTCGCCCAGTTGGACCACCATCTAGCAAACCAGATCTAGAACGCTATGAGATTTTTCACGACGTACTGGCTTCGGCAGTTCTAGAGTGGCGAAGGGAATACTTGGAGCGAAAGACTTTGATTGAAAATATAGTCAAGCAACTAGAGCTGGAGGGGGAAAGAGCTTTACAGCAGTTCGAGTCTTCGCAGCTAGAAGCTTTACTCACAGCGATGCGGGCTGGGCAACAGTTGAAAGATTATATTAAGGATGGGCTCTTACCCAAAGACTATTATACTCCCAGATTAAGGGTTGCCCTGCAGAAGATTCTCAACAACATCCGAGAGCGAAATCAATTTCAAGGTCATTCGGGAGCAGTTTGGAGTATCAGCTTTAGCCCAGATGGGCAGCAGCTAGCCACTGGCTCTGCCGACGGCACTGCACGCTTGTGGGACTTACAGGGCAAGCAACTGACCGAATTTATAGGTCATGAAAGCACAGTCTGGAGCGTTAGTTTTAGTCCTGATGGACAGCAACTAGCTACCGGCTCCTGGGATGGTACAGCGCGTCTGTGGGACTTACAGGGCAAGCAACTACAAAAATTCAAAGGCCACACGGGTTGGATCTGCAGCGTCAATTTTAGCTCAGATGGGCAGCAGCTAGCCACTAGCTCTGCTGACGGTACAGCGTGTCTGTGGGACTTGCAGGGCAAGCAACTACAAAAATTCAAAGGCCACACGGGCTGGGTCTGGAGCGTCAATTTTAGCCCCGATGGGCAGTGCCTCGCTACCGCCTCAGCTGACGGTACTGCGCGTCTGTGGGACTTACAGGGCGAGCAGCTGGTTGAATTCCCAGTAGTACACTTAGGCTCAGTCTATAGCGTCAGTTTTAGCCCCGATGGGCAGTGCCTCGCTACCGCCTCAGGGGATGGCACTGCGCGCCTATGGAACTTACAGGGCCACCTACTGCAAGAATTTAAAGGCCATCAGAGCTGGCTCTATAGCGTTAGTTTTAGCCCAAATGGTCAGCAGCTAGCCACCAGCTCCTGGAATGGCGCGACCCGCCTGTGGAACTTACAGGGCCACCTACTGCAAGAATTCAAAGGCCATAGGGCTTGGGTTTCAAGCGTCAGTTTTAGCCCAAATGGGCAGCAGCTAGCCACCGCCTCAGCTGACGGCACTGCACGCCTCTGGGATCTGCAGAGCAAGCTACTAGCTGAATTCAAGGGTCATAGGGCTTGGGTTTTAAGCGTCAGTTTTAGCCCCAATGGGCAGCAACTAGCCACCGCCTCAGCTGACGGCACTGCACGACTCTGGGATCTGCAAAGCAAGCAACTGCAAAAATTCGAAGGTCACGAGGGCGAGGTCTTAAGCATCAGTTTTAGCCCAGATGGACAGCAGCTAGCCACTGCCTCAGCTGACGAAACTGCACGCCTCTGGGACTTACAGGGCAAACAGCTAGTTGAATTTATAGGACATCAAGGCTGGATCTGGAGCATCAGTTTTAGCCCCAATGGGCAGCAACTAGCCACCGCCGCAGCTGATGGCACTGCACGCTTGTGGGACTTACAAGGTAAGCAGCTGGTTGAATTTAAAGACCATCAAGGCTTGGTTTTAAGCGTCAGTTTTAGCCCTGATGGGCAACAGCTAGCCAGCAGTTCCCTGGACGGCACTGCACGCTTGTGGGACTTACAGGGCAAGCAGCTAGTTGAATTCATAGGACATCGGGGTGCAGTTTGGAGCGTCAGTTTTAGCCCAGATGGGCAGCAACTAGCTACCAGCTCCTGGGATGGTACTGCACGCCTCTGGGACTTACAGGGCCACCTACTGCAAGAATTCAAAGGCCATAGGGCTTGGGTTTTAAGCGTCAATTTTAGCTCGGACGGCCAACAGCTGGCCACCGCCTCAGCTGACGGCACTGCACGCCTCTGGGACTTACAAGGCAAACAGTTGGACGAATTCAAAGACCATGAGGATTCGGTCATCTATAGCGTCAGTTTTAGCTCTGATGGGCAGCAGCTAGCCACTGGCTCATCCGACGGCACTGCTAAGCTATGGCGAATTGAAGATTTCGACCAACTAATGAAAAGGGGTTGGGATTGGCTCAAAGACTATTTTGCTAACTTTCCCAATAGGACTTAAACAATTCTTAAAGTAAAAATGAGCTCATCCAATATTGATAAACTCCAAAATTTTCTGAACAGCTACAAGATAAAATACATAACCATCAGCCATTCACTTGCTTATACAACGCAAGAACTTGCGAACTATAAATCTACGCTAGGAATGGATTTAATTGAAGCTGTATTGGTAGAAATAAAAGACGAAAAAATAGCTATGGCTGTTGTACCAGCCAGTCTACAAATCAATCTTGGGTCTCTGCGAGAAGCTTTAGATACAACTGAGATTAAACTGCTTGAAGAAAAAAAAGTTGAGAGTTTGTTTCCAGATTGTGAGTTTGGAACAGTTCCGCCCTTCGGACATCTTTATGAAATGGAAGTTTTTTTGGCACCAGATTTGGCTCAAAATCAAGAGGTTGCATTCTATGCATTTTCTTATAATAATCTCGTTCGAATGAAATATAGCGATTTTAAAAAATTAGTGAATCCCCAAAAAGAAATTGTCTTTTTGAACAGAGCTATATATCGGGCAAATGTGACACATGTTATTCCGGAATTCGCTCGAAAAGAATTTAAAGATTCTGAGCATTGTTTTTTGGCACTGAGTTTAGAAAATGAAAGTTTTTCAACAGCAAAGTTAATAGCAATAACGGATTGGATTAGTAAAAATTTTAAAAAATGCACGGTGATAATCGCTGATAGCCTACACCGAATTACTCTTCAAATCAATCGAGGCTTAAAGGAAAACCGAGCGCTTAATAAAGCGCTTCTTCTTGGAAGGGAGTATATAGATAAAGAAAGTGTTGTTTTTGAACGTCACGCTAACACTTGTCATTTTGATTTCGTCTTCTGCTCAGAGATTCAAAAATCAGAGGATTATTTTAAATATTACGAACAGTTACAGCATCTTTTTAGACATGATAAAAAATTTGCCAATTCAGTTGAATCTTTTGCCAGAGACTTTATTCTTCGTAACTTCGAACAAAATGCTGAATATTTTGAACGTTATGTAGAAATGTCCTGTACCTATTTACTCGAAGAATTAGCTATTTGTGCTTATCTTGTGCAATACGGTTTATCAGTAATAATTTATCCAGGTTCTTGGGGTACTATAGGAGAAATTGTTGAAGGTCATCATCCTGATGTCCCTGATTGTCTAAAAAGAATCATCCCTGTTTCTTTACGTCTCAGGAGAAGATAATGCTGCCCGCCTGGGGTATTTTTGGGGTATTTTATATCTTGATTGACTAGTTTGGCACTGGTCAATCAAGAGGTGTTCTCTTGCCAATTTCGCACCGTGAGAATGTGGGATATTAATACGGGTGAATGTCTCCATATTTGTAGCGGACATACTAATTTAGTATATTCAGTTGCTTTTAGTATAGATGCCCAAATAGTCGCTAGCGGTTCTCAAGATCGATCGATCCGACTTTAGGATACCAAAGAATGTTATTTTATTATTTCAACCGCCTTATTGTCCTGAGTTAAACCCAATTGAAAGACTTTGGGAATATATTAACCCACTTTCCGCGAGTCTTTATGTAGTGTTGTAGAAGTATATTTCTGAAAACAAAAGTAGTTGCGGCATACCCGCCCCTTATATACTAAACTGTTTAGTATAAAATTACCAAGGTTTCATCGTTGCTTTCACAAATCAGAGCAAGATAAAATGACTCTAATAAAAAAACTTTAAAAATTTCATTTAAATGAGTCAATTAAACAATGATATTAAAATCAAAACCATAAATCATTTAGGAATAATAGCAGGCATAATAGATGAAATAGGAATAGTAGAAATAGTAAACGAACGATTAGGTATTAAACCGCAAGAAATTAGTTGAAAGTAGATTTCATAAACAAAGCTCGTTAACGCCAAAATTTTTGACTTTTTTATTTCTTTCGCTGCAGGCAAACCCTATTTAAATTGTCATCATTGTTTTTCAGACTAAACGGTTTAGTCGCGCAGGGAAGTGGCTATACGCTGCGCGCAGCGTATAGCCACTATTATTTTTGTTTTTCGGCATATACTTCGACAATGCTACATTAATGACTCGCGGAAAGTGGGTTATAAGATAACTATTAAACCGGAGTTAATACAATGTCTTATACCAATTTCATTTAAGATTGCTACACTTCGGTTAGGAAAGGCAACAGGCAATAGGCAATAGGCAATAGATTCGGATAATTGATCTGTAGCAGTATTTTTTGAAATTGGTATTAAAAGAGAATTCTCGCTGTTTCCCAAAGAGTGAATTTGGAAAAAGCACGGATTAAGTTTATAGATACCCCCGCTAAAATTGTTTGGTTCAAAGATAAATTATT
>JAAUYD010175061.1_pt1 | contig 10688 bp, 7 predicted proteins | sample 7278101 | NCBI WGS metagenome assembly JAAUYD01 (sample SAMN14350128, study PRJNA611818) | marine sediment metagenome | isolation source: surface marine sediment (0.6m) | place: French Polynesia: Moorea | collected 2018-08
CCGAAGAGCAACAGGCGCTGGTTGGGCCCATCCTCAGGGCACAGTTGGAAACTTCCCGTGCGATCATGGAAGACTACGGCTTCAGCCCCGGCACCAGTGGCGGCAACGTCGACCGGCGCAAGATGCGATCCATGTCCAAGGAGCTTGAGCCAGGTCGCAAGCAGGCGGAGCGGGATCTGGCAGAAGTGTTGACCGACGAGCAGATGGACCAGTACCGGGACATCCAGGACGAGCGTCGCGCCAGGATGCGCAATGACATCAAAAGGCGCATGGGCCGCTAACAGCGGTCGTCAGGCGTCATGACCATGGAAGTCCTGCAGGGATTTCTCCTCATCCTGTTCATACTGCTGGTGATCGCCGAGCTGAGGTGGTCCCACGCTAAAGGCCAGGGGAGTTACAGCCTGGGTGATTCGGCGGCCAACGTGACTATTGCAGTAGTGGGTGCCCTGATCAGACCCCTTTCCGTGGCCTGGACCTTCGCGGTGCTGGCGCTGGTCCAGCCCTATCAACTGATGGATGTGCAGGGATCATGGCGGGTCTATGCATTGACTTTCGTGGTGGTGGATCTGGCCTACTATGGCTACCACCGGCTTTCCCACCAGTTGCCGCTGTTCTGGACCTTGCACCACACCCACCACTCCAGCCATTGGTTCAATTTCACCACGGCGATCCGGCTCAACTGGATCGCGCGTTTCGTGAGCCCGGTGTATTTCCTGCCGCTGGTGCTGCTGGGACTGGATCCGCTCTGGATTGCCGCGTCCCTGGCGCTGGGGTTGATTTACCAGCTGTTCCTGCATACCCAGTCGATCCCCCGCCTGGGCTGGTTCGAAGGAAAGCTGCTGAACACGCCTTCGGCCCACCGCGTGCACCATGGGCGGAATCCGGAGTACATCGACAAGAACTTTGGCGGCGTACTGATTCTGTGGGATCGGCTGTTTGGCACTTATCAGCCAGAACAGGAGCCGGTGCGATACGGCGTTGTTTCCGAGGCGATGGGCAACAATCCCCTGCGGATCCAGCTGGCTCCGCTGGATCAATACCTGCGGGGCGAATTCCAGTCGGAGCGGGAAACCCACCGGCGCCGTGCACAGGATATCGTGCGGCAGCTTCAGTAGTGTGACCGGCAGATAGGTGTGGGTATGATCACAGCTGAATCCGGCGTCGGCGCGCGATTGCCGACGCATTCTAATGTGGGAGGGGAGCCCAAGATGACGTCTCCGACAAAAGTCCTGATGATTGACGACGATGTCAGCCTGACGTCCCTGTTTGAGGAATTTCTGCAGGCCGAGGGCGGCTTCGAATTTGCTGCCCGCCATGATGGCGAGGCTGGCGTCGCGGCGGCGGTCGAAGGCGGTCATGACGTCATCATCCTGGACGTGATGATGCCCAAGCTGAGCGGCTTCAATGCCCTCAAGGCCATTCGCGAAGTATCGGACACGCCCATCATCATGTTGACCGCACGCGGTGACGACCTGGATCGAATCCTGGGCCTGGAGATTGGCGCGGACGATTACGTTCCCAAGCCGTGTAACCTGCGGGAACTGGTGGCCAGGATCCGCGCGATCCTGCGGCGGGTGGAGAAGGCCGCCGACTCATCGGATTCGGAGTCTTCGCGACTCCAGGTCGGCGACCTGCGAATGGAAGCCGGCTCCCAATCGGTTTACCTGGAGAACGAACTGGTGAACCTCACCGGCGCTGAGTACCGCGTGCTGGAAACCCTGGTGGAATCCGCGGGCGAGGTGGTGTCCAAGGACGCCATCGCCCGACAGGCGCTGGGCCGTCGCATCATGCCCTACGACCGCAGCGTGGATGCACACATCGCGCAGCTGCGCAAAAAACTGGGGCCCTTACCCAACGGGCTGCAGCGCATCAAGACCCAGCGCGGACGCGGCTATCTCTACGTTGTGCCGTGAACCACTTTTTTCGACGCATCCTTGTGTCGGTCTGGCTCACTATGTTCGTCGCCAGCGGGCTGACCTTTCTCAGCAGCGTGTTGATTCCCCGATCCAACGACGACGGTTCGCTCTACCAGGCTGAACTGGTGTCAGCCGTGGCCAGGGAACTGCAAGGGACGCTGGAGGCCAGTGTCCCAGCCCCAACCCAGGCGGTTGCAGACCAGTTCAAACTGAGCTTCGACCAGTTGCTGGAGATTTACCTGCTGGATCCGCACGGCCGGGACGTCCATGACAGACAGTTGCCCCGCCCGGTCAGCCGGCTGCTGACCGCGGACCGGGAAGGGACGCCTTGGTCAGACCCACGTCTCATCGTTCACCGCGACGGACTGGAAGGATACATGGTGGTCGGTTTCCTGACGGCCTATGGGTCGCTGCTGATCAACCCCGCGGAGCGGCCCACGCTGCTGCTGGTCATGCTGCTGGTCAGCGCCGTGGTGTCTTATGGCCTGGCGCGCTTTATTGTTCTGCCCATCCGCCATCTCCGGCAGGCTGGACACCGGGTCGCAGCGGGGGACCTGTCGGTCCGTGTGGGCCACACCGTCAAGGGACGCAAGGACGACATTGCCCTGCTGGCCCGGGATTTTGACGCCATGACGGAACGCATCGATTCCCTGCTCACCGGCCAGCAGCGCCTGATGCGGGACGTCTCCCATGAGCTTCGGTCGCCGCTGGCAAGGCTTCAGGCCCTGCAGTCCCTGGCCCGCCAGCGATTCAAGGGTGATGACCAGACCCACATTCTCGACCGGATGGAAAGTGAATCCGAGCGATTGAATCAACTGATTGAGGAAATCCTGTCCTATGCCAGGCTCGATGCACGCCATGAGATCCGTCGCCAGAACACCGACCTGGCGGACCTTTTGAAAACGATCGTGGATGACGCACTCACGGAGATCGGCGACAGCGGCAAGGACATCAGCTACATCGGCCCGGAACGCCTGACCCTGAACATTGACGCTGACCTGATTCACCGGGCGGTGGAAAACGTGGTGCGCAACGCGGTCCGGTTCACGCCGGATGGAACCACGGTTCAAGTCACGCTGACCAGCCAGTCCGAATCGGTTTTGGTCACGGTGACCGACCAGGGTCCTGGCGTTCCCGAGGGTGACCTGGGGCGTCTGTTTGAGCCGTTCTTCCAGGTGGACGAAAGCCGCCCACCTCAAAGCCTGGGCTCCGGCGTAGGCCTGGCCATCGCCCGCCGCGCCATGCAGCTCCACCAGGGCACCATCGCCGCGGATAATGCCGACGGCGGCGGGTTACGGGTTCACATGGTTTTGCCCACAGTCTGACCCGGGCCTTTCCGGGCCTTTCCTTACGTTTCTTTCCATTAGCGCAGATCTCCCTGGCGCGCCCATCCGTAGACTGAATCCATTACAGCAGCCGCCGGATGAAGGGCACAATGTCACCGAAAAACTTCAGAAAAATCCTGATTGCCACCATGCTCGCCAGCGCCGCGGCGGCCAGCATTGCGCTGTCCAACCTGCGGACAGAGGTGGTTCAGCGCGCGGAGCCGCTGGCCGTGCCGCTGGTGGACGTGCTGGAGGTCTACCCCATGACCACCCGGTTCACGGTCCGCAGTCAGGGTTCGGTGACACCGGTTATTGAAACGATTCTGTCGGCGGAAGTGTCCGGGACCATCGTCGAAATGTCCCCGGCGTTCGCCGCAGGCGGGTTGTTCGCTCCCGGTGACGTCTTGATCAGAATCGACCCAACGGACTACCGGGCCGCCGTGAACCAGGCCGAGGCCCTGGTGCACCAGCGAAGCATCGAGTTCGAGGGTATCGGTAAGCTCAAAGAAAAAGGCTACCGGGCCGAATCCGACCTCGCCGCCTCCGCCGCCGCCCTGGCGGCGGCTGAAGCCGATCTGCTGCGGTCACGCCGAAACCTGGAGCGCACGGAAATCAGGCTGCCCTACCAGGGGCTGGTGCGGAGCAAGTCAGCCGACCTGGGCCAGTTCGTCGCGCCGGGCACACCGCTGGGCGTGGTTTTTGCCACAGACTCCGCCGAGGTCCGACTGCCCTTGACCGACCAGGATCTGGCGCTGCTCGAGCTGCCCGGCCCGGCGGACTCAAACCGGGACGGCGAAATCCCGGTTCGGCTGACTGCGATCCAGCGCGGACGCCCCCAGTCCTGGGATGCGGTGATCGTGCGTCAGGAGGGCGTCATCGATGAACGCAGCCGGGTTACCTACGCGGTCGCGCGAATTGATGATCCCTATGCTTTGGCCAGCCAGGGTCCGGCACTGCCGGTAGGCAGTTTTGTCCAGGCCTCAATTAGCGGCCGTGAAGTCAGCGGCCTGGGCCAGGTCCCGCTCGGTGCCGTGCACGACGCCGACCGCGTGCTGTGGCTCAACGAAGACCAGCAGCTGGCCGTGAACCGGGTGAATATTGTTGCTGAAAATGCCGAGTTCGCCTACATCGACCTGGCCGAGATCCCTTATCGGCGGGTGGTGCTGACACCGTTGTCGGCACCCAGTGACGGGATGGCCCTACGGATCGAGCCCGATGCGGGCGCGCATCACGTGGCCGCGAATGCGGGAGATGCGCCATGACCAACGGCCGAACACAAGGCGGGCTGATTGCCTGGTTTGCACGTAATCCCGTGGCGGCCAACCTGTTGATGTTGTTCCTGCTGGGAGCCGGCGTCCTGTCGGCCTTCACCATCCGCAAACAGACCACGCCCGACCAGGAACTCAACAGGGTAGAAATATCCGTGGCCTATCCCGGCGCGGGTCCCGCCGAGGTGGAGAGTGGCGTAGTAGTCAAGGTGGAGGATGCCATCCGGGACGTCGAGGGCATCAAAGAGATCAGTGCTGTGGCCCGTGAAGGACTGGGCGTGGTCTCGGCGACGGTTTACCTGGATTCCGATGTCAGGCTGGTGCTGGACGAGGTCAAGGCCCGGGTTGACGCCATCGCGGCTTTCCCGGAAGAAGCAGAAAACCCGGTCATTCGCCAGGTCGAGGCGCCCGCTCACGTGGTATTCCTGGCGGTCCACGGGTCGGCGAGCGAGGCCGAGCGCAAATCCATTGCCCAGGAGATAAGTGACGAGGTGTTGCGCCTGCCCGATGTGACCCAGGTTGAACTGCTGGGCGATCGGGACTATGAAATCAGTATCCAGGTTTCGGAAATGACGCTCCGCCAGTACGGTCTGACCCTGGGTGAGGTGGCCCAGGCGGTTCGGGACTCGTCGGTTGACCTGCCGGGCGGCGTGATTCAGTCCAGCAGCGGCGACCTGCTGTTGCGCAGCCAGGGTCGGGCCACCACCGGCGAGGAGTTCGCGCGGCTGACGCTGCGGACCTATCCCGACGGCACGCGACTCACCCTGGGTGACGTGGCGCACATCGACGATGGTTTTGCCGAGTCCCGGGAGTTCGGGCGTTTTGACGGTGAGCCCACCACCACGCTGCGTGTGCTGGCCGGAGGCCAGCAGAATGAGCTGGCCACCGCCGCCGCGGTGCGTGAATACGTTTCGCAGAAGACCGGTTTGCCGGCCGGTGTTTCCCTGGATGTCTGGATCGATCGCTCCTACTACCTTAAGGACCGGCTGCAGATGATGAACCGAAACCTGCTGCAGGGCGCGGTCCTGGTTTTTGTCGTGCTGTCGGTGTTCCTGCGCACCCAGATCGCCTGGTGGGTGGTGGTGGGCATCCCCGTCACACTGTTCGGCGCGCTGTGGCTGATGCCGCTGGTGCCGAACCCGGTCACCATCAACACCATCAGCCTGTTCGGTTTCATCGTGGTGCTGGGAATCGTTGTGGATGACGCCATCGTCATCGGCGAGAGCGTGGATGCGCGAACCCGAACCCACGGCCACTCACTCGGCAGCGTGATCGACGGTGCTCAACGTGTGGCCCTGCCGGCTACCTTTGGCGTGCTCACCACCATGGCCGCATTCGCCCCGATGCTGTTTATCGGCGGCACGTTCAGCCCGTTTTTTGAAGCGCTGTCCATGGTGGTGATCCTGTGTTTGTGCATCTCGCTGATCGAGTCCAAGCTGATACTGCCGGCGCACCTGGCCCGTGCGCGGCGGCGCGAATGTGCCGGTGATGGCGACAGGCGCCAGAGTGCCACCGCCCTGCAGCAGATTCAGCGGCAGGTGCAGGGCCTGCTGAATACGGTGATTCACCAGGTTTACCGGCCGGTACTGGAAACCGCGATCCGGTACCGAGGCGTTACCGTGGCTGCCTTCCTGGCGGTGTTCATGCTCACCGTCGGTTTCATGCTGTCCAGCGCCGTTCGAATCGTCATGGTCCCCGAAGTACCCAGCGATTTTGTGCAGCTGGAGTTGCAGATGCAGCCCGGAACCTCAACCGACCTGCGTGACCAGACGGTCGAAACCCTGGAACAGGCCCTGCTGGCGCTGAACGCGGACTACGCGACAGAGCATCCCGGTTCACTGCCCATGGTGTCCCATATCGGGGTGTTTTCCGCAGATGACGCCGGAGCGAGGCTTTTCGTGGAACTGCCTTTGGACGCGGACCGCCCTTTTGAAGCTGACGAGATCAGCGACCTGTGGCGGGCACGGGTCGGCGACCTGCCGGGCGTCAGGGAAATGACCTTTTCCGGGGCATCGCCCATCGGTGGCGGTTCGTCCCTGAGCTTTCGCCTCAGCGGTGGTGACTATACCCAGCTCAGCCAGGCCGCCGATGAGCTGGAGGTCGCGCTGGCCCGATTCGACGGCGTCTACGAGGTTCAAAACTCCGCGGTGGCCGGGGACAACGAGATTCGCGTCAGCCTGAAACCCGAGGCCGAATCACTGGGCCTCACCCAGGCTGCCCTGTCCAGCCAGGTGCGCCAGGCGTTCCATGGGGACGAAGCCCAGCGAATCCAGCGGGGAAACAACGAAGTCAAAGTCATGGTGCGCTACCCGGCAGAGGAGCGCAGGTCGCTGCGCCACCTGCAGGATATGTGGGTACAGACGCCCCTGGGTGGGCCGGTGCCGTTCAAGACCCTGGCCGAGGTGGATTTATCCCAGGGCTACGCGGCCATCCAGCGCCTGCACCGCATGCCCACCATCACGGTGTCGGCCAATGCCGACCTGGACCGGGTTGAACCCGGCGCTGTGATCAGCACGCTGACCCGGACCACGATCCCGGACATCCTGGAACGGTATCCCGGTGTTGAATTCGGACTGGAAGGCAGCAGTCAGGAAGCGCAGATACTCATAGAGAAACTGGCCGTGGCTTTCGTCATCGCCTTATTCCTGATTTACACATTGCTGGCGATTCCGCTGAAATCCTATATCCAGCCGCTGATCATCATGTCGGTCATTCCGCTGGGTCTGATCGGTGCAGTGTTTGGACATGTCGTGATGAACGAGGCACTGTCCATGTTCTCTTTCTTTGGCGTGATTGCACTTTCCGGTGTCCTGGTCAATGACAGCCTGATCCTGGTGGATTTCATCAACCGCGCTCGTGCCGAAGGTCAGCCAGTGGCGCGGGCTGTGATCGAAGCCAGCACCCGCCGTTTCCGTGCCATCGTCCTCACCTCCCTGACCACCACCGCCGGCCTGCTGCCCCTGCTGTTTGAAACCAGCGTCCAGGCGCAGTTTGTCATTCCCATGGCCATCTCCATCAGCTTCGGCATCGTGTTTGCCACGCTGATCACTCTGCTGCTGGTGCCTGCCTTTTACGTGTTACAGGTTGACTGGATCCAGGCGATTCGACCGCCGACGCCATGGACACATCACCACGCTCCGTGGAGAGACTGTGGTCATCCGCGCGGTCGCGAATGGCGGAACTGATGGACAGCAACAGTTCGTAAGCCAGGCGGCGGCGCTCGGACCCGTCCACATCCATAAATACATCACGGCACACCCCGCCGCCGGGACTGAGCAATTGAGCGGACTTTCTGTTCTTTTTGCTCAGCCTGGTCATTGGTCCCTAGAAGGTGTATTCAACGCCCAGGGTCAGGCGATCCCGATCGCTGAACTGCCCAAAAAGTCCCTCCCGTGACCCGCCGAATGTTTCAGCTGAGATCCGCAGCGTGGTCTCCTCGGTCCAGTCGTACTCCAGGGTCATGGAGGCCATGTGGTCACGGTCTTCCAGTGAGCGGTACCAGCGCAGCGACGCAGTCAGGGTGTCGTAAGCGAAAGTGCGGCGCAGAAACACCGTGGCCACCCGGTCTTTTGCGGGACGGACCAGGTCACCCGGGGCATCGTCAACCGAGTCCACCAGGTATTGAACGTTGACAAAAAAGTCCCCGGGAGCGTTCCAGTCCAGTCCCACGCCGGCGCGGTGCTGACCCAGCCTTTGCAATCCCAGTCCGAGTGGAGAGCGGGTGTTGAATACCCGCTTGGGCTGGTAGGCATATTCAGCGCGCAGTGCCAACGATCCGAATGCGGTTTCCGCACTGAATCCAAAGATGTCCCGACGGCGGTAAAACCGCTCCAGGACACCGGTATTCAGAACCCGGCCCAGGGGCTCCGGGTCCAGCCCGCTATAGGCCACCAGACCGAGATCGAGCAGGTCGAACTGACGGGACAGGCGCAGCCCCGCCGCGGCGTCGTTGATTCCATGTCCCGGCCTGAGCGAGGTAACCGGAGGACTGGCACCGTCGGGGGGCGCGCCATAGCGAAAGCGCGGAGCCCGTAGTTCGAACCAGGCATTGGATTCCGGGGTGGCATGACCGGTGCCATCGGGAACCAGCGCAAGCTCCGCGCGCCAGGGCCCGAAGCTGTAGTCGGCGTAAGCACTCCAGAGTCCGATGCGTGACTGGTCGAAGTCATCGAGGATGAACTCCCGAAAGTCCTGGGGATTGACCAGGTCCAGCACCTTCAGGCCGTCCAGACGACCCCACACGATCTGCTGCTTGCCAAATCGAATAATTCCCCGGTCGGTCCGGTGCTCCAGGTAGAAATCCCGGAGTTCCAGGGATCCGGCACTGCCAAAAGCGATAGGGCGGGACAGGCTGGCATAGTTGTCACGGGTCAGCTCTCCCGGCTCGAGGCGGTCCTCGGCGTCCAGGCGCAGACGGCCGGACAGCACCAGACTGGTCGCCGGCGCAAACTGCACGTCCAGCCTGGGCCTGCCTTCCAGCTGCCCCTGCACCGTGTCGCTGGAATCGGTAGCGCTGCCGTAGGCCATACCCAGCGGCATGGTCAATGAAATGCTATCGGCGGCGTGTGCATTGCCGATGGCCAGGGCCAGGAGGCCGCAAAGCACCCTGATTCGCTTCACCATGATCAGTTCTCCAGCGTCGCCGGCAAGCCACGGCTCAGGCCCTGGGCATCAAAAAGCTGTGCGGCAAGTTCTGCCGGGTAGCGAATGTCCTCCAGCTGAAACAGGGTCTGGTGACCGGTCTGGTGATTGCGGGCGAGGATTTCCGTGGCCGTCCAGATGCCGTTGATCTGCTCGATCTGCCTGACCCAGATGGTCTTCAGCGGTTTCTTCTTGAGGTCGAAGAATTCCACCCGGGTTGGCATCCAGGAGCCTTCCGCCACCACTGCGTCAAACGCCCCGTAACCCAGCTGGCGGGCTGTTTTTTCACTTGTCGGGGTTCCCGAGAGCAGGTGGCCACCCCCGGTCTGCAGCCCCCGGTACTCAAAATGATAGTCGTCCAGGTCAAATTTGAGCTCAGACTGGATGTCCTCGTAGGTGAAGTCGGTGCCCAGGAAATAGTCGCCACGATCCGATGCCGGGACGCGGCGTACCTTGCGGGTCGCCGGAAGATACAGCCAGCGGTCATCCCGTCCCTGGGCCTCACGATGGTCATGGCTCAAAAAGGTGACATCACGCACCGCCTTGGGGGTCAGGTACGTGATCCGGGTCTTGCGCACTTCATCGTCGGATTGCTTCAGCACCAGCGCCTCGCGACGCCGTTCCCGGCCGCGGCGATCGGTCAGCGTCATGCGGATGGTCCGTTTGGCGGCCTGCCCTTCCTGCCGGGCAGCCACGTTTTCGGCCACCCACTGGGCTTTTGCCGGGTCAGCGTATGCCTCACCACCCAACAGCAGGGTGGCTGCCAGGACCAGAGTCAGCAGGCTGATGGAGACATGCAGACGACGACGGGCAGCCACCTGCCGGCCACGCACCGCCCGCCCGGCTGCAACCATGGCCGGCACGATCACCAGGGCGACCAGGTAGCTGGAGAAAGCCGCCACGGTCACCAGGCCGCCAAACCGCTGCAGCGTTGGCAGATCGCTGACCATCAGCACGGCAAAACCCAGGCCCAGAGCAGATGAGTTGTAAAAGCAGGCCCGCGCTACCGGCGGCAGGGCTTCTTCCACCGCCCGGTCAAGATCGCCATGAAACTCCTGGTATGCGACGCGCAGGCGGTCGACCAGGTGGATAGCGAAATCCACGCCCACCCCAAGGGCGATGGCCGCAAACATTGACGTTGCCGGTTCCAGGTAAATCCCCAGGTAACCCATCACCGCGTAAAGGGTCAGGACGGTAAATGCTACGGGCACCACCGAGACCACGCCGGCCCAGGCCGAGCCGAACACGATGATTGAGGTGGCCAGCACCAGGACCAGGGACAGCGCTACACCTTTGAAGTGTGATTGCTGCAGGCTGTTCATCCAGTGGTAGCTGACGTTGACGTCTCCTGCCAGCGTTGCCGTCATGCCCGGTTCGTTGAAACTCGAGTCCAGGTAATCCTGCAGCGCTTCCACCACTTCCCGGCTCTGGCTGAAATAGTTCGAATTGAGGATGCCGCGCACCAGGGCCGCCTGGTAACCGGCGTCTATCTCTTCTTCCAGGTCTCCGGCGACCCGGCGGACCTGGAAGAAGAGATA
>JAAUYD010254490.1_pt1 | contig 10687 bp, 5 predicted proteins | sample 7278101 | NCBI WGS metagenome assembly JAAUYD01 (sample SAMN14350128, study PRJNA611818) | marine sediment metagenome | isolation source: surface marine sediment (0.6m) | place: French Polynesia: Moorea | collected 2018-08
AGGACGCAGACCTTCTACACGTCTCCGCCGCCGCCGTCGCCTGGGGCGGTGTCGGACGGGTTCTCGCAGTAGAAGGGAGCCCGCCCGGGGCCCGAGTGGTAGTGGTACTGCACTCCCCCGGCTTCGAGGATGATGCGACGGCCGTTGACGAGTGCCTGGGTGTACCTCATACCGGGGAGCGGGCAACCGAGGCTCCCATCTCGCCACGTGACCTCTTCGGCACTCACGAGGCTGACGGCGCCAGCATCAACGTTCGCACGTGAAACAAGGTCGGTCATGGCAGTGGCGACATCGGCGTCGGGATGCGACACGCTGGGATTGGTCACTGGCTCCTCCGGAGGGCTGATGGTGGATGGAGTCGTCTTCGGGTCGTCATCTCTGAGGATGGGTTCATCGTCGCCCTCGACCGGCTCCTCCGCGACGGGATCGGGTGCGGTGGTTGTCGTCTCATCAGAGGCCGCTGCTGTGGTCGTCGGAGCTACGGACTCTGCCGTCTCCACTACCTCGGCGCTGTCACCGCACGCGGCAGCCACAACGGCGAGCGCCGCAACCGCTATCAAGAGTCTGTTCACAGGGCCTCCCTTCGAGAGCAACTCTAAGACGCCTCGGGTGCGTAAGTGGGTTCCCAACTCTCGAGAACGCGAAAACCAAATTGCACTGTGCCACAGCTGGATTGAGATGGAATCCTCCGAACAGCTAACGTGGCCGAATGCCGGGGAGGGGCGTGGAGCGGGGTCCAAACCCGCTCGGAGGCACACGCTAAAGGCCCGGGCTTTAGGGGAAACCGAGGTGGAAGAAAGGGGCCCTAGAAGTGTCTCGACGTGTATTCACACTGATTTCGACACTGACTCTCTTCTTCTCCATCGCAGTACCCGCATACGCAACCTCGACAACTCAGGTAGCGCCAGTCTTTCACATGAACCCAAAGGTTCAGCTGGAAGCCGCTGAAGCTGAGATTGCTGTCGAGAACCCATTCAAGGACGCAGAAGAGGGGATCTTCCTGATCCGCCTCGAAGATGCTCCACTTGCCTCCTACCGAGGTGGGCTGGCTGGCCTCGACGCCACCAGCACCGTCGTCACAGGCGATCGCAAGTTGGACGTCGACGCGCCCGAGAGCATCGCGTATGTGGAGTATCTCGAAGCGGAGCAAGCAACGTTTGTTTCGCGCATGGAGAAGACCATCGGCCATTCAGTCGATGTGAGATTCACATACACAAACAGCAACAACGGCATGGCCGTATGGCTGACGCCGGAAGAGGCCGCTCGCATTGCGAAGCTGCCCGGCGTGGCATTCGTCCAGCCTGACTTCGAGCGTGAGCTGCAAACGGACACCGGTCCGCGCTGGATCGGCGTTGAGGATATTTGGGGCGATCCCGCCGAGTGTCTGAACGCTGACAGCTGCGGTGAAGGCATCATCGTCGGCATCATCGACACCGGCATCAATCCGGAGAACCCGTCGTTCGCTGACATCGGTGGTGATGGGTACGACCACACCAACCCGTTCGGCTCCGGCACCTATGTCGGCGTCTGCGATCCTACGAACGCAGGCACGGACGAGATCAAGGGCTACGACGCATCGTTCCCGTGCAACGACAAGCTGATCGGTGCGTGGGGTTACACCTCAGTCGACAGCTCCGAGGGCGCAACTTCGCCCTGGGACTACGACGGCCACGGCTCGCATACCGCAAGCACCGCCGCAGGTAACTTCGTCGAGGCCACCATCGGTGGCGACGCTCGGGCTCCCGAGTCCATCGACATCTCCGGCGTCGCTCCGCACGCAAACATCATCGCCTACGCAGGTTGCTGTACCGGTGCTGCGCTTACCGCATCCATCGACCAGGCAATCGCTGATGGAGTTGACGTCATCAACTACTCGATCGGTTCATCGTCCGCCTCGGACGTTTGGAACGACTTCGACACCGTTGGGTTCCTCAATGCCCGCGAGGCCGGCATCTTTGTGGCCACCTCCGCAGGTAACGACGGCCCCGGGTCCGCAACGCTCGGCTCGCCGGCCGATGCCCCATGGCTGACTGCCGTTGGTGCTTCGACCCACAGCCGCACGTGGACCAACGAGGTGAGCTTCACCGGCGGCGACAGCGCACTTGCCACCATCGTCGGTAACGCTTTCACCGATGGCTACGGCCCGGCCTCGATCGTCTATGCGGGCGACTTCGGCGATGCTCTGTGTCTGAACCCGTTCGAGGCAGACACGTGGACGAGCGACGAAATCGTCGTTTGTGATCGTGGCCAAATCGCACGGACCGACAAGGGCGTGAACGTCGCAGCAGGCGGCGCAGGCGGCCTGATCCTCGCCAACGCCGAAGGCAACGGCCTGTCGATCAACGCTGATGCGCATGTCATCCCGGCATCACACATCACCTATCCGGATGGAGTCCTCTTGAAGGACTGGCTGGCTACCGGCTCCGGCCATATGGCCACCATCACAGCTGGTGTCTATGTGCAGGATCCTGCACGCGGCGACATCATGGCCGGCTTCTCATCACGCGGTCAGAACCGTGCCATCGACATCGTCTCGCCAAGCGTTTCCGCACCTGGCGTCGACATCATCGCTGCACACGGCCAGAGCACTGGCCCGGGTGCCGACGATGTGTGGGACTTCAGCAGCGGCACGTCCATGGCCAGCCCGCATGTGGCAGGCGCAGGCGCTCTGCTCATGCAGCAGAACCCAACATGGACACCTGCCCAGATCCAGTCGGCTCTGATGCTCACGGGCAACACGACCGTCCTGGATAGCGACGAGAGCACACCCGCAACTCCGTTCGACATGGGTAGCGGCGTTGTCGTCCTCGGCGACGCCAATAACGCTGGCCTCATCATGGATGAGACACATGCGAACTATCTGGCTGCCGACCCAGCAGGCGGTGGCGATCCGTCGACCCTGAACCTTGCGAACATGGCCAACAGCCAGTGTGTTCTCGAGTGCTCTTGGGAGCGGACAGTGACCGCAACCGAGGATGGCACGTGGACTGTCTCGGCGACCGCCGATGGCGGCGTCGTCCTCGACGTCACACCGACGAGCCTTGTGCTCACGGAGGGCGCAAGCGGCACGATCACCGTGACGGCAGACGTGACTGGTGCTCCGAGCGACGTATGGGCGTTCGGCGAGGTCACCCTGGCGAAGGATGGTGTTCCCGACTCGAAGATGCCGGTCGCGGTACAGCCGTCGACTGGTTCCATCCCGGCGCGCATCGACATCGACGCACGTCGTGATGCCGGTTCACACATCGTCGCTGAACTCACAGCAATCGAGATCACCCAGCTGACCATCGAAACCTTCGGTTTGGTCAAGGGCGACATCACCGAGATGACGCTCGCTGAGGATCCCACAAACGGTGAGGTCTACGACAACATCGGTGACGGAACCGTCGAGTTCATCGTCGTGGACATCCCGGCCGACGCACAGCGTTTGGTGGCTGAGACCTATGACACGACATCGCCTGACCTCGATCTCTACGTCGGGACCGGCGACACTCCGTCCGAGGCGACACAGGTGTGCTTCAGCGCAACCGGTAGCGCACTCGAGTACTGCTCGATCGACAACCCGATCGAGGGTCAGTACTGGGTTCTCGTCCAGAACTGGTCGGCATCGGGCGATACCGACGACCTGAAGCTGGCGACAGCAGTGGTCGGAGGCGACGAGGGCAACCTCCTCGTGGAGGGCCCAGCGCAGCAGACACAGCTCACCGAGTTCGACATTCGCGTCCTCTGGGACGATGAGATGGACTACGGCGACAAGTGGTACGGCGCATTCAGCCTCGGCACGAGCGCTGCCAACGCCGGGAACATCGGCGTCATCGACGTCGATCTCGACCGTGTTGGCAACGATGTCGTCAAGACAGTCGACCCAGGCGTAGCGGAGCCGGGCGAGACGGTGACCTACACGATCACAGTCCAGCCCAACCCGACTCCGGAAGACCTCGTCTATGAGATCGAAGACTTCCTGCCTGAAGGTGTCACCTACGTTCCTGGTTCAGCCACTGGTGGCCTGAGCCTGCGCAGCGATGGTGCACTCACCTGGTCGGGTCTCATGCCTGCAGCCGGTGACGCGTTCTACACGATCACCGACAGCGGCACGGACGCATCCTGTGACACGCCGTTCGGCGGCTACGTCGATCTCGAAGGCTTCGGGATCCTCGCCCAGAGCGACATCAGCGGAGACACGAGCACTTGGACCGCTTTCAGCGGCCAGGACCCGTTCACGTTCTTCGACTCGCAGTACACCGGCCTGACCGTCACCGATGACGGGTTCGTCGCATTCGGCAGCGGCTACGGCGGTTCGCCGTGGACGGTGCAGAGCATCCCGGATACAACGGCGCCCAACAACCTGTTGACCGGGTTCTGGCACGACTTCGAGATCGTCTACGACGGGCCCACGAACAAGGGCGTGTCCCTTGCAACGGCCGGATCGGATCTATCGATCGTCGAGTACGACGACATCGTCCTCTTCGATTCGACTGACCCTGTGATGGACGTCGAGATCTTCTTGTTCTCGCACGTCGACAACTCACCGGGCGCGTACGAGGCAGTCGTTGCATTCGACAACGTCGTTAGCACACCAGTCGGGACGATCGGCGTTGAGAACGCGACCGGTACTGCCGGTACTGCGTTCCTCAACAACGCAGACTCCACGGGCGTCATCAGCGATGGCTTCATGGTCTGCTTCGATCTGACCCCAGGTCTGGGCGATCCCGTCGTTTTGACGTATGACGTCACAGTCGACGAGGGCACCGTGGGCACCACCATCACCAATGAGGTGGCGCACTCTGTGAACCAGCCTGGAGCCAACGAAGAGACGTCGAGTGTTGACCTTGCGGTCGGCGATGTGACGCCTCCAGTCGATGGTGAAAACCTGACCGCCAAGAACGTGCTGGCAAACAGCCTCACGCTCGAGTGGGATGCCGCCACCGATGACAGGGCCGTCACGAGCTACTCGGTCTATCAGAACGGCGCCCACATAGGCGACGTCGCGGTCGACGCTCCTGTCGATGCAGCCTTGGTCTATATGACGCCGACCTTCGAGTTCGACGTCGACGGGCTCAGCCCGATGATCGGATATGACTTCAAGGTCACGGCGCTTGACGCGCAGGGCAATGAGTCTGACGGCTTGGACCTGCTCGTGTCAACGGCCCGCGACTTCACCGACGATGACTTCTCGATCTTCGAGCAAGACATCGAATGGCTGTGGAGTTCCGGTATCACGAGGGGCTGCAATCCGCCGCTCAACGATCAGTACTGTCCCGATGACAACCTCACGAGGGGTCAGCTGGCAGCGATGATCGCACGGGCGTTCGAGCTACCCCAGCCGTCAAAGGACTACTTCACCGACGACAACGGTGGAGTGTTCGAGAACGACATCAACCGGATCGCTGAAGCCGGAATCACCTTCGGGTGCAACCCGGCAGGCACGCTGTATTGCCCGACGGGTCTCGTGACCCGCGGCGAGATGGCTGCCATGCTCGACCGGGCGATGGCGTTGGATGCCACGACCGAGGACTTCTTCACCGATGACGATGGTCATCTGTTCGAAGCCTCGATCAACAGGCTCGCAGCAGCGGGAATCACCCGTGGCTGTAACCCGCCTGCCAACGACAACTACTGCCCCGACGATCTCCTCACCCGAGGCCAGATCGCGGCATTCTTCCGGAGGGCGCTGGGCTAGCCAGACGGACAGACGTAGTAACCGAAGGGGCGCCCCGCAGGGCGCCCCTTCGTCTTGCCACCGGATGCGCATAAGCACCGAGCTACTCTCCCCCGCATGCCCGCATCACCCTCTGTTGTTGAACAGCTGACGTCTCGGATCGCCGCCGACGGACCCATTCCTTTCGAGGTCTTCCAGGAGATTGCCCTGTACTCGGATGGGGGCTTCTTCAGCACCGGGCCGCTGCGTTCGTCGGCAGCAGGCGACTTCCTGACCAGCCCTGAGGTCAGCCCGTGGTTCGGCAGGACGCTCGGTCGATTCTTGGCCGATCGACAGCCGAAGACCGTCGTCGAGGTTGGAGCGGGATCGGGGTCCCTGATGCGAACGCTGCTGGGCGAGCTCGGCGATGTCGAAGCGTGGGCAGTTGAAGCGTCACCGATGGCCAGGGACCAGCTAGCTCAGATATTGGCCGATGACCGCATTCACGACTCGCTCGCACAGGTGCCGATTCTCGAGTCGGGTGCGATCGTCGCCAACGAGCTGATTGACAACCTCCCAGTGGCTATCGCCGTGCGGACCGAGGATGGATGGAACGAGCACTTCGTCGGCAGGCTGGGTGACGAGTTTGCGTTCGTCGTGGTCACAGCGCGAGACGAGGTGGCCGAGTGGGCGGACCGGTTCGGCGGCGACGTGCCAGTCGACGGAGTCGTTGAGGTTCAGCTTCAGGCGGCTCGCTGGCTGCGATCTGCCGTGGCGAAACTTCGGTCCGGCACTATCGTGCTGATCGACTACGGAGGGACCGCCGAAGAGCTGGAACCGCGTCGCAAGATCGGTACGCTCCGCACCTACCGAGGCCATCACCTCGGCCCCGATCCACTCCTTGAACCCGGCGACACCGACATCACAGTCGACGTGAACTTCACTGCCCTCGGCGCAATCGCCCGCAGTCTGGGAGCCACCACCGAACTCCATCGCCAGGACGACTTCCTCGCCCAGTCGGGTCTGCGGAGTGTCGTGTCCGATCTGCGAAACCGCGAGCTCGAGCTCGCTCGTGCCGGTGACACGATGAAGCAACTCGAGCTCAAGAGCGAACGCATCGCTGCCGAGACTCTGCTCCACCCGCGCGGGCTGGGCGACTTCCGCGTCCTCGTCGTCGAGATCTCGCCCGACTCTCTCTAGGACAGATCGGGTCAATCAATGAGGGACGTGACGAGCAACACGAGCGCCGTGACCCACCCGGCGACCCGGCGGGGAGTGCCGGACGATCGCCGGGGGGCCAGGCGGACCGTCACAGCTCTGTCGTCGTGCTGGAGAACGAGTCACGTTTTCCGATCTGAACCGCCGGCCCTTCGATACTGATGTCCGCAACGAGAGGTGTCGATGCGCTCGACGGGCCCGCAAGCAGCCGGAGCTGACCGGGCTCGACCGACCTCTTGTGCGCACGGTCGTAGAACGCCAGAAGCTCGACTGGGATTGTCGCCCTGACCGTCGCCTCCTCCCCAGCGGCGAGCGGGAGACGATGGAAGGCAAGCAGCTGCTTCACCGGGCGCGTGACGCTCACACCCTTCAGGGAACCATAGATTTGGACCACTTCAGCAACGTCCACGTCGCCGGTGTTGGCGACTGTGAGCTCTGCGGTGATCACCCCATCCGTGCCTACCCGGCTCGCTTCAACCCTGAGCAAGCGGTACTCGACCGTGGAGTAGGTCATCCCGTGCCCGAAAGCCCACAGCGGCTCGTTTGAGCCATCGACGTAGCTCGTCTTCCACCGCGAGGCCCCGCCTGACGCTTTGTGCCCGTAGTAGATGGGCACCTGGCCAACGTGTCGGGGCACAGTGATCGGGAGCCGGCCCGACGGAGATACGTCACCGAAGAGTACGGATGCGATGGCCTCGGCGCCTTCCGTGCCGGGGAGCCACGCATACAGGATCGCGGGGACGGACTCAGCCGCCCACGGGACGGCCAACGGCCTGCCACCGACGAGCACGAGCACGATGGGAGTACCCGTCGCATGAATCTCCCTGACCAAATCCTCCTGGACTCCGGGGAGGCCAAGAGTCATGCGGTCACGGGCTTCACCGCACGTGCAGTCGTCGGTCAGCCCTGACTTGCCACCGACCACGACAACGGCAACGTCGGCTGCTGTTGCAGCGGCAACCGCAGCGCTGAAACCCGATCGGTCGTCGGTGTTGACGTCGCCACCGTGTGCATAGGTGACGCTGGCGGCCTTTGCCTTGATCGCATCAAGGATCGTCTGAACGCCGTCGTCGGCTGGCACATCGTCGAACGTCGCGGGTATCGGCTGGAGAAACGCTTCCCCGCGCTCTTGGTTCTCTCGCAGCAGCTCAATGTGCGCCGGATATGAGTAGTCGCCGAGCAGGTTCCGGCCCGAGTCGGCGTTGGGGCCGATCACTGCGACGTGAGTCGTTGGGCCCAATGGGAGAAGGTCTGCGTCGTTCTTGACCAAGACGAGTGACTTCGCTGCCGCCTCGATTGCTACACCGGGGTCTTGGCTGGCGATGGAGGCCATTCCACCGGCAGGCACGTAAGGCTTCTCAAACAGGCCTAGGCGGAACTTGTCGGCCAGAGTCCTCCGCACGGCATCGTCAACCTGTTCCAAGGTCACGTCGCCACGATCCAGGGCGTCAACCAACGGCGTCGCATATCCGGCGGTGCGGGGCAGCTCGACGTCGAGCCCGGCGTCGAGGGCAAGTGCCGCTGCCTCGCTGAGATTGCCACTGATCCCGTGGGACTCCACGAGCTCTTCTATCCCGTTGTAGTCGGAGACGACGGTTCCTTCGAAGCCCCACTGACGGCGAAGCGTTTCGACGAGGAGCTCGCGCGACGCCAGCGCGGGAACGCCATCGACCTCGTGGTAGGCGTGCATGACCGACCCGACACCTGCCGACACAGCAGCCTCAAAAGGTGCAAGATGCACCTCGCGGAACTCACGATGACCGTAGTGCGGCGGTGCCGAATTCATCCCGCCCTCTGGCGCTCCATGCCCGGCAAAGTGTTTGGCGGTCGCCACAACCGGCGTTTCGCCATCTTGGAGTCCCTCAATCATCGCCACGCCGAAAGCACTAACGAGACCCGGGTCTTCGCCGAACGTCTCCTCGATACGACCCCAGCGTGGATCACGGCCGACATCGAGTACCGGCGCCAAGGCCTGATGGGCACCGGCGGCGCGCATCTCGGAGCTTATGCGCCGCCCGATCCTCCTAGCGATATCCGGCTCCCAGGTAGCGGCGAGACCTATGTTCTGCGGGAACTCGGTCGCACCCCTCGCCATGTAGCCGGCCGTGGTCTCTTCATGAACGATCGCAGGAATGCCAAGCCGGGTCTCGTTGACGAGGTAGCTCTGGATGGCGTTGGCTAGCGTGGCGACCCCTTGCGGATCCAGATTCGACGCACCGGCGACCCGGGTGATGTGACCAATGCCCTGGGCCAGGTACTCGTCGGCCTTGGCCCCATCGAGCCGGCTGCCGTCGAGCAAGGAGAAGACCCAGATCGAGCCCATCTGTGCGAGCTTCTCCTCGAGGCTCATCCGCTGGAGGAGATCCTCGACGCGCTCTGCTGTTGCAAGACTCGGGTCAAGGTACCGAGCTGTAGAACGAAGATCGGTCATGACTTGAGTGCGCCCTCCATGATCCCTCCAATGATCTGCCTGCCGAGAAGCAGGAAGATGAGAAGCAGTGGCACAGTAGCCACAACGGTCCCTGCCATCTGCACGCCGAAGTCGGTGATGTACGCCTGATTCTGAATCAGGCGCAGGGCGACCTGGACCGTGTACGAGTCCGGGTCGTTCAGCACAACCAGCGGCCAGAGGAAGTCGTTCCAGGCGAACATGAACGCAAACAAGCCCAGCACCGAGGCGCCCGAGCGGACGAGTGGCAGAACGATCGTGCGATACATCCGGAACGTGCTGGCGCCGTCGACCCGTGCCGCTTCCAGCAGCTCGTCTGGAACTGCTCCCTCGATCAGCTGACGCATCCAGAACACACCGAAAGCGCTGATGAACCCCGGGAATACGACAGCGAGCAGTGAGTTGACCCACCCGATCAGTCTCATCTCGAGGAAAAGCGGGATGATTCCCAGTTGTACCGGAACCATCATCGTGCCGATCACCAGAACGAACAGAAGGTTGCGCCCCCTGAACTTCAGCTTCGCAAACGCAAACCCGGCGAGGGTCGAGAACAGCACCTGGACGACAGCGATGGTCGTAGCGACCAGCAGCGAGTTGAACATGGCTCGCAGGAACGGTCCGCTATCGAACACCTGCTGCACGAGGGTCGGGAAGTTCCCTCCCGGCACCACGGCAGGCGGGATGTCGTTGATGGCCTCGGTTGAGTTCGAGCCAACCACGAACATCCAATAGAACGGGAAGATCGAGACAAGGACCGAGACCGTGAGAACCAGGTAGGTGAACCAGCTCATTCGGTTCAATCCGCTGTCACCACCTCCGTCGCTCTGCTGGGATCTCCTGAAGAGTGTTGTTGTAGTCATGTCACCCTCCTCAGGACGTCGCGATCCGGCGCGAGATCAGATAGTTGATGACCGCCAGGATCACGATGAACATGAACAACAGCCATGCGATGGCCGACGCATATCCGAAGCGGAACTCACGGAATCCCTGCTCGTAGAGGAAGAGCGTGAGCGTCTGGAACTGCCTTGCGGAGCCACCGGTCGTACCGGCCTGCTGCCCACCCAGGATCAGCGGCTCAGCGAAGATCTGCATGCCACCGATCGTCGAGATGATGACGGTGAAGATGATCGTGGGTCGCAACTGGGGAATGGTCACGTGCACGAACTGCCGCCACCTGGTGGCGCCGTCGATTCGAGCCGACTCGTAGAGGTCCTTTGGAATCGACTGCATTCCGGCGAGGTAGATCAGAGCGTTGTAGCCGGTCCACCGCCACATGACCATCATGGCGATCGCTATATGGGAGCTGGCAACGCCGGCGACCCACTCGATGCGGCTGAAGCCGAGGGACTCGAGGATCGCCAACTGGATCCTCGAGTCCCTCG
>JAAUYD010128461.1_pt1 | contig 10684 bp, 14 predicted proteins | sample 7278101 | NCBI WGS metagenome assembly JAAUYD01 (sample SAMN14350128, study PRJNA611818) | marine sediment metagenome | isolation source: surface marine sediment (0.6m) | place: French Polynesia: Moorea | collected 2018-08
GTGGCGCCAAAGCGGTCGATCAGGTGACCGGTGATGAAAGAGGGCGCGAACATCCCCAGAACATGCCACTGGATCACGAACGCAACCTCACTGAACGGCAGGTGTTCGTGTTTCATCGCCAGCGGTGTAGCGGTCATCAGCAGTGACATCATACTGTAGCCGATGGCGCCAGCCATTGTTCCAGAGTGCGCTGCTGGCTGGTGCTATCGGCTACAGCATGATGTCACTACTGATGACCGCTACGCCGCTGGCGATGAAACACGAGCATCTGCCGTTCAGCGAGGTTGCGTTCGTGATCCAGTGGCATGTGCTGGGGATGTTCGCGCCCTCTTTCATCACCGGTCACCTGATCGACCGCTTTGGCGCCACTAAGATTATCATTACCGGCGCTCTGTGCATTCTTGCCTGCATCAGCATCAACCTGATTGGAGTCACCGTCACGCATTTCTGGGCGGCACTGTTTCTGCTGGGAGTGGGCTGGAATTTCATGTTCATCGGCGCCACCACGCTGCTGCCCCAGACCTACAATGAAGCGGAAAAGGCCAAGACGCAGGCAGTCAATGACTTCACCGTTTTCACGTCGATGGTACTGGCCTCGTTAGGCGCAGGCGTTCTGCAGCATCACATCGGCTGGCAACTGGTCAACATCAGCGTCATCCCGTTCATACTTTTTTCCCTGGTGGCGATTCCCTGGCTGAATTTCAGACACCAGACGCCGGACCGCTAGTCCTCGTCAACGGGTTGGAACCCGGCAAGTGCCTCGACGATCCTCGGCAGATCAGTGACGCGCACTTCGGTAAAGAACGGCCCACCCGGGGAAATCCGCATGGCGATGCCCTCATTGCAGCGCCCCAGGCACAATTGCTCAACAATCGGATAACGCAGATTCCGTGCCTGCAACAGATGCTGGAGCCGTTCAATCAGCTCCCGACTACCACTGCCGGCGCATGATCTCTGTCCGAAGCCGAGTCGTTCGTTGACACACACCACCAGTGATTTTGCTCGCATGGCTTGTTAACAGGATGTTATCGCTACAGGCCACCCTGACACGATTGTTGCTTTTTAAAAACCATATCTTATACTGAAATCCGCCTGATTGAGACTGAAATCAGGGCCGTAGTCCACGGCTACCACGACCTCACAACACCGGAATACGACCTTTCGGTACAGTCTCGCGACCGGCTGGAAGTAGCGAATTGTCTCCGGATTCCGGACCGGTCAATAATTCCAGCACCAGCCATCCGCCGACACCGTCGATTCGTCACGACGGAGAATCAGGAGTTCAGTATTTACCTAGCTGGTGCCATCGAATTCAATCAAGGGGCAGTTATGAATCTGACAACCAAGTTCAATTTCATCCTGGTGATTATATTCGGCTGCGCGTTCGCCGCCGGCGGTTACTATTCCTATCGTCTGACTGAGGACAATGCTCTGCAGCAGGTTACCGATCAGGCCGAACTGATCATGCAGGAAGCACTGGCAATTCGCAGCTATACCATCAACGAGATCCGCCCGCTATTGAGCCGGAATACCGACGAGGTTTTCCATCCGCAAAGCGTACCTGCCTACTCGGCCACCCAGACCGCCAACCTGGTGCGCCAGTCCCGTCCGGAATATGTTTACAAGGAAGCGGTCTTCAATCCCTCCAATCCGCGCAACAAGGCGTCGTTCTGGGAAGAACGCATCATCAATCGATTCATCGCCAACCCCGGGCTGGACAAGATCGTTGGCAGCCGGGATAGTGAAAATGGCAGACTGCTGTATATCTCCTACCCAATTCGGGTCAACAATATCAAGTGCCTGGGTTGTCACAGCTCCCCGCAGGCAGCCCCCAAGGCGATGCGTGCGATTTACGGTGATCAGGGCGGCTATGGCTGGAAGCTGGATGAAATCATCGGCACGCAAATCGTCACGGTGCCCTACAAACTACCGGCCGAACTGGCGCAGAAGACCTTTTATAGTTTTCTGATCTCGTTGGGACTGCTGTTTCTGGTGATTTTTATCGCTATCAACATCATGATACGACGGCTGATCATCAAGCCGGTCCGGGTCATGACGCGAATGGCGGATGAGGTCAGCAAGGGCAATGTCAAGGGCAAGGAACTCGAAATTTCCGGCAACGACGAAATCGCTGAGTTATCACGGTCCTTCAATCGCATGCGGCGCAGTGTCATCAAGATCGTGCAGTTATTGCGCAAGATTCAGGCACGCAGCAGAAAATAAAGCGCGATGTTCGATGTCAGCATTCAGCTGGTGTGCTCCAGGAAACCAGGCACTCTGTCCCGTTTGATACGGGATATCAAGCTGTTCGGGTTGCAGTACACCGGGCATGACATACAGCAGTTTCCCGGCCGCAGCGAGATCACCATCAACGGCCAGGGGGTGCTTAACTGTTCGCGAGACAGACTGATCGAATTGCTCACTGAGATGCCGGATATCTTATCGGTCAAGGAGCTGTATATCTCTCGCGAAGGACGCCAAATCACCACCTTCAAGACCCAGTATTCGCGAGACTACATCAAGGCCAGCGCGCCGCTGTCGCAAGCCGTGCTGCTGGCCGCGGAAAAACGCCTGGCCGAAACCCTGGGGCCGGTGTCCTCCTTCCTGGTGGAAGTCGCGTCACAGAACTGTTCCAATGCCGGCCAGCTGTTTCGCCTGCTGGCGAAGGAATTGAATGACGATGAGGAACGACAGGAATTCCTGTCGATCATCGATGAATCGGGCTAAGGCTATCAACCCGACTGCAGCGGCAGCCCGGTGATTGCGACCATTTTGCGCTGGATGTCGGGCTTGTTGCCGGACCAGAACCTGGCCCACTTTCCAAGCCTGTCCAGTCCCTGCAGTTGCTGATCGCGGCTGGATGCTTCGACCCCGATGCGGTAGGTTTCCACACCGCTGATGAAGTTGTCGGCATACTGGCGCTGCAGCCCGGGGTCGAGCATGCGCAGAAACGAATCCTCCACCTGGTAGGCCTGTCTCAGGCCCTCGTCCATCTGCTGCATCGCCAGGTCGATGTCAGCCTGCTGCAGTTGTGGTTTCTGCAGCAGGCTGCCAGCGTTTTCCACCAGCTCAACCGACTGCAGGAACAGGTTCTGTTGAATACCGAGACGGGTCTGCTGGATTTTCTCGGTTTCGCAGCCTGTAAGCGTGACGGCCAACAGGACCAGCGCCAGGCCGGGCAGCCTGACGCGCCTAAACGAGATCATCGTAGCTTACCGGCAATCCTCATACGCAGCGCGTTCAGCTTGATAAAGCCTTCCGCATCCTGCTGATTGTAGGCTCCGGCGTCGTCCTCAAAGGTGGCGATGGATTCATCGAACAGGCTGTCGGCCGCCGACTGCCTGCCGGCCACCATGACATTGCCCTTGTACAGCTTCAGGCGTACCTCGCCGTTGACCCGCGTCTGAGATGCATCGATCATCTGCTGCAGCATCTGCCGTTCCGGACTCCACCAGTAGCCGTTGTAGATCAGGGTCGCGTAACGCGGCATCAGTTCGTCTTTCAGATGCGCCACTTCTCGGTCCAGCGTCAGCGATTCGATCGCGCGGTGTCCCTTCAGCATGATCGTCCCGCCGGGCGTTTCGTAACAGCCGCGCGATTTCATACCGACATAGCGATTCTCAACGATATCGGCGCGGCCGATGCCATTGGCACCGCCAACCTTGTTCAGCGTCGCCAGCACCGTGGCCGGTGACATGCGCTCACCGTCGATGGCGACGATGTCGCCTTGTTCGTAGGTCAGCACGATATAGGTGGGCTGATCGGGCGCGGCCTCCGGCGATACACTCCAGCGCCACATGTCCTCGTCCGCCTCGCTCCACGGATCTTCCAGGTTGTCCCCTTCGTAGGAGATGTGCAGCAGGTTAGCGTCCATCGAGTAAGGCGATTTGTCGCCGCGTTTCTGCTCGATCTGCAGGCCCGCCTTTTCCGCGTAAGCCATCAGCGATTCACGCGAATTCAGGTCCCACTCGCGCCACGGCGCAATGACCTTGATATCCGGGTTCAATGCGTAGGCGCCCAGCTCGAAGCGTACCTGGTCATTGCCCTTGCCGGTGGCGCCATGGGAAATAGCATCGGCCCCGGTTTCCGCGGCGATCTCCACCAGGCGCTTGGCAATCAGCGGCCGCGCAATCGAGGTCCCCAGTAGGTACTCGCCCTCGTAGATGGTGTTGGCACGGAACATCGGGAACACGAAGTCGCGCACGAATTCCTCGCGCAGATCCTCGATATAGATTTCCTTGATGCCGTATTGCTTGGCCTTCGTGCGCGCCGGTTCCACTTCTTCGCCCTGACCGATGTCGGCAGTAAAGGTCACCACCTCGCACTGGTATTCGTCCTCCAGCCATTTCAGGATGACCGATGTGTCGAGTCCGCCGGAATAGGCCAGCACCACTTTATTAACCGATGATTTGCTCATGTAAGCTTCTCTACAACAGGATTATTTCTTGGTGATCGAATCCAGCGATACAACCTTGGAGGTTTGCGGTTCGTCGACGTAGCGGGGCCGCGCCTCGCTTTCCTCACCGAGATCGATATTCAGTTCACGCTCGCGCGCCGAGATCAACGCCAGGCATTCCCGAATACCCTGGATGGTGTTATCCGACAGCGGGTGTTTCATTCCCGGTGGCGGCACGGTGTCACGGGCGACCGCGGACAGCACCTGGCGCATCATCACCATGATACGTTTTTCCTTCGACTTGTCGTCCGGCATGTCATCATCAATCATTGTTCATATCCTCCGTTCATTTCCTCCAGTTCCAGCACCTTGCCCGGAAACTTGATATCCAGTTTCTTCACCACGTCGTAGAGCGCCGCCTGCAGTGCCTCCTCCATGACCGGGTGATAGAATGGCAGGCGCAGCAGGTCGAACACGGTCAATCCCTGCTGGATCGACCAGGCCAGCAGGTGCGCAACATTCTCGCCCTTGACCGACACCAGCGTTGCGCCGAGCACCCGGGCGTCGGTCTTGTCGACGTAGACCCGCATGATGCCCTTGTTCTTGCCCATGATCAGCGCCCGGCCCACCGGGCCGATGCGCATCTCGCCGACTACCACCCTGGCATTATCCTTCAATTCGGTCCAGCTGGCGCCGATAGTGCAGATATTGGGATCGCAGAACGCGATGCCCAGCGGTGTCTTGCGGCGGAACGACACCGCGCTGCCGTACGCGGCATTGTACCCGGCGATCTTGCCCTCATCACCAGCCTCGTGCAGAATCTGCCGGCTGGCGTTGACATCGCCGGCGATATAAATCGGCAGGTCGCCGAGTTGCATGGTGTTCGGGTTGTACACCGGCAAACCACGATCATCCAGCGGCAGATCCAACCTCTCCAGGCCGAGTTTATCCAGGTTGGGTTTGCGGCCGATAGCAACCAGCACCTTGTCGACGTCGACCTCGCGGTCGCCGGCGATGACCTTGATGCGATCACCGGCCTGCTCCAGTTTCGCCTGGTCACCCAGCCAGATATCGAACTCCTTGCGCAGAATCTCTAGCCCAATCTCATTGGCGAGCTCATCGCCGAGTGCGGCGATATGATCGGCGGCTTCGACCCCGGTCACCCTGACCCCTTTACGTGCCAGCGCCTGACCCAGTTCCAGGCCGATCACCCCCATACCGATCACCGCCATGGACTCGGGAAAATCCTCCTGCTCGAAGAACTCGTCGGTGGTCATGATGCGGTCACCGAATGCCTTCCAGGCTTCGGGTACGATCGGGCGGGTGCCGGTGGCGATCACCACCGCCTTGGCAATGATCACGGTGTCGCCAACCTCGAGCGTGGTGGTGTCGACAAAACGAGCGTAGCCCTCGATCTTCAGATCATCGGCCAGGTTGTCGGTGGTCGCGCCCAGCGTGCGGTCGACGAAGATGTCGCGCATATCGCGTACATGCTCCATGCTTTCGGCCATGTCGAGGAAGATCCGGTCCTCGCCCTCGATGCCATGCCGATCGAAGATTTCGCGTCGGTGATAGTCCTCCGCCACCTGGATGAAGGCCTTGGAGGGCATGCAGCCGACACGCGCACAGGTGGTGCCCCAGTGACCGCCATTGATCAGGATGAAGCTCTTACCGGCTTTCCTCGCCTGCGACATGGCATTCAATCCCGCGGTTCCGGCACCGATAATGGCGACATCTACTGATTTTTCCACGTTCACTCCAGGCTGTACGGCTCAAAAAGATGCGTATAATATCAAGAATTCAAGCAGAATGTCGCGGAGGAATCATGCGCCAGGCCAGCGCCCGCATCCATGCCCTGGAACTGGGACCGATGGAGAATTTCATCTACCTGATCGAGGACGTCGAGACCCGCCAGACCGCGGTCGTCGACCCCGCCTGGGACGTGCCGGCAATCCTCGAAGAGGCGGCGAAACTCGATTTGACCATCACGGATATTCTGCTTACCCACAGTCACCACGATCATATCAACGGCATCGAGGGTATACTGGAGCACGCGGTGGCACGCGTGCACCTGCTGAAACCGGAGTACGAGTTCTGGAATCATGCACTGGACAAGCCGCAGCTGCACCACGGCGGCGACCGGCTAATGCTGGGCGCCAGCGAGATCAGCATGTTGCACACCCCTGGGCATACGCCGGGCTCGGGCTGCTACCGGGTCGGGGACGACCTGATAACCGGCGATACCCTGTTCGTCTACGGCTGCGGTCGCTGCGATCTTCACGGCGGAGACCCGGTGCAGATGTTCACCACGCTGAAGGACATGAAGCACAACCTCGATCCGAATATCGTGATTCATCCTGGGCACAATTATTCTGTCGCCGAAACCACGACGCTGGAGGAACAGTTCGAAGGCAATCCATTCATGCATTTCGAAAACGAGGCCGAGTTCATCCATTATCGCATGCACCTGCACGACAAGATTCGCGACGAACCCTACGGACCGCAAACCCGGCATCAAATGAAAGTGGCGGATCTGCTGAGCTGATCCGCCACAATTAGGAAGCTATAAACGAAACGTCAAAAACCGATCAGTTCGGCATGGTAGCCGTGATCGCGAAAACGGGACAATATCCTCGTAGAATCCATTTCCCGGTGATCGTACTTCACCACCATCAGGTGCGGACGTTGATCCGCCGTGTCGATATGCTCGACCCCTTGAAGGTGGGACAGATCGTTCTGTAGCGCAAGCAGCGCGGATGCATCGAGATTTTCATCGATGTGCACGGTGACATCACTCATGAGGGCCTCCATACGGGTTCTGTCAGCACCGTTCAATACTAGCCAAAGTGAATGTCCCGATCGAATCAGAAGTTTTTATTCTGCGGTGGCCGAGTGAAGGCTATAATCTGAATCTATCATTGTCGACATGGAGTTGTTTAGGTGCCAGAGTGATTCTTGCCAGACGAAACCAACCCGACAGGACTAATCACCTATTTTTTGAGAACTGACCAGCCGGCACTTTTGCACTCCCTTTCGCCCCTCCTCCACGGACACCGGCTGCAGAATGGCGCCGGCTACGAAGATCCCCATTTTCATAAACTGGCGGAAATAATACTGCGCACCTGCTTCGATGGTGATCGGCAAATCGTTGTTGCCGAATTCCGACTCGGTCGCGAGCACATGCTCGCCAGGTTCCGCTTCGACGTACAGGTAGGTGTTAGCCGAGGTTTCCCCAACCTTGTGCCCATTCAGGTAGACACTTTTCTTCAGTGTCGCGCCACCGATCGTATCGCGAAATACGTAGATGCCGCCCCTGCCCGGCGACGGTGCGGCAAACGTCTTGCGTGACTGATCATCCTCAGCTGGAGCTAGCGGTACCGACGCGCAACCCATAAGCGACAGCAACAGAACTAACCAGAACAGAACCTGCATTCCCTTTGGGCAAGCGACACGATCGACTGACGGCAAGCACTGCATGAATCAACTCACAAGTGCCGCAGCCCGCTCGATGACCTCGATGCCGGCGCCGCGATGAAAGGCATGATCACTGAGATAACGCCGCCAGCGGCGCGCATTCGGCTGGCCATGGAACAGCCCAATGATATGCCGTACGATTTTCGACAGCGGCATACCGCTTGCGAGGTGACGCTCAATGTACGGCAGGTAGCGCTCGAGAATCTGCTGCCGGCTGGGGAGCGACGCGGTGACATCATTGAACAGACGGCAATCGACATCGGCCAGCAGGTAGGGATTGGCATAGGGTTCGCGCCCAAGCATGACGCCGTCAACATGGAGCAGGTGTTCCTCACAGGCAGCGAGCGTGGTGATGCCACCATTAATGATGATCTCGGTTTGTGGAAACAGGGTCTTCAGCCGATATACCCATTCGTAATGCAGCGGCGGGACCTCGCGGTTCTGCCGTGGGCTCAGGCCCTTGAGCCAGGCCTTACGTGCATGGATGATCAATGCATCGACGCCGGCATCGATCTGCTGTTGCACGAACCGCAGCAGTTCATCCCAGGAATCGCGATCGTCGACGCCTATGCGGTGCTTGACGGTTACCGGTCGGTCGGTTGCGGACTTCATCGCCGCAACGCATTCGGCGACCAGTTCAGGCTGCATCATCAGGCAGGCGCCGAACATGCCGGATTGCACCCGGTCACTGGGACAGCCGACATTCAGATTGATCTCATCGTAACCAAAATCGGTACCAATGCGGGCAGCCTGCGCCAACTTCGCCGGATCGGAACCGCCGAGTTGCAACGCCAGCGGATGCTCGCTGGCGTCGAATCCAAGCAGGAAGTCACGATCGCCGTGAATCACGGCCTCGGCGGTGATCATTTCGCTGTAGAGCAGAATGTGGCGCGAGAACAATCGCAGCAGGTAGCGGTCATGGCGATCGGTGCAGTCCATCATTGGAGCGATGCAGAAATGCCGGTTGACAGGGTTCATTGTCGTTGAATTTGAAGAATCGATTAATGCGCAATTTAACGGCACTGTCGCAGAAATTCCAGTCCCGCCTGACGCTCCGGCGGATTTCCGTTTTTACAACGTCCACCCCAACGCGAACCGCACACCGCGAGGAAGCTGTGTTATCTTAGTCGTCGGGTTGAGGCTCGGGCTGCCCGGGAGGAAAACGATGATCAGGCGAATACAGTCCTTAATGTACGTAGCAGGTTTCGTCCTGGGCCTGTTGCAAGCACCTGGTTTGGCCATCGCCGGGGACAAGCCCGAAATCATAGGTACAGGGGCTGCATCCCTGCCACTGTTCGACGCCCATATGCATTACAAGCGCGAGGCATGGGAGCCGTTCCCGCCCGATGTGGTGCTTGCCATCATGGACCGCAACGGGGTCGCCATGGCGCTGGTCTCCTCTTCACCGGACGCCGGCACCATCACCCTGTGGGAATACGCGCCGAAACGGATCGTGCCAGAGATGCGCCCGTACAACGATGAACTCGGCCCTTCCAACTGGACCCGGGGCGACGGCGTTGGCGACTATATCGAACAACGCGTCCGGCAGTATCCCCACGAAGGCATCGGCGAGTTCCATCTCCACCGGATCGATCCGCGCGATAAACCGCTGATGCAACGCATCGTCACTCTGGCCAATGAGAAACGCATCCCATTGCATGTACATTCCGATCGTGAGCCCATCGAATACCTGTATGGTCTGAATCCGGATATCACCATCATCTGGGCACATGCCGGCATGTCGGAACCGGCTGGCGTGGTCGAGGAAATGATGGCGCGCTACCCGACTTTGTACGCCGACACGTCATATCGCGAGACCGATATCCTGACCATCGATGGCGGCATCGATCCGGACTGGCAGGCAGTATTGGAGCGCTTCGACGACCGCTTCATGGTGGGCTCGGACACCTGGGTCAACTCCCAATGGGCGGATTACGACAGCCTGATCGCGGTGAATCGTAAATGGCTAGCGCACCTGACGCCGGAGGCGGCCAGGAACATCGCTTATCGCAACGCCGAACGACTATTCGGCCGCAAGATCGGTGAGGAATTGTTCGGCACCCGTTGATCGATTCCAGTCCTGCTTCGCCGTTCATGGCTCGATCTGTCGATTTCACAGGGATTGCCGTATACTGGTTGTACATCTTCTCTAGCAGCTACTTTGGAGGCGAACATGCAGGGTGAACATCATGAAATCGAGGTCGAGTTTCCGGAATTTCGCCAACGCATAACCGAGTTATCCGCGGCCGATCCAGACTTCGCGGCAAGCGTCAAGCGCCACAACGAACTCGACAACCAGATTCGTAAACTCGAGGAGCGGGGGCAGCCGGTCACCGACGAAACCCTGGAAAAAATGAAGTTCGAACGGGCCGAGCTGAAAGACAGGGTTTACGCGCGCATACGTTCTGGCGAATGACATAGCGGTTGCGAGCCCGGCTTCGGGCTCACCCGGTCAACCCACCCTCATCACCGCTTCGAAGCGATCGACCAGATAGGGATCGAACTTGCTTTGCCGATTCTCCAGCACGAAATCCATCGCCTGACGGTGAGATCGCGGGGCATGGTAAGGGCGGGTTTCGGTCATCGCGTCATAGCAATCCGCAATCGAGATAATACGTGAATGGAATGGAATGTCCTCGCCTGCCAAACCATCCGGATAGCCTTCGCCGGCAAAGTTTTCGTGGTGGCTGCGAATATTTCGGGCGATTTGTTCTGAGCCCTCGATACCCAGATTGGTGACGATATCAGCGCCGATTTCCGCGTGACTCTTCATTTCGCTCCACTCACAGTCGTCAAGCGGGCCGGGTTTCAGCA
>JAAUYD010174938.1_pt1 | contig 10684 bp, 9 predicted proteins | sample 7278101 | NCBI WGS metagenome assembly JAAUYD01 (sample SAMN14350128, study PRJNA611818) | marine sediment metagenome | isolation source: surface marine sediment (0.6m) | place: French Polynesia: Moorea | collected 2018-08
CCGGGGAACCCGTCCACCGCAAGTGTCCTCCTCTGCGTGAGATAAAAATCATCCCCCTAATCAGCAACGCCATTTTTTTGTATTATTTTAAATCTTCGTGCGATCAGTTAAAATTTCATAACCAGTATCTGTCACCAATATAGTATGCTCAAACTGGGCAGATAGGGAATTATCAACCGTAACAGCCGTCCACCTGTCTGACAAAGTCCGGGTAAATCTCGAACCTTCATTCAAAAGCGGTTCAATGGCCAAAGTCATCCCTGCACGCAATTTCACATTGGGCATTTCCTTGGTGCGGAAGTTAAACACAGAAGGCTCTTCGTGTAAATTACGACCTACTCCATGTCCAGTAAAGTCTTCCACAACACTAAATCCATTCCCTTTGACATGGTCTTCAATGGCTCCTGCGATGTCAATCAGGTAATTACCAGCTTTAACTTGTTCAATACCTTTGTAAAGACTTTCTTCGGCTACACGAATGAGTTTTGCAGCTTCTGGAGTCACCTCACCTACGGCAATGGTAATACAGGAGTCGCCGTGAAAGCCTTGGTAAAAAGCACCTGTATCTACTTTTAATACATCCCCTGTACGGATAACTTTTTTCGCATTGGGGATTCCATGTACAACTTCATTGTTAATACTGGAACAAATGGAACCAGGGAAACCATGATAACCTTTAAAACTGGGAGTCGCATCCATTTCTCTGATGCGTTTTTCCGCATAAGCATCCAAGTCAGCAGTTGTCATCCCTGGTTGTACCATCTCAGAAATTTCCTTGAGGACTGTGGCAACAATTTTGGCAGATTGTCGCATAATTTCAATTTCACGCTGGGATTTAATTTCAATTCCCCGGCGTTGTCTTTTGGGGCGATTTTCTTGAGTTGGTTGGGAAAGTAGGTTACTGAAGATGTTCATGGGGAGTTAGTTAAGTTGTTTTTGCTTTAGGGCTATGGTGTGGATAATTGTCTTTAATTGAGAATCAATTTCTATATATATTTAAGTTAACTTATTTTGGGGAATGGGAGGAAAAATAACAGTATGTGTCACCTTATCCTAGTTTCCGGGCAATAAATGCTAGTGTGATGACAACTGCCAGACCCAAGGAAAGTTTATAAATATTTACCAACAATTTCATCATTCCCATACCCCCTCTATTTCTTCCCTCACTCCAGGCGGAGAAACCCCGCCCCTACTTCACTCCTAATTTTTGTTCTGCCAGGATTGCAGGACCTGCGGTAACTACAATAATTTTATCTGGATGCAGCAATTCACGAGCAGTTTTATTGACTTGCTTGAGCTTAACAGCTTGAATTTTGTCTGTATAATTTTGCAGTTCCTGTGGCTGAAAACCATACACTTGATTCATGAGGATTTTTTGGGTTAATTCCTCTGGATTGGCTAAGGAAACATTGTAATTACTGACTAAAGTACTTTTAGCTGCTTGCACTTCTTTTGAGGTGACACCCCGATGATGAATCTCATCTAAAAGTTTACGGGTACTAGCGATCGCTTTTCGAGCATTTTCTGGTGCGGTTTGCATTTCGATGGTAAATGTACCAGAATTCTGACCAGCCTGTATGGAACTATAAATACCATAGGTTAGGCCCTGGCGATCGCGAATTTCTGCGCCTAAACGACTGGATACGGTATCGCCACCCAAAATTTGATTTAATACTAAGGCTGCGTAATATCTACTATCTTTACGTTTAATGCCTGTGCTACCCATGTAGGTAATGGCTTGGGCTTTACCATGCACTACTGGATTTAACTGTATTAATTCTTCTGGGATGTTGACTGCTGGATATTCCAGTTTTGGAGGAGGTGTCTTAACTTGCCAATTATTAAACTGTGACTCGATCAATTCTCTGACTTGTTGGGGTTGAAAATTACCCGTGAGAACTATTGTGGTGCTTTGTGGACGGTAATGTTTGCTGTTAAAGGCGATTACATCCCTACGGCTAATATTGTTCAAACTTGTGTTACTGGGGAAGTTATGGAGGGGATGATGTTTGGGATAAATTGATTGTACTAAGGTTTTAATTGCAACTTCCGCCGGATCGTCTGAATTTTGTGCTACTTTACTCAATGCCTTTTGCCGACTAATTTCCAAGTCTTTGATGGGGAAAGTCGGGTTTTTGACTACATCTGCCAATGTATTGATTAATACAGGCAAATCCTGGGCTAAACTACTACCCTGAATTTGTACCCCCTCACGGGATGTCTGGAAATTTAAGTTAGCTCCCTTGGCTGCTAAAGTATTAGCGATGGCTGAACTGTCTTTGTTCTGGGTTCCATTCATCAAGTTTGTTGCGACTAAAGCAGCCAATCCACCTTTGTCTTCTGGGTCAAATTCTTGACCGGCTTTAATATAACCACTTAATGTGATTGTGGGGGTGTTTTTGTCAGGCAATAACAATACCTGCAAACCATTGGATAGGCGAAATCCTTGGGGCAGGGTTTGTTGATGGGATGACGAGCTAGTATCTATTGGGGGTAAATACTTGGATATTTCTGTATAATTTATTTTATCTGATGATGTGTTGACAGATAAATTTTCTTTAGGTGTGTAATTTGGTTGGGTGGGGATCTTTGCCTGTTTATAGGTTGAGGTGGGTTTAAACAAACCGACAGTTCTCATGTTTGGAGTCAAATATTTTTGTGCTACGCGCTGCACATCTGCCCCAGTTACTTGATTGATATTAGCTAAATATTTATCTGTATAAAGATAATCACCACTAGTGGTTTCATCACTACCTAACTGGATGCCCTGATTGGTGATATCACGATTACCTAAAATCAGGGAGGCTGTGAGTTTGGCTCGGGCACGTTCTACTTCTGCTGGGGAAATTGGTTTTTGTGCTAATGTAGCGATCGCAGTTTGCAGTGCGGTATCAATTTTAGCTAAATCCTGTTTCACAGATGCTTTGACTAATATCTCATACCATCCACCAGCTAATAATTTTGACACATTAGTGGTAATTCCAGTGGCTAATCCAGATTTAACCAATGCTTCTTCCAAGCGAGAATTTTGCCCTTGACTCAAGATATAATTCATCACATCCAATGCTGGAATATCTGGATGGTTTACATCTGGGATGGGGTATAGGGTTTGCACCAAGGCTGTGGCACCTGGTTCTTGTAAAATAATGGGGGAAGATGGGGTTTGGTAACTGTCTAATGTTGTAGTTATATTTGTCTTTACCATTGGTGCATCGGGTTTAGGGATTTTACCAAAGGTTTTCTGGACCATTTTCATGGTTTTCTTGTGGTTGAAATCACCCACAATTACCAAAACAGCATTGTCTGGACGGTAGAAGTTGCGATAATATTTCCTAATCTGCTCTATATTGAATTTTTCCACATCTGCTTTAGTCCCACCCACGGGCAAACCATAGATGTGATTGGGAAATGCTTTGTGCATAACAGCCCGACTGAGGCGATAATCAGCACTATTTTCATAATCCTGTAATTCGGAAATTACCACCCGCTTCTCTATATCTAGAGCTGATGCATCCATCCGCCCATTGTGCATTCTGTCTGCTTCCAGTTCTAGCAGTGCCCCAAGCTTGTTCCTTTCTACCGTTGCGTAGTATGCCGTATGATCGTAACCCGTAAAAGCATTCCATTCGCCACCTAATGCAGTGAACAATCGCCCAAATTGAATCGGACGTTTTTTGCTACCGCGAAACATCATATGTTCGAGTTGGTGAGCAATACCATTAACTCCTGGTTCTTCATCCCTCGATCCCACTTTGTACCACACTTGTGCGGTAACTACTGGACTCCTATTTACCTGTTTGGTGAGCACAGTTAACCCATTAGCCAAAACTGTTTTACGGACACCTTTGGTTAGGGTGCGGGGGTAATTTGCCGTTGACACCTCTACCCTGTTACCATTGGCAAGTTGGGAAAGTGGTACAATCCCAGGCTCTGACATTTGACTGCCATGCCATAATAGGACAGATGTCAGGCAAATACTAAAAAGTAGGGCGGGGACACGGTATCGATTTAGCAGGGAAGATACAGGCATTTAATTAACAATGGCATATGTAATCTGTAAGTTTAATGACAATTTGCTTGATATATAGAGATTTTCACTGACGTGGGTTAAAGATTGTACCTCACTATGGCTTTAAAATTTTGCGAATACCTTAGAATGTAGGTAACGAGAAAAACTTAGGCGTATTTCACTCAATTGATAATCGCCATATTTCTTCCCCATATTTTTATAGTCTAGCTTTTGTAAGTAGTTACCGCTTCGGCAACACTACAGAGATATTTATTCTACCAATAAAAGTAATATAAATTAAGTGCCAAGGGTATTTAAAATCCGAATCATTTCGATTGGTAAACCATCAGCATCGGCAATAAATGCCACTTCGTATATCTGGTTCCCAATTTGTTGTTGATGGGGTTCTAAGAGTATAACCAGGGGTTGAAAATATTCTGGGTTTTGGCGAGTCTTTTGAGCAAAATTCTCTTGTAGGTGACGCACATAGCTAGGTAAATCCGATATTTGCTCGGTTACATCGAATGACATATGATAATACCCTACATAGTGCGGATCTGCAAATGCATCTGGTGCGGGCTTTGGTTCTGGTATTTGAATTAACTCAATTCTGCCGCCCATACCTTCCATCCAACAAGCTAAGGTATAGCCTGTGGTGAAGCGTTCACAGACTTGAAATCCTAGTTGTTCGTAAAAAGCCATCCCTCGATAAATATTGGCTGTACGAATGGAAATGTGGTGCATGTTTTGGCAGTTATGGATGAATATTTCTCAGTTTAATGTAATACACATTGCCACAATGGATGCGATCGATATTTTTGGAATCTCATTGGTGCGCCAACTTCTTTGTGCCATCCAAGATTGAAAATCCCAAACCCGAAAATTATTCAAATAGGCGAAAGTAAGGATAACGTACTGGTACACCAAGTTCTTTATCCAAATCAAAATTAATCACTTCCCAGCAAGGCTCATCCCCGGGATCGGGACTAAATTCCACTGGTAAACCATATAAGCGAGTACCTGATACTTCCGGTTCTCCAGAACGCCAAGGGGTATTTCTCTCCAAATAACCACTCATTAGTTCTTGATAGCGTTTGGCAATAATTACCTTCGTTGCTCGATAACCCTGGGTATAAAGTTTATCTAAAGCTTCGTGAATTTCAAAACGAATGCCATCGGGATGGGTGTGTTGGCGATACCATTCCTCATTCCATCTACGCCAATGCCGTCCAGACTGTAAATGAATCAAATCTCCTGTTTCGGGATTAGCTTCAAATGCGCCATGGCGTGGACAAAGGTAAGTATCAGTTAGTGTCAGTGCCGGAATAGTTTGCCGACAATGGGGGCACTGAATCTCCGAACCAAATATTGGGTATTGTAAGCCTAAATTCATCATGAAGTGTGTATCAACAAATATGTAAATTTCTATCACTAAAGTCGGTTGTATCTTACACTTCCACCATTCCTCACTAGGGTAATTACTGAGTAGTTAATCGGCAAGGGTGCCAAAGACCGTGATATTCTAACGAGTGTTTCTAGTAATCTACCAAAGGAATTTGGCTGAGTTTACAGTTTATTGTGTTCCTCTGCTTTTCCTACTCCCTTGCTTGCCTGGGCAATGTTGGGTTGGTTGAGTACTAGATGCCACGTAATTCATATCCTTATTCTATCGTGTCTGCTGCTTCCTACTGGCCTTCTCCCGATCTTTCTCTAGCAGCTTTTGTTGCTAGCAATGCTGTGGTTATGGGTTCTGTATATATCTCCTCTGGGGTGAGTATTTGGTATGGTGCTGTTATCAGGGCAGATGTAGAATCAATCACCATTGGTGAATGTACGAATATTCAGGATGGGGCAATTCTCCATGGGGATCCGGGTAAGCCGACAATTTTAGAAGACCATGTAACCATCGGACATCGAGCAGTGGTACATTCTGCCCATGTGGAATCTGGCTGTCTGGTGGGCATTGGGGCAATTATTTTGGACGATGTGCGAGTGGGTACAGGTAGTATCATTGGTGCTGGTGCAGTAGTTACCAAGGATGTGCCGCCAAAATCATTGGTAATGGGTGTTCCAGGTAAGGTAGTTCGTCTAATTAGCGATGTTGAGGTAGCACAACTTATATCTCATGCCCAACACTATCAAAAATTAGCTCTGGTTCACGCTGGAAAGGGTACGGACATTGGATTTAGTTTGCCAGGAAATGGGGAAAAACCTCAGTAAAATCAGAAACTTTCCCGGAGTTTGTAACAAAACTTTACATTTTAGTTGGGAAAAGATCGCCACTTCAGCTAAAAATAAAAATGAGAACAGTTGATAAAACTTTAATTTATAACTTAACAGAGGGGTTCTAAGATATGGATCTGCGTGTGCTGATTGTTTTAACGCCACTAGCGATCGCTGCTGGTTGGGCATTGTTTAATATTGGTGCGGCTGCTATCAGACAATTACAAACCTTTTTAAATAAAGAAGCATAATTTTTATACATTTACCTAAGGGTATTTACGGGTCGAGACTAATGTGTCTTGGGTGCCCAAAAATCTCTAATCTTTTTGCTATGCTTGGATTACCCAAGATTGCAATTATTATGCATTCATAATTAGCCGACTGTTTTTTACATCCAGTCGGTTTTATTTATTTTTGTAAAGTTTTCTTGATTTTTAGCAATTTTCTTGTTTTTTGTGGACATTAACTCATTTCTCGAACCATTTAAATCTTTTGGTGTCAATCTGGGGCTATCACGTATTCAGTCATTGTTGACAAATCTTGGTAATCCCCAAAACCAGGTGAATGTAATTCATGTGGCAGGAAGCAATGGTAAAGGTTCTGTATGCGCTTATCTTTCTTCCATATTGACGGAGGCTGGGTATGTTACGGGGAGGTATACCTCTCCCCATTTAGTTGATTGGAAAGAACGTATTTGTTTGAACAACCAACCGATTTCTGCGGTTGAATTAGAGCAAATTTTGTTACAAGTCCAAGGGGCAATTAGTACCGATGAAGAATCGCCGACTCAGTTTGAAGTAATTACTGCTGCTGCTTGGCTGTATTTTGCTCAACAACAGGTTGATGTTGCTGTGATTGAAGTGGGATTGGGGGGAAGATTGGATGCTACCAATGTTTGTCAACAACCGTTGGTGACTATTATTACCTCCATTAGTCGGGAACACTGGCAGAGATTGGGTGATACTGTAGCTAAAATTGCTGGGGAAAAAGCTGGTATTCTCAAACCTGGGTGTCCTGTGATTGTGGGAAAATTGCCAGCAGATGCACAACAAGTGGTGCGATCGCGGGCTGTAAAATTAGAATGTCCCATAATTATGCCTCCTAGGGCCAGGGAGTTGGAGCCAGGATGGGCAGAGTATGAAGTTAGGGGACAATCCATTAAGTATCCTTTATCCCTAGCTGGACAAATTCAGTTAAGTAACTCGGCTTTAGCCTTAGCTGCGGTGGAGATATTGCAAAATCAAGGCTGGGATATACCAGAGTCAGCCATTGTTAATGGTATGGCAAAAACTCAATGGTTAGGGCGGATGCAGTGGACTACTTGGAAGAATCAAAGATTGCTGCTAGATGGCGCTCATAACCCTGCTGCGGCTCAAGTATTAAGGGATTATGTGGATAGTTTAGATGTGTCATCGGTAACTTGGGTAATGGGGATGCTATCTACCAAGGATCATGGTGATATTTTCCAAATTTTACTGCGATCGCGTGACCAATTGTATCTAGTACCAGTGCCAGAACATAGTTCGGCGAATCCCGCAGAATTAGCACAATTAGCCATCAGTATTTGTCCGGATTTAAAAGGATGTTATCCATATCCAGAGTTATTTTCAGCCTTGGATACAGCTTTTATTTCCGCAGACAGCTTGGTTGTATTATGTGGTTCTTTATACTTAGCAGGATATTTCTTAGGACAGTTGATGGTTGACAGTTGACAGTTCGGAGTTAAGAGTTAGGAATTAAGAGTTGATAGTTGATAGTTGATAGTTGATAGTTGGCGGTTGATAGTTGACGGTTGACGGTTGACGGTTGACAGTAAACCTTTGGCTTAACTCCCCACACTCCCCACACCTCCCACACTCCCCACACTCCCCCTGCCCTCTGCCTCTTCGGTGACAGTCCTTGAGTCGAACAATATAGCGTTTTCACTTGAATAAAATACAAACAGAATTAATGTAATCTTTTTATTCATGAATTTATACCGCACAAAGCTGTATTCTACTCAACCTAAAATTGCTATATTCTCCTAACCAATATGTCCATTGTTATTGCTATGAATCAGGTGAGAAAATCACTTGATATTCAAGGAAATTCCGTATACTTACTCAAACAAGTTTATTTTTTTATGGATTAAAAAATAACTGATGAGTTAATTGAATTTGATGAAAAAAGTATTTTTCCAATCTGGATTATTGGTTATGGGAATTTTTGGTTGGGGATTATATTCCTGTTTACAAACCAATCAAGTGATTGCTCAACATCCTGTCTGCTCAAATTATTGGACGAATCCCAGGACAGGTTCTCAGGAATGTCTTAATCTGGGAAATTCTGCAAGTAACCAAGTACATAAACGAAGGAGATTTACTGAAACTCAAAATTTTAATTCAACAGAACCTCAAAGTAATTATTTACTTTTATCTAAGCGTCTTATTTCTTGCCATAACCAGGCACAAATATGTGATGATTCACAAAGGCATCAGGCTTTATATGTCACAATAAAAGTTAAGAATATTACGAATAAACTTGTCAGGTCAAGGGTATATCTAGATGTTTATTCCCAGAAGTTCAATAATGCTTTGACTACACTTGAATTCACACCTGTTGATAACAATGCAAATGGTTATCTGAAGTCTGGTCGATCTATATTACTCCAATCTGTATTGTATAATAGTTATCTTCCTGAAGGTTATCAATTAAGGGATTTATATTTTGAAAATTTGCGTTAATTATATTGTTAAGGTTGTATTTTTTGATTAAAAAAATATTTTTAACAGTAAGATTTAAAGTTAGAACCCCGACTTTTGAGAAAAGTCGGGTATCTGAGCCTCTCCATTTTTACAAATCAAATAGGAAGGCACTAGTAAGATAATTTTGTATATTGAAAGATTGACCGATGTTCCCTACCTATCTGTCCCATTCTTTTTTCAAAATGGTATTATATAGATTATTTTTACTACCTATCCATGCAGTCCTTACTCATAGATGCTAAAAATCTGCTTTCAGATCTGATTGCCCGTTACTCATCTAGGGTAGATTATCTCATGATTCGCCTAGAAGAATCTGAGGGTACAGATATTGTATTGCGTGGCGATAGAATTGAAACCCTGAGTGAAGGCATTTCTATTGGTGGGCATATTCGAGCCTGTTATCGGGGAGGATGGGGCTTAAGTAGCTTTAATCAACTGACAACTATTACAGAACGAATTGAAGAAGCAATCGCAGCTGCGCGGATGATAGGGGATGAGAAAACTCTACTAGCAGCCGTAGAACCCGTACAAGTAGTTTGCAAGTTACCCCTAGCCGGTACAAATCCTCGTCATATACCCTTGAGTCAAAAAAAGCAATTGTGCGATCGCTACATGGAATTACTCAAGAGTACAGATAATTGTATTACTACTACCTCCGTGCGCTATGCAGATAGTTGCCAAAAAATCATCCTCGCTTCCAGTGAAGGGGCTTTAATTGAGCAATCCTGGGTAGATATGGAAATGCGTTTTGCTGCTACCGCCAGAAAAGGGGAAACCGTACAAACTGGTAGGGAAACAACAGGTTCTCGCCAAGGATTTGCAGATTTAACCGCCTTGGATAAACAAGTTCAAAGCGCAGCACAAAGGGCTGTTGCAGCCCTATCCCTACCTCCTGTTAAAGGTGATACCTATACCGTAGTAATTGATCCCATTCTCACGGGCTTATTTGTCCATGAAGCCTTTGGACACCTTTCCGAAGCAGACATGGCCTATGAAAACCCTGATGTATTGGAAGTTATGACTATCGGTAGGCAATTTGGCCATCCAGAATTACAAATTTTTGATGGTGCGGCACCCCAAGGACATCGTGGCAGTTACTTTTATGATGATGAGGGAACCCCTGCTAGTACCACCCAATTAATCAAAGATGGTGCTTTAGTGGGACGTTTGCATTCCCGAGAAACCGCAGGTAAATTGGGCGAAGCTGCAACCGGTAACGCCCGTTGTCTGAGCTATCACTATACCCCTATTGTCCGCATGAGCAATACTTGGATTGAGAGAGGGAAAACCCCCGTAGCTGAATTATTTGCTGATATTAAGCAGGGGGTTTATGCCCGTAATTGGTTGGGTGGAATGACTAATGGCGAGATGTTCACCTTTAGCGCCGGGGAAGCGTGGATGATTCGTGATGGGAAAATTGCCGAACCTGTGAAAGATGTTACCCTTTCTGGTAATGTTTTTCAAACCTTAGCAGATATAGAAGCTATTGGTAATGATTTTTATTGGGATGAGTCTGGTGGGTGCGGTAAAGGTGGACAGAATGGTTTACCTGTAGGTTGTGGTGGCCCTAGTTTGCGGATACGAGATGTGGTAGTTGGAGGTGAAGCTAGGGAATAGGGAATAGGGAATAGGGAATAGGGAATAGCAGGCTATCAAGTGATATCATGTCCGCTTGATTACTTATGATATTGCCATCTATGCAAAAATC
>JAAUYD010093267.1_pt1 | contig 10683 bp, 6 predicted proteins | sample 7278101 | NCBI WGS metagenome assembly JAAUYD01 (sample SAMN14350128, study PRJNA611818) | marine sediment metagenome | isolation source: surface marine sediment (0.6m) | place: French Polynesia: Moorea | collected 2018-08
GATCGCCTTACCACCAGGAAGTTTAATTGTAAAATCGTCGAGCAAAGTCGCTCTTCCTATATGGTGAAAACAAATACTATTGAAATATATATCTTTATTATCGGGAATTTCCACAAAGGGTTTTTTAGTATCTTCCACAGCTTCAGGGGTCGCATCTATGACTTCTAGCAGACGACTAACGGCGGTTTTAGAGCGAAAATATTCATCTGCAAGGTTCATGATTAAACTAATAAAGGCTAAGACATTAGCTTGCATGACATTAAAAGCTAGCAATTGTCCAATGCTTAGTTCTCTATTGATGACCAAAACGCAACCCATTACCAGCAAGGTAATTCCGCCAAGTTTTGCTACAACTCTAGTGATGGTACTGTTAATAATACTGATGTGAATAGTACCAAAAGTTAAATTAGCAAGACGACCAAAACGGCTTTGAAATTCTTCCCAGAATTGAGGGACAGCATTTGTTACTTTGAGGACTAATGCACCTTTGAATGTCTCAACTAAAATACCTTGGTTTTCTGCTGATAAGACTAGAAGACTGCGAGTTTTTTGGCGTAAAGCGGGGAGCATAGGTAAAGCTGAAAGCGCCATGAATATGGAAATTAGCACAGCGACTAAAGTCAACTTCCAACTGTAGAAGAGCATGAATCCCAGGGAAATTACAGTGATAAAAAATTGACTGGGTAAGCTAGCAACAACCTGCGATACCAGCTGATTAATTTCGTTAATATCTCTGAGACGACTAACAATCTCCCCACTACGACGAGCTTCATAGTAACTTAAGGGTAAGTGTAATAGTTTGCGTCCAAATTCTAATACTAGTCCTAACTGTATCCTTTGACTAAAGTGAGCAATCATCATTGACTGTAAGAATTGCAAACAGCCACTAAACAGAGTCATACCCACAACTGCGATCGCAACTACTGTTAATAGGTCAGTATCTTGTCGCACTAAAACATCATCGGTCAAAATCTGAATCAAAACGGGACTAGCTAAGGAAAGCAAACCTAAAACTAGATTAACTATTAAAACCTGAGCTAACAGAGACCTATAGCGCCAAACTCGCTTAAAAAAACGTCCAAATCCCTCTTGTGAAGAATCTGAAGTTAGAGATAATTTGGCAAAATCATTACCTGGTTCCAATAAAAGAGCGATTCCGTCCCAAGCTTCTTTTAGTTCTTGTCTGGTGAGATAGCGCAAACCAATTGCTGGATCTGCAATGACATATTTTTTTCCTGATTTACCGTATAAAACTACCCAATGGCGTCCCCTCCAATGAATAATTGTGGGTAGAATTAGTTCTTGTAATTTATCTAAAATTGCAGGAGAAGCTTTTACCGAACGAGCATTAAAGCCAAGAGATTCCGCTCCACGTTTTAAACCCAAAAGGGTTGTACCATACTGTCCCGTACCTACAGCTTCTCGGCTACGGTTAATACTTAAAATATGTCCGTAATATTTGCACACCGATGCTAAACAAGCAGCTCCACAGTCTTCTTCACTGTTTTGTAAAATGCATTGATAGTCGGTACGTTTTTTAAATAGAGACAACATAGTCTTTGGTTTTTAATGTGTTTAAATTCTTCTGGTTGTTAAACTAATCCCAAACTATAAAATTAGAGTTCTAATTTTTACCATCACATCATCAGAATTATTAATAAATTACCCATTACCAATTACCACATGGCTGACGCCACGCAATACCTACGGTACGCTACGCTAGAAGAACGCGCTACGCGTAAGCGGAGCATGCCGTCTAGGCTTAATGCTAACACCGCGATAGCAGTACGGGTGTACCCCAATCCCCAATCCCCAAATTTTAAGTACCGAAATCGCCTGTTGCTTATCAGTAAGAACCGCACGCATATTTTATTTGATTTTTGTTAATTTAAAGTGAGACTTTAATTTGCCTTGAATCCTCGCTGACGCAATTCTCTCAGCGCAAATATAAAGAAAATATAAAGAAAATTAATACAGGAGGCTGGTAGATGGATTCAACCAACTTCAAAGATTACTACGCAATTCTAGGAGTCAGTAAAAGTGCGAATCAAGATGAGATCAAAAAGGCGTTTCGTAAGTTAGCTAGGAAATATCACCCAGATGTAAATCAGGGTAATAAAGATGCAGAAGCTCGATTTAAACAAGTCAATGAAGCTTATGAAGTTTTATCAGATCCAGAAAAACGCCAAAAATATGACCAATTTGGTCAGTATTGGAAACAAGCTGGACAAGGCTTCGGTTCTGGAACTGGTTTCGATGTAGGTGGCTTCGACTTTAGCCAATATGGTAGTTTTGATGACTTTATTAATGAATTATTAGGTCGGTTTGGTGGTGGTACTAGAAGTAGCAATCAAAGTTATTCTTATCGCGGTACCGGTAGTTCTGGTTTTAGCGGATTCAACGACTTTGGTTTCCAAAATGCAGCTTCTAGCGCCAATAGAGATAGTGAAGCTATCGTCACCTTGACATTTCATGAAGCTTTTCACGGAGTTCAAAAACGTTTTAGTTTGGGAAATGAAACTATAGATGTCCGAATCCCATCTGGAACTAGACCGGGTTCTCGTCTGCGTTTGAGGGGAAAAGGACCACTAAATCCTGTAACTAAACAACGAGGCGATTTATATCTCAAAGTTGAACTACAACCCCATTCTTTTTTCCGGTTTGATAGTGATAACTTAGTGTGTGAAGTGCAAATTACGCCAGATGAAGCTGTTCTTGGTGCTGCGATCGATGTTCCCACCCCTGATGGGATGGTTAATGTTAAGCTCCCAGCGGGAGTACGTAATGGTCAGTCTCTACGCTTACGTGGTAAAGGTTGGCGTCAATCTCAAGGCGAACGTGGCGATCAGTTGGTGAAAATTGCGATCGCAACACCTAGAGATATCACACCTATAGAGCGGGAGTATTATGAAAAAATTCAGTCTGTTCGAACTTTCAATCCCCGTAGTCATTTGCACAATGTTCGACTTTAAATACCGTACAAATTCGGTTTTGCTTTAAATGCAGGTTCGCATTTTGCATCCTGCATCATCATCAAGTAAGACAAGAAATCAATTTTTATTGATTGTTAAGTTTAAGACTCCTGTTTTTTTAGGTTCAAATAAAAGTTTAGGTTTGTTTGTGCTTAGATTTATTCGTGCTTAGAGATTTATTCGTGCTTAGATTCAAGTTTCGATGAAATTCAAGTTCACATCAAATTCAAGTTCACATCAAATTTAAATACTTTGGTGGTACGCCATCAACTAACCACACGCCATTATCCGAACAGTAAAAGATATAACCATCTTCATGCATTGCTATTGCATCAACTACCAATACTACCGGTCTACCATGCCTCGCACCAACGTTTTGTGCTGTTGTAATCTCTGAAGATAAGTGTACGTGGTGGCGTGAAATTTTTGATAATCCATTTTTTAGGATTGATTCTACGCTTTTATGTCCCGTTCCGTGATACAAGATATGAGGGGGAATTTGATGTTCTAACTGCAAATCAATTTCTACACTATGTCCTTGGTTCGCACGAATCAAATTACCTGTTTCATCGAAAGAAAAACGTTTTTTGTCGTTATTGGTGACAACTTCTTCTAACTCCCAACGACTAATAGGAAAATTATTTTTCTTACAAGCCTTTAATAGTCGTTCTACTTTCACCCAACCACCATTTTGAAGAACAATTCCGATTCTTTCTGGTTGATGACGTAGGTGTCTACTTAGATATTTACTAATTTTAACAAGGCGAGTGTTATTCATTAATAGACACCCAAAAAGGTTAATTTATTATTCTTTTATAGTCTTAACATCTATGTATTATAGCATGTTCAGTTTATGCTACAAGCAATTAATACAGATGATTAAAACGAAAAACGATGGCAATTTGATAATGATTTAGAGATTATATATTTAGAGATTATAAGAATTTGATAATTATCTGCAGTTTTAGTGTCATAAAAAAGTTGCATTAATACTCTGCTGTGTTGATAATTTCAGCCATACTTTATGCCGACAACTATAGACAATCATAAATTAGATAAATTTTCTCAGTAAAATTTTATATTTAATAATTCATATTCAATAAAACTGTATTTATTTTTTAAGCGTTCACAATAACCAAATTTATAATGCTAAAACATTTTGGGAAGAAAACTTTTCTCTCTGAAATTTTGTCAATTCACACTATTCAATGAAAAATCAGCAGCTTCCAGTATTCTTCATGAGAAAGCTACTGATGGAGAGTCAAAAAATGCGTACTGTATTAATATAAATGTAATTGATAAATGGTATTAATAAAATCACCCTTTGGGGTTATTTTTATCATTTTGCAAGATTAGATTGCAAGACATAAAGTTGACATTTTGATACCAGAGCATTTTTCCTGTAGATTTTTACTTTGTGTTGTTTTACCTTTGTGTGGGGTGATACCCATGCAGGTAATAACCCCATAGCGTTTTATAAATACTTTTCCTACAATGAAGCCTCAACAACAATCAAAACAAGCGCTAGGTTAAGGCACCGTATTTACTAGCGCTTTTATTTTAGGCTCTGGGAAAAATAGTAGTATCAAAGCACTATTGTGCTTATGGTAAACACACTAAAATAAGGTTTTTATACAGAGCTTATTATTCGCTACTTCATGCTATTTGCGATCGCATACGCAAAGTTTACGCTTATCGCGATTAACTCATCTGATAACTTTCTTGATTCCCAGTCGCTGAAACTGATTACGAGGTACCCATTACATACCCATTACAGCTTGAAAAGCAACATCAATAGCTTTTTGTTTTTGGGGATCTTCTCCTTGAGAGTATTCCAAAGAAAAGGGGACCCTGGTATCTGGCGTCACACCATTTCCTTCCAAACGATATTTATTGTTAATCAAAACATCTGCTACAGCAAGGTACAAAAGACTACCATCTTTCATAATAAAAGGACTACCTGCAACTACAGCCCCTGCAGTTTTAGAGCCAACAATAGAACCGATTTTGTGCTGTTTAAAACCAAATGCTAAAATCTCTTTGCCGCTTCTACTACCCTCATTTACTAATAAAACAACTGGCTTTTTCCATTGGGAATTACCATTAACAGGTTTGCGATCGCGCCTAATCAAAGTAATATTTGGACTTTCACCAGTAAATATATGAAGATACTTGGGTTCTGCACCACCCCAACCATCTCTTAAATCTAAAACTAATCCATCCGCATTTTTGAAGCGACCGTAAAGTAAATCTTTTTCTAGCTGCTCTTGATACTGTGTTCCAGCATAAGACCAAATATGAACGTAAGCTATTTTTTTCCCATTCCGCTCAATGGACTGTCGGCTTGCTTTTTGAGCATCTAGAAACATTGTAGTCGGTTCAAAAATCTTGGGCGTTACGTTTATTTTTTGCAAAGAGTCAGTATCAGCAGTCCGTTGAATTAACAATTTAATTTTCTGACCTGCTTTTCCCCTGAAAGACTTTATTGATTGGTAGGTCTTACCATCTACACTAATTAATTGATCGCCAACTTTTAAACCTGCTTGGGCTGCGGGACTATCTGCTAAAATCCCACTGATAAAAGTTTTATGATTGATTTTTTGCGTAAAAATACCAATTCCAGTGTATTTAATTTCGTCAGTTCCTAAAAATTGTTTTAATTGTTTTTGTAAGTTACGACTGATGGGCTGAAAAATTCCTAGAAGCTGATAATATTTTTGTTCGTTCTGAGTATAAAAATGAGTATGAGAAACTTGCAACTGCGATAACATCTCATTGATTACTGTAGCAAGTTGTTCCCTTGACTGAGTCTGTGCGGCTAGAGGTTTGTATTTTTTCTGCATTGCTTTCCAATCCACACCGTTAAACTGTGGATCGTAAAATTTGTCGTTTACTGTTTCCCAGACTTGTTCTAAAATTTCTGCTCGTGTCTGTGATGGTGTAGCAAAAACTGGTGGGTTAAGCCAGTGCAAGAGAATGAAAATTGCGAACAAGCTTGCGATTGCAAAACTAAAAAATTCAGAGTGCCTCAATAGTCTCAAAAGTTTTCTCATTTTCATATCTCTTGTTATAAAGATAACTTGAGCACACTTTATTATTTTTGCCACATTAAAGTGCTAATTGGTGATATCTAAATGAGAATCTTTATATTACACCACAAATAAAAAAATAAAAATTAAATCAAAAAAATCAAAATTAACCAGATAAATCACGACGGTCGTAGATTAATTAAGGGGATTGATTCTTGTCCGGATTCATTCTAAAGTTTCCTGTTTTTAGGAAAAGCTCTTCTCACAGGTAGTGACGTATCTCGATCAGGGGTTAGCGTGGGGTCTTTGCCTTCAAGCTAAACTATATGAGTAGAACGCCTATTCCATAAGACTTTTGTCTAACATTATTAATTAAAGAATGACTATTGACTACGATGTTGTAATTATTGGTGGTACTTTAGCCGGACGTTATGCTGCTTGGAGTGCAACCCAGTTAAAAGCTAGAGTTGCTTTGGTAGAACCGAATGTTAGCCAAGAGGGAATTAAAAACTATACTTTTACTCAAACTAGTAACTTTTTACAAAAATTAAGTAATTTACCCAGTTTTGGCATTAATGCTTTGTGCTCAGAAAAAGCAGAACAATGCCAAATTGTTTGGAATTGGCAACAAGCAATGCTGTATGCTGATGGTATTATTGCTAATACTCACCAAGAGCTTTCACCAACTATATTAGCCGCACAAGGTGTAGATGTAATTGTTGACAAAGGTCAATTTCAAGTGTCACCTAATTTAGCCTTTGTTACACAAAATCGTTCATTGCGCGGACGTAACTACTTACTAGCAACAGGTGCTAGTCCAGCAATTCCAGACATAGAAGGTTTAGAATCTACAGGTTATCTTACTTACTTCAATGCGTGGGATGTGTTCACCCAATCCACACCACAATCCACACCAGCAAGACATTGGACAATTCTGGGTGGTTTACCTCAAAGCATTGAAATAGCACAAATTTTGGTACGTTTGGATTGTCAAGTCACGTTGATATTAGAACACCCTTATATTTTTCCTCAGCTAGATCCAGAAATTGCTTTACTCATTCGGGCTGAATTAGAAGCGGAAGGGATAAAAATACTGACAGAGAGACCAGTAACCCAGGTGCGACAAATTGATGGGAAAAAATGGCTCCAGGTAGGAGATAAAGCAATTGAAACCGATGAAATTTTAATAGCAACAGTTCAACAACCAAATATCCAATCCCTAAATTTAGCAACAGTGGGCGTTAAATGGCATCAAAATCGCCTTGTAGTGAATAAAAAACTACAAACCACCAATCACAGAATATATGCTTGTGGAGATGTCATGGGAGGTTATAGCTTTGGCAATATTGCTAATTATGAAGCAAGGGTCGCCCTTAAAAATGCATTATTTTTCCCTCTATCTAAAATTAATTATCGTAGTATTCCTTGGGGAATATCTTCTCAACCACCGATCGCACAAGTTGGCTTAACAGAACCACAAGCGAAGCGTCGATATCGTCCAAAAGAAGTTTTAATCTTAAAACAATACTTTAAAACACTAACCAAAGCTCAAGTTAGGGATGAAATGACGGGCATATGTAAATTAATAATTCGTCATAATGGAGAAATATTAGGCGCTTCAGTGTTGGGTGCAACAGCAGGAGAAATAATTAATATTATTGCTTTAGCGATCGCGAAAAACATCAAAATAAAAGAACTATCATCTTTATCTGTTATTTACCCAAGTTTTTCCGAGATACTGGTACAAATAGCTCAAATGTGGAATCAAGAAAAAATTGATCGCAATCTGAGCTTACAAGACTTTCTCGAAGGTTTTTTCCACTTTCGTCGTTATTGGAAAATTTAAGTCATAGGGATTTGGGACTGACAACTGGGTACTTGTAATTGTTAACTCATTACCCATTACCCATTACCTATTACCTATTTCTTCCTTTCCGTTAAAGAAACACTACCAATACCTTGAATGATACCGCGACCAATTAAACCTAAGCTACGACCAACTACTTTGGTGAGAATAAAAACAAAACCACTACCTAATAAAGAAAAAACTGCCTGCAAGCGAGGTTTTACTGCATCGCTAAATTCCAGAGCAAAGGTAACAATTAAAGGAATACCAACAAGTTGATTGAGTTCCTCAGTACGTGGTGCATAAATTGAGATTTTCGCCAGTCCTCTTGGTGCAAAAACAAATAATTCGTGGCGACTCTCAAAAATTGCCTTGGGTTCGCTAAAGTAGTTCCTCAGTCGATATTTCCAAGATAAATTATTTCTAAAGCTTTCTATCTCTCGGGTAGAAAATAATTTGGGTTCATAATAATTTTGTTTAACAATTTCTAAATCTCCCAGGGAATTTAATAGAGGCTGTACTATTCCATTCGCAATTTGAATCAATAAGTTTTCTAACAACATCGACCCATGCTCATTTGCTTCTGCACTACCTGCTGGATAAGAAGCATTATTAATATATAAATCTGTTTGAAACAGAAGATAGGACAGTAATTCTACAATCAGGGGGATTTGTTCTAGAATTTCTTCTTCAATAACATCAGCATTTTTAAGTAATACATCAACAATTTCTACTGGACGTTTTTCTATGTCGATGGAAGAGAACTTGCCATAAAATTCTGTTATGCTTTCTTCCCACAAATCTCGCAAAATTTTATTTTTTAATTCAGGTAGGCGAGTAATAGCTATTTTTGCAAATCTCAGTTCGTCAAGAATATTCGCAAATTTTTGCAAAATTAAATACAGTAGTTCTCTTTTTTTTGCTTCACGAAAAATGTCTATCTCTAAGGGAGTATCTGTTACATTTTGTAAACTAAACTGTAATTTATTAATGCAAGAAGAAAATAAAATTGACTGTAAAGCTCTGGGACTAAGTAAAGATGGAGTTGATATAGTTTTCGACTGAGAATATGTGGTGGTTGCACTGCTAGCTAACAAGTCTAAAGGGGATGTGGAACTGGATATATTATTTTTTCTTCGTGTTTCTTGCGCCATTGACGATGGTGCTAGTAGGCGCTTGAGTAACCAACGTGCTGCAAATAATTCTCGCTGTTTTCCGGTTAGAAAAGCCCGATCTAATATTGGCATTCCCGGAACTTGCAATTTTGCTTTTACTTTTGTCAAAGAAGTATTAATATAACTATTCCCTGAAGAATAAAGATAATTACGTAGTTCAATCAGACGATTTGATAAAGCTTGGGTTTTATTTTGTGTATTCCCATTCTTGTTACTCACTTCTAATTGTTCTGGGAATGAAAAGTTTTGAGTTGAGGATGTTGACTCTACTTCAGCTTGGTTTTCTTGTTGTTCTTCTGTATTTACTTCATTATTGGTTGAATTATACCAATAAGAATTACCTGAGGCGATCGCTTCTATAGCAGTAATAATCTCATTGAGGGGAGTACCTTTCGGACAATAACCATCTACCCCAATAGCTTTAGCCGCAAGCAGCAATCCTTCATTTTGACAGGAAGTCACGAGTAGTAATAGCAAGTTCGGATACAAAGCTTTGATCTGTCGACACAGCTGTAAACCCAACTGCTGACTTTCATCAGAGCGACTGTTACCCAGTTCCAAGATAACCAAATTAACTTGATGAGGGTCTCTCAGGGCAAGTTCTGCTAAGATTTGCAAGGCAATAATATCTGTTTGGGCTTCCGATATCACTCGCAAGTTAGGCTCTTGTTCTAGTGCGATCCGCAACCCTAAGCGAAAAATAGGGTCTGGATCTATCAACAATAAATTTAAAGGGCGATCGCTCATAATTTTTTTTTAACAACACCGCCACTGTTCAAAATTCTTGTGGTCGTAGTTTCATAAGTCAGCTTAGTTTTTCCCATCTCGATCTGTTAGCACGAACTGGAAGACAAAGCATAACTTGTTTAGGAAACTATTTATTTTTTAATTAAACGAACTAATTAAATGAATTTAGTCTTGGGCATTAGTTAGCAAAAATTATATTAAAATCCGGAATTTCCAATATCTACAGTCAATTCAAGCAGCCAGAATAACCTCCCATATTGTTCGGAATAAAGTTTAAAGTTGTCTATTTACAAACTTTACAAGAAGTCTTACGCCAAAAAGCTATTTGACAAAAATCTTGATTTCTCCATGAGTTCGGGTTAATTGGCTAAGCTTATAACTCAGGATACTAAACTACAGGGATTATTAAAAATCTCAAAAAATTATGAATATTAGACGGTTGTACATCGGAGTTTAAATAGCTAAATGTTGTGAGCGCTGTTAAATTTGAGAGCATATTTACATATATTGAAATGTCAAGATTAGAATTAGTACAAGATTTATAATTAATACTACATTAATTTTCTAGTTATTTATACGGGTTTAGTAAATGTACAAAGTAAACCTAAAAATATAATATAAAGTTAATCATGAATGGTTGCTACACTTATGTATTGAAAATTTGAATTTAGTAGTTATGATGAAATTGCAAATCAACTGGTGCAATTGCAGATTTGATATTTTATGATTTTAGGCAACAAATAATTTAATAATTTTTGAAGCTAATAATTTCTGAAGCTAATAATTCAGGACTTACGCAACGAAGATTTGTCATTGCGACCGAAACACAGTGTAGGGAAGCAATCTCAGAGTTCTTGGGATTACGTCGCTATCGCTCGTAATGACGCAATTACGTTAATTTTGCGTAAGTCCTA
>JAAUYD010048516.1_pt1 | contig 10680 bp, 12 predicted proteins | sample 7278101 | NCBI WGS metagenome assembly JAAUYD01 (sample SAMN14350128, study PRJNA611818) | marine sediment metagenome | isolation source: surface marine sediment (0.6m) | place: French Polynesia: Moorea | collected 2018-08
AAACCCCAGGTGATTGGTCAAAAATTGATAGCTTCCTGGAACACCTGGCTAACGGCAACCAAGATATCAAAAATATTTTGATTTGTTACTGTAACGCTGTCCTCAAAGGAAGGTACAAATTACAGAAATTTTTACATTTAATAGGGTTGGGTGGTACTGGCAAAGGCACCTTCGGGCGGTTAGTTACATCCTTAGTGGGTCGGGAAAATGTTCACAGTACCACCTTGGATGAATGGTGCCACAACCGTTTTGAACCAGCCAACGCTTTTGGTAAACGCCTGGTGGTATTTGCAGATGAGGACAAACAAGTAGGTAAGATTGGCAAGTTCTTATCATTGACTGGCCAAGATGATTTACGAGCTGAAGAGAAAAACAAAAAAGCTTTCATATATAGATATGAGGGCATGGTGTTAGTAATGAGTAACTTTCCCATATTTGTGGGAGATTCAGCCAGTCGAGTAAAGCGCCGGGTGATTACCGTCCCCTGCAATAATCCCGTAATTGATGTAAATGTGAATCTAGAAGAAGAGTTAGAAGGGGAATTGGCCGCATTTACCAACTACCTGTTAACCCTGGAGGACAGTTACGTTACCAGAATCTTAAAGGGTGTCAAGGACAACTCGGTTTGTACCTTAGAGTTTTGGGAAAACCGGATGAGGGTAGATAGCATTGCCTCCTGGATAAACCAACACGTAATTTATGACCCCACTGCAACCAGTGCGATCGGGGCAGATAAGAACGAGGGGGATAATGGTAAACCCACAACTTTATTTGGTTCCTACTGCTTGTATATCAAGAGAGCTGGCGGGAACACCACATCCAGCAAGAATTTTTCTCCCAATGTAATAGAACTATGTAACAGCGTCCTGGGTTGGAAAGTGGAGCGCAAAGTTACCAAAACCGGGAAGTTTATCAAAGGGTTGAGATTGCGGAGTGCTGGTAACGATGATGACATACCAACATACGACTACTTGCTAATGCAAAAGGTAGGTGTAGAATTACAAAAAAATTCTCAAGAAAGTTGTGAAAAATCCGTCACCTCTTGTAAACCCTCTACTGGAGAGGATTGTGACCCGTCACCTCACCCGTCACCCCACCCGTCACCTCAACAAGAGGCAGGGGGGCAGGGTGCAGGGGGCAGGGGGAATACTCCCTTACTCCTGCCGCTAAACGAAGTGGAGCAAGGGTCACAAGAGTCACAAGGGTCACAATCCCCATTTGAAAACTCTGCTCCTCCTCTCCCTGCTCCCCCTCCCCCTGCTCCGGAGCCTCTTCAGGGTGGTGACGGGTCGGGTGACGGGTCGGGTGACGGGTCGGGTGACGAGTCACAACCTTTTGCTGGGGCGGATTTACAAAAAGTGACGGGTGAACAGCAACTTTCTTTGAAAAAAATTTCTAAACACAATACTACCTCTGTGGATAGAGATGATTTAGTGGATATCCACCCCAGCTTTTTAAAAAATAAATCGAGAATACTCAAACTTAGAGGAATCACTGGTACCTGGCAGCTCAAGTATAAGTTTGGAAAAGAATCTATCGAAGCGATGCTTACCACCCCACAAACACAGGAGATATTCTTCAAGAATTTTCTTGAATTTAAGTATATAAATCCTGAAGATATAACCTTCAAGGACTTCAAATCTTGGAGTCGAGATGCAATTTATGACTTTGAACACAGGGAGTTATTACAGGGAAAGACTTTTGAGGTCAAGGTAGGGAGCTATGAATCAGGAAAAGGACTTGTTTACAAAGAAGTTTCTGGGTGCGAATTAGTGAGTGTTGAAGCTGGTGGGCACTTCATTTTTCAAGTACCTTCTAGGGAGCGACTCTACTCTACTTTTGACTTGGATGAATTTAAAATCGTCGAGAATCCCGAGGCACCAGTTGACCGAGATATCCCCCCAACCCAAGCATAGCTATCTCCCCAAACGTGGGTCGGAAGGACTCATCCATGATTGCTAGTATAGCTGTACCAGTAACCAAAACTAGTGCGATCGCAGTTCTACCACTCATCAGCTGTAAGTAACAAACAGTGGAATTTCAAAAATATCCTGTTCTTCGAGTTTCTCCATCTCCTCCTGGAAAATATCAAACCTCCTCTTGGACATAACAATACATCCAGCACTGCCAGGGGTATTACCATCCCAATGCACACCAAAATCACCACGCTTGCCCCCTTGGTCCGTTGTCACCTCAAAAGGAGTAAGTTTATAGAAATTTCCCTGTACACCAGGCACATGGGGCAGTGCAATCGGTCGAGTATGAACCGTCCAAGCCGGTAAACCGGGAATACGATACTCCGGTGGCAACATATGATTGCGCTTATGGAAGCCTTCCGGTTGCTGTTTCCCAGCAGTGGACGTTGCTGCAATCCAGATTTTATGGGATTGTGGACCATTTGCACCAATTGAGCATAAACGCAAGCGCCCCTGGTCTAAACCTTTATCTCTGTCAAAGTGAGCCGAGAACATTAAAAAATGATACATACTTCTTAATTTATTAAAGTAAATTAATTGCAGTTTTGATTCTTTGGGGGTCAGCCTCAATATATTTCTCAAGTACAGCAATACTCTTGTGTCCAGTGATATTCATAAGTGTTTTCAAATCAGCCCCATTCCTCCACAGTTGTGTAATGAAAGTGCGACGGGTGGAGTGAGTAGATATTCCCTTTGCGCTCAAGCCAGCCCTATCCACTGCACAGCGCAGCATCTTATCGGCGTACCGTAAAGCCATAGGTTTATCCCTATTTCGATTGGGGAATAGAAAATTACTCCCATGGGGAACCCGGTAATTTTTGAGAACTTGCAACAAAGTTTCGTGTATGGGAACTTGGCGAGTTCTTCGACTTCCATCCGGGTTAGCTTTACGGGTTCTGGCCTTGAAAGTAATTTCCTGTTTTGGTGAACCATCCTCATCAAAAACATCTGAAATTTCCAGCTTGAGAATTGCCCCCCAACGCTCACCAGTGAACCAAGCAATATCTAAAAGTAATTTATATTTATCACTATTAATTGCCTTACGAATATTTGCGTACTCTTGTGGTTTTAAAATTGCGGCCTTACCATGTCGATTGTTTTTCATAATTTAATTTTTGGCAAGTACCGGATTTATCATCTGACTGCACATATCCGGTACTTTTAATTTTCATACGACTTTTTCAATAGATTAAAACGTAGCACCAGTAAGCATTGTAGGCAATCAGTACAGGTACCGAAAATACATAAAACAGGTACTTTACGCTTGCTCAATATCCTCATAAAACTGAATCATAGATATTAATTAATTTTTTTATGACTCAGCCAACTTATGGTGATTTATTTGGAACTGGTGCAAATTTCAATGAATCTACACAGAAAATAGAAATACCTTTATCGGCTTTAGCTAGTGCGGGATTAAACGCAACAAATCCAACAGCTGTAAATGCTTTGGCAGCAATTATTAAAAACTCCCACGGATGGCTAGATGCAAACCAAGATGAACAGGTCATGGCAACTGCAAGTCTTGAGAGCATTGCCCCGGTTCCAAGGAACGAAATAGATAAAACTGAATTTAGCTATACCCTTAACTTTTACGGAAATTACCAAGCGCCAACCTTTGACCCTGACGAGGTATGAGTTTCTGTACCACTGGGGAACTAGCTAAAGTAACTCTTCCCGACGGGAATATTCAAGAATTTACAGATACTCCCATAACAATTAAATCGAAAAAATTGCCAGTAGGAGAGTTTGGAATAGCAGGAAGGCTTTACTATCAGCGTGGTGGGAGTTCTAATTTTACTTACTACAACGGACGGGTTTATGGCCCAGTTGTTGATGTTTATGTTCAACACCACGCTCCTTTTTATAGTGTTCGCTCTGTTAGTTATACAGGTTCCTATGGTCAATTTAGTCAAACACCAGGGATTAGAGTACATGGAACCTTTACCTTTGCTATTACAATTAGTGATTGGTATTTTGTACCTGACAATGGTTTTCCTTTGCGTCCAGAGTTTGAGATTACAGTTACTGGGAATTCAGGTAATCAATTATTCCAAAAAAATTACATCACAGACAATTATTCAGTTGAATGTGTTCAAGGATGTCCTCCAGGGTCGATAAGTTGTGGTAATTGTTGCTTGAATTGTAGCGATTTATTAAAAGATATTTTAAAAGTCAGAAGAAGGATACTTAATTTAAAATGACTGATACTTGCGGCGAAATCACTACGCAAATTGCCGCATTGCGAACAGATATTGCCGCATTGCAAAGCAAGTTTGTTTTAAAATCAGAATATAAAAAGCTAAAAAGTGAATTAAATCAATTAAAAATTGAGATTGCAAGGTTAAAACTGATTGAAGACAGGATTGTACAAAAGTCTGTTAACCAGGCTAGTGCTGCCATCCTTCCAAGGTTTAAACCTATTTATCTAGAATTACCCAAAATTAAACGAAGCTTAGATTTAGCCAATAAAGCCAATACAACAGCCAAAGCAGCTCAAAATACTGCTAAAGCTGCTAATAATGCCGCTAAATTTGCCCGAAATTCTGCTACATCTGCCCAAACCACTGCAACAGCTGCTAAATCAGCAGCCAAAACAGCCCAATCTACTGCAACAGCTGCTCAATCAACAGCCAAAACAGCTCAAACTACTGCAACAGCTGCTCAATCAACAGCCAAAACGGCTCAGACCACTGCAACAGCTGCTCAATCAACAGCCAAAACGGCCCAAACTACTGCTACATCTGCTCAAAAAGTAGCAGGGAAGGCCCGCGGTGCCGGATTTGGAGCTAGTAAATTGGCAAGGGAAGCCAAAAAAATAGCTGTTAGATCGACGGGAATTGCAAGAAAAGCTAATACATCAGCTAAAACCGCCACTTCAACCGCTAAAGCTGCCAATGCTACAGCCAAAATAGCTAATAGTGGAGCTAAAGCTGCTTTAGGGCGTGCCCTTTTGGTCGGGGCCCGACTACTAAATATTGCTGCAACAGTTGCTGAATTAGCGTCAAGCGTTGCAGTCCTGTTGGTTTTGGGCAACCGCATGGATAGCTTAGAATTCCGTATTGGTGCCCTCGACCGGGATTTATCAAGAGCGTTTGGGTTGTTTGGCCTATTTGCGAAAAAAAGTGATCTAAAAAATATTAAGGGTGTACGTGGACCCAAAGGAGAGAAGGGGGACAAAGGCGAACCAGGCCCTCAAGGTAAACCCGGACCTCAAGGTGTACGCGGACTTCAAGGCAGACCAGGACTCCAAGGTAAAACTGGGTTGCAAGGCAAACCCGGACTTCAGGGTAAACCCGGACTTCAAGGTAAAACTGGGTTGCAAGGCAGACCAGGACTCCAAGGTGTACGTGGACTTCAAGGCAGACCAGGACTCCAAGGTAAAACTGGGTTGCAAGGTAAACCCGGACCTCAAGGTGTACGCGGACTTCAAGGCAGACCAGGACTCCAAGGTAAAACCGGACTTCAGGGTAAACCCGGACCTCAAGGTAGAACTGGGTTGCAAGGTAAGCCAGGTCTTCAAGGTAAAACCGGACTTCAGGGTAAACCCGGACCTCAAGGTAAACCAGGTCTTCAAGGTAAAACTGGTCTTCAAGGTAAACCCGGGCCTCAAGGTAAACCCGGGCCTCAAGGTAAAACTGGTAAACGCGGAAAAATTGGTTTTCGAGGATTTACTGGTTTTCGAGGTAGGCCAGGTCCCCAAGGTAAAACTGGGCCACGAGGATTTACTGGATTTGGATTACGTGGTCGAACTGGTCCCCAAGGTAAGCGCGGATTGCGAGGGTTTACCGGACTTCAAGGTCGGACTGGTAAGCAGGGAGAAAGAGGACTACAAGGGTTTACCGGGGTTCGCGGTAGGACTGGTAAGCAGGGAGAAAGAGGATTACAAGGATTTCCTGGAGGGAGTGCACAAGTGGAATTTACGACAATTTCGGTACCAACTTTTTCACCATCACAATCAACACAAAGCTGTGATTTAACATCTGTTGAAGTGCCAGTTATCAAAGGCACAGAGACTTCAAATCAGATAATATTCCAAGGACTGGCTCATATCCAGAAAAATCAATGTGAAGCAAAGGAACCTGTTGCGGCTATTCCTCTTCACTGGCAGATTCGACCAGAAGGAAAGCGACCCCAACTAATCATCCAATTTGGTGAAGAGTTGGAGAACCAAAAAATTGGGGCCCCACACTACCCCATAACAATTCCCCATTACAAAGGTCAAAAATTACCTGGTGGTAAAAGCCCTATCCCTCCGTATATCAAGGGGAATTGGGAGGCGATTTATGTTCTAGCTGATAACAGCAAAATTACTGTTCACGCCAAAGATGAAAAGGAAGCCAAAAAGGTAATTAACTCCATACTCCCACTAATAAAACCTGACATGATGGTTGGTAGTAGTTATGGCAAAAGTGGATTTATCACAACTGACAGTCCATTAAAGGAAGTTAAGGTAATTGCCAAAATTGGTAAATATTTTTCTCAAGGTCAAAAGAATAACCTTCCAGATTGGATAGTTAAACTCTATGAGTGATAAAAGGCCCGCACTAAAAAATTACTGGACAGCAGCCAATAATTTGCAAAATCTTATACCTGTAAAGGAATACGCCAAGCGCAATTACTCTCACCCCAATACGGTTAGGAGTTATGCCCGTCGGGGTCTAATTGTGGGAATCAAAATTGGTGGACGGTGGTATATACGGGTATCTCCTATCGACCCTTAAGCCTCGATAACCCATTTATGCGATTGCTCTACCCCCTGCTGTGAAGGTTGGGTTAGCTTTGGTTGTATTGCACAAATTCAGATTTTCAAAAATTCAAATATGGCAGTTTTAAATCCTGGAACTGGTGGGACTTTGATTTCTACCACCTATGAGGGGGCTTTTGTAGAAGCTTGTCAATTACTACAAAACGCGGAAAGCGATACAGATAATATCGCTGTTAACTATTTTACTGGCGATAATACCGTACAGATTGCAGGGACTTTCCCCATGGTTCAATCTGTAGATACGAATGGCAAACCAATCTTCTCTACTACTGAGTTTGTAACTGCTACCTTTGCTAATGGTGGTGGGGATGTTAAATCTACTAATCTTCCTAATGCTGTACTAGAGCTTGCTCAACAGCTCCAAGTCAAAGAGAAATCCGAGGCTGATTCGAGCAATAATGTACAAATTACCTACGACACTGAAACTGAGATTATTACTATTGCAGCTCAATTGGGTGTCGCTTTTTCTGTTAATTCTACAGATGGCAGTACTAAAGTTCTAACTTCTGCTTACTTGGCGTAGTTGGTTGAATAAGTAGGAGGTAAAAATAATGGCTGAAGAGAAAAAAACTGGCACCGATCCAGTTGGAAGTGATGGCCCTGGTGGTGCTTCAGAAGTTGATGTGACAAAATACGCCACGTTTCAGACGTTGGACACTAATCATCAATTTGTGGCACCTGTGGCTAAATATAAGGACGTTGCCGATGAATTAGGCATCAAAAATGTCGAAACCGACAAGGAAACAAGAAAGAAGGGTATAAAGCTCAAACAAGGTACGGGCTTTATTTATCTGTCTGTTGGCTTGAAGGGTGGCGGTACCCTGAAACTGGTTTGTGCTTTCAATAAACTGGGAACGGCTTTGACAGCCCTTATTGGTCAGAAAGTTTACGGCAAGGAAGTTGAAAGGGTGAGGATTCCTCGCCGACGGGTTCTAGTCTAATGATTGATTTTGACTTACGCACCTGGGATTTAGTTGCTAGAAAGACTTACAAGGGTAAGCCAATAGCTGGTACTTCTAATTGGGAACAGATACCAATTCAGTTTGTATCAATTAAATATCCTCTGTGCGTAGTCAAAATCCAAAATAAATACGCTGCTGGCAACTGGAAGCATGGGGGTAAGGTAACTGTTCTCACACAAGGGGTTAAGTTGACTAGCCAAAGTGTGGAGTTAAACTTACCTACCCTGGTCAAAATAGATGAGTTGGCTAACAATTATCAACTTAAATTCTGGTTTCCTTGGTGGCATGCACAGATAATATTGGAAGTTTGGCAGAAGGTTCCACAAGCAGAAGAATAAACAAATTTTTAAATAATCAAATTGTGAATATTGATATTGCGATCGCTGGGTTAATTATTACTGGAGCTGGTTTCGTCCTTAAAATTATTGCTGAGATTAAGTCTGAGCTAAAACAATCTTATGACCGTGAAGCCCTCCAGAATCAAAGGATTGATAATTGTTTACATCAAATTGATTTATTAAAAAGTAAATTTGATGGGCAAAATGATAAATATTTATTGCTTGCAAAAGGGCTTCAGGAAAGAATTGAGCATAATCGGAGGCGATTATTTGAAGAGATTGCCCGGATTAATCCGAAAAATAATTAATCTGAATATTAATGATTACATAAAATTAAAATCCATCTGGGGATGAAATCCTAATTGCGAGTACACTAGGGAAGATTCATTTTCAGGTAAATTTATCGCCAACTGTCCTATAAGTAAAGCTGATTATTCTTGGTGAATTTAGGCTAATTTTAGGCTAATTTTAGGCTAGCCCTGCAATTAAGCCCCTCTGTGGTGGAGAGCCCAGGGGCTGTAACCCTTGTTATGACTGGTATCGGGTTATGATGCTTCAACTGTTGACACGAGGATTTACAGGCACCGTGACTAGCAAACGATCGCACTTGATTTCGCAAGATAAATGTCCATAATTCTTGCTGTGCAAGAATTATGGACACATAAGTATTGCATATAGTGGTTTGCCAGGTAGAGAAGAGGTAAATTATCTTCTGCTCTACCTAAAATGAAGGTTTCTAACTGCTGTAGTAGTTGCTCAATCTCGTCTGCGGCTTCTGCAAGGGCTGCTTTTCTAGGAGTGGACAACAACTAGATGGGATTACACTACCAACTAGCTTTTTCGATATCAGGTACAACCCAAGTCCGATCAAAGTAAGCTTGGGTCGGGGAGTATAAGCGGAAATAGATGAACCACGCCCGTCCTGGAACAGTGGGAATCCAGTTTTGCTCTTTCCCTACAGGAGCCTCAGGACCAAAGTAAATATCCACTGAATTGTCAGCATTTACAATCAGGTCTGGCATCCGTGAGGACTTGTCCGCGAGCTGTTGCTCATTAATTATCAGACAGCGAGTGGAAACATCATAAACCGTTGTGGACCAGAACTCCTCTGCTGGTGTTGGCTCCTGTGGAACACGGAGACGATAGCTATTGGCACCATCTAACCAGTCGCCATTGCTGTCATGATAGGCAGCCAGGTAGATCTGATCCTTACCCGCCTCCTGAGATTGCATTGCATCGTCATTGGTGACGGCTTCATAGAACCAGGCTGCACGACCGTCCAATTCCTCGTAATTGCGATCTTCTTCCTCCCAACGTTGACTGGGGGGACACACTGTGGCAATTTCCCAATGGCTGCCCTCATAGTAGTGGGATTGCTCCAAACGGGGATTGAAGAAATCATTGGCTTTGGCCATTGCCTCACCAATCTGGGCAGCCTCGGTCAAGATTGCCTTCTGCTCCTCGGTGAGTTGGTCCACCTCGAAAGGTTTCCCCTTTTGAATACCCAGGGGCTGGAGCATGGCATGGAAAAAACGATCGCGTTCGTCCACTGGCTCACGCCTCAAAATATCAGCTAGACGCACAAAGTAATCCAGCCCTCGGGGCTGCCAACCTTGCCACTTGCGATCATCCGCTCTGATAATTTGGGTCTCACCAGGAGCATCTTTCTCGGCTAGGGGGTAGATCTGAATCTGTTGCAGAGCCTCCTCCCGTGTTTCCTCATCGGTAGACATAAGACGAATGCCTAACAAGATGCTGTTTGTCAATGCCTCAAACACCCTGTAGCTACTGTCTACTGTCGGCGCTTCTGTACCGGGTGCATGGAAGAGATACTTGCCAGGTTCCACCATTGATGTAATCTGCACCTGCCACATACTGTGGGTTGCACCCCGCACCTCCGCTTCTGGCACCACGATAACAATGGGTCCAGTTTCGGCTAAATTGATGAAACTCCCAGCATAGGGGGTGGTGGCATTGGCCGTGAGGATACCCAATTTTGCTGCATAATCCGGGTAGTGGACGATGTCGCCAGACTTGGCACCAAACGTATTCTCATGGGCATATTGCCATTGGGCAAAACAAACAAGCGGGATAGCCCACAAATATACCTGGCAAGCTCGCTGAAAGTCTAGCTCATTGAAAAGTTTGTCAAGGGTTTCATTGGTGGGGTAGCCGTTTTCAAAATCGTGAGTAAAGGATAAATCTCCGATCCGGGTTGGATAGGTTGTGGGGTTAGAATCTGAGGTAGGGTTTCCCGTGGCTGAGGTAAATGTCATAGAATTCATCCTATTTTGACATCGCAATTATGTGCAGTACAAAGAATCAAATTTTATAGCGACTTATGTTGACCATAAAGCTCGACTTTTGACAAAAATACTACACCTAAACAGCAAACAGTTAAGTTAACTTTTAACACAGGAAGCCTTTATTCAAATGAGAGTGGAGGGGAGTAAATTGTCCATGCTGCAACTGCTTGCCAGTATGAAGAAACGAGGAATTTTACTCCTGTTTCCCCCCAGAATTTTAAAACAGTAGGGTAGTGGTTAATTACAAAATTTGCAATACTTCCTCAACAGTATTTGCTAAGACTACAGTGCGTAAAATCCCTTGCAATCTCTGCAAATCAGAAATTTGAG
>JAAUYD010233128.1_pt1 | contig 10678 bp, 3 predicted proteins | sample 7278101 | NCBI WGS metagenome assembly JAAUYD01 (sample SAMN14350128, study PRJNA611818) | marine sediment metagenome | isolation source: surface marine sediment (0.6m) | place: French Polynesia: Moorea | collected 2018-08
AAACGGCAGAAGCATCCACAACGGTTTGCCCATGGCGCCGGCCAGATGTGCTGCGGCCGTATCAACACTGATGACAAGATCTAGATCGGCCATAGCGCAGGCCGTATCCTTGAAACTGGTAAGTTGAGACCCCACACAACGTATGGGCGAAGATCGACGTTGCAAATATTCGAGCTGCTCGGATGGCGCCTCTTTTTGAAGACCAATGAAATGCAAGTGGGGATTTTGAAACCAAGCTTCGCATTTTTCGATGGGGAAATTGCGTTTGGGATTCACCGCACTCGAGGCCCAAACCAAACCAATATTGAGGTGTCCCGGATTGAGGTGGCCACTCCACGGTGCGCTCATATCGTGGTCAAGGTGGATATAGGGAAGGGTGCTGGGAATGACCGTCATTTCATCAACGAATAATTTCGGCACGCTAAGCAACGGAATGTGCATGTCGTGGGGAACGGTCGGCGGTCGTTGGGGATCAAAAGGCACAACCCGGTCAATACCGCGCTGTCCTTCGAGCAAGGGCACCAAAGGCGCGTGAGCCTCCAACACCACCATACCGCCGCGCGATTTGACCATGGGAAGAAAGCGCAGGAATTGAAGGACATCTCCCATACCTTGTTCGCAATGTACCAACAGGGAATGACCTTCGAATGATTCACCCTGCCAACGTGGGGTGATGAGACGATGGGGATAAACCTTTGCGGCTCCTTGTCTGCGAAATCGCCACTCATAGGCGTCCCAGCCTCGCTCATAATCGCCCATGGACAGCAAAAGAGTGGCCCGGTTGAATTGGGCTTCCGCATGCTGCGGGTAGAGGTGCAGGCAACGATCGTAGTTCTCCAATGCCTGGTTCCAACGTCCTGTATCCTGGAGCAGTTTTCCGAAATTGTTCAGGGCCTGCATATGGTTGGGGGAGGAAGACAGGATGCGCGCAAATGTGCTCTCAGCGTGGTCGAACATCTCCAATTCGTGGAATAGATTTCCTAAATTGAGCTTAGCGTCCGTATTGCCCGGATTCAAAGAGATGGCTTTTTGATAGGATCGGATCGCAAGGGGATATTGTTTAACGGCTGCCAGGGCGTCTCCCATACTGCGATAGGCCACATCATTGGTTGAATCCAGCTCAAGGGAGCGGCCGATATGCCTCACCGCTTGATCGAATCGGCCCAACTCATGGCAGGCCAGCCCTAAGGTAAGTTGCGTATCGGGATTGTCCGGTATCTGTGCAACCACTGCTTCATACAGTGTCATGGCTGCTTCCACTTGACCGGCGTCGATGTGATTTTTAGCCGCATTCAGCAATCTTTGGACAGGTGATGGTCGGCTGTCTGTGATTTGATTCGACATGGGGCTACCTTTTTGCATTCACAGAGAAAGACGTCGGTGGCAATCCGTTGGCAAAGCGTCTCCACATGATGTGATATGCGCTTTCCACATGCTGTGTGAACAACGCTGTATTGAATAAAGGAGCGGTCACCCGCTGACGCTTCAGTTTAAGCCGAATGGTTTCAAGCCTTTCGGTGTCCTTCGCCAGTTCAACAGCGATCCGTTCATATCCATCAAGGTCGTTTGCGATCAGTTCGTCCAGGCCAAGACAGTTCAGGGCACTGGCCGACATGCGGCTCACCCAGTGGTCTCCCAACGTGGCGATGACAGGAACCCCTGCCCAAAGTGCATTGGATGAGGTAGCGCCACCATTGTAAATGGTCGTATCCAGCATCAGGTCGGCCAACTGTAACCTCGCGAGGTTTTGGTCCATGGGGACGAAGCCGGTGAAGATCAAACGCGCCGGATCCACCCCGGCCTTCGCGGCGGCGTGTCTCAGGTTTTCACGCGCCAGCGCGCTGCGCTCCACCTGCCACAAAACACTTCCCTCGACACGCTGTAAAATTCGCATCCACGTTTGGAATAACCTTTTGTCGATTTTGTAGGGCTGATTAAAACTGCAATAAACAAACCCATCTTCCGGCAGATGCCAATGTGCTCTCTTCTGTTTTTTCGGGGAAATGGCCAATTGATCATCATTGGCCTGATAGCAATGGGGAAGATAGACCACTTCCTCGGAATAAAATGGCTTGTGCGCTTCTGGGACCACTATGGCATCTGCCAAAACATAATCGATGAAGTCAGCGCCAGTGGTCCCTAAAAATCCAAGGTAGCTGACCTGGACCGGTGCCGGACGCAGTGCGGCAATGCCCAGTCGGTTGTCTTTGGAGTGCCCGGCCATATCCACCAGGATATGGATACCATCTTTTCGGATCTGTTCTGCAATGGAGCGGTTGGGGCGCTCATGGACGTCGCGGAAACAATCGCAGGCGTTAACCAGTTTTTTACGGTAAGCGGATCCGTTGTCAGGGTTGCTGGCATAACCGTATATTTCGAAATTTTTGCGATCATGTTGTTCAAGCAATCCTTTAACTTGAAAGGCCACAGCATGGTCTTTAAAATCCCCGGACAGATAGCCCACACGAAGCCGTTGATGTCGGGTTTGTTCAATCCGGTACACCGGTAGAGGGGATTGCTTTTTGTTCAATTGCTCCAGATGGTGGCTCCAGCTGCGGGCGACTTTAAAATTGGCGTGAACATCCATACAGCGGCGAATATGGGTCATGGGCGGCTCAGTGGTTCTGGCAGCGTGGGCCAGTTGAGACCGTGTAATGGCATCCAGGCGTAGTTCCGCCTTTTCCGCCATAGACCAATCGCAGACATGCCTCGCAAGGCGATACAGCAACGGATAGGCAATGGCGTAGTCCGGATTGATCTGAATTGCCTTAATCGCATGGTCTATTGCCCTCTGCTCATCTTCTGCCAGATGATACGCAACGGCAAGATTATAGTGTGCCGCATCCCAATCGGGCCTTCTTGAAATGGCCTTTTGGTAGGATAATATAGCTGCGCTCAAATCCATTCGCTTTACAGCCGAGTTGGCCGCATGGAACCAGTCTTTGGCGTCTTGCGCTGTTTGCCAGTTCATGGAAGGCTTACTTAGGACCATTGACCGGTATTGCCGTTCAAGCTCTTCGAGGAACGACGTGTCGTCATAGAGTTTGTGCCGATGATCCATGAAGCGCATTTTGACGGTGCGAAAATAGGCGTTGTCATTCGCCATTCGCGAGACGATGGTGCAGTAATCGTTCATATCCCGTGCAATGGTCTCTTCGATTTCCATCCGTTTGAGCATGGCGTAAGCATGGCGTCCGCGCATGAATCGACCAGGGCATGTCACCACCGGCAGGCCTGCGCTGATAGCTTCAAGGGTGGTTTTTCCGCCTGACCATTCAAAGGTGTCGAGGAAAATATCGGACGCCATGTTAAGGGATACAAATGCTTCGGCATCCAGCCTTGGACTGAAATGACAGAAATGATCGAAATCAAGGTTGTAGCGGTCAAAGGCTCTCTTCAGCCGATTGTTCAATAGCCGGGTCACATGCGGATTCCGATGGGAAATGAAAACAAAATAGGCATTTGGCGCTTTTTGTGCGATCAAGGGATAAATCTCGTCATGCTGGGGCAGGTATTTGTAAATTGACTGGGAAGAGAGGCAGATGAATCGATCTGGCGGCAGGCCCAAAAACGCGCGATTCGCCGGAATTTGCGGCAACTTGGGAGGATGGTAACAAAGCGAAAGATTGGGCAGGCGAATCAGGTTTTCCGAATAGTGATGGTCTGCATTTTCCGGTTCCATCAGGTCGCTGCTCAGAAAATGGTCAATGGTGGGCAGCCCTGAAGTGACCGGGTGTCCCCAGCCCATACATTGCACGGGTGCCAGTCGGAGGGCAGCCATCAGCATCGCCTCCACGCTCATGCCGATTTCGTTGTACACCAGGATATGCAGTTGGTCTGATGCAATTTGAGTTGCGGCTGCCTCTAAATTGCCGGAAAGGTGATGGAACCGATGGCTGTGTCGTCGCAAGTGCTGGGTGAGATCGTCGGCCTTTGGCCCAAGGTGGTAGCAATACACCTCAAAATCGTCCGAATTGTGGTTTTCCACCCAACCCGTTAGAAAGGTTCCCACAGTATGGTGGTTCATGAACGCCGAAATGTAACCGATCCTGATCTTCTCCCCTGGACCGGGAGGCGGGGTGTCACGGCGGCAAGACCACTGCGGATAGCGCAAGGACATGATTTGATGGACCCAATGTCCATATTTTTGCTGCAATTCAAGATCGTTGCGTCCTTGGTATTGGAGATAGAAATTGGTGCTCGACCGGATTCCATCAAAGGCGTAGTCGACTTGATCGGGTGATTGCAAAGGTACGCTACCGATCAATTCCTCCAGGTTGCCACAAAATCGTTTTCGCAAGACTTCGATCTCATCTTTGTGGCTGTAGAGCATGGGCAGACACAGCTTGTGGAGCCATCGGGCCGGTGCGAATCCGGGATTGCACACCGAGGCTTTTTCAAAGGCTGCTATGCTTTGTTCATATGCACCCATCTGCTGCAATACGATGCCCCTATTGAAATGGGCTTCTGCAAAACCGGGTCTGACAGCAACAGCTTGCTCCAGCAAGGCAAGGGCCTCATCGAACTTTTCGTCGCCGAACCGGACCATGCCCAGCACCGAGTAGCTGTCTGCGAGGCAGGCGTCGCTATTTATGGCCTGTTCCAGATGGTGGACCGCCTCCGCTTGGCACTGACGCTCCAGATAAAGGACAGCCAGGTTATGATGGGCAGCGGCCAGGGTTGAATCCATGGCGACGGCTTTTTGGTAAAATTCGAAGGCTTTGTCCGGCTGTTGGGACACATCGAACCAATGGGCCAATTTAAACAGCCCTTCGGCTGTTATTTCGTTTTCTACGCCAGCGAAACTTGAAAATGCCTTCATCGGCATGGCTGTATGATCGGAATTTTGCCAGATCATAATGATTGGCTCTCCTTGGTTGTCATCACCTCGACCTGTCCTGAACGGACGGTTTGCCAGAATTCGATCAGTGAGCGCTCCTCTTTCTCCTCTGTCAGTCCCGAAGCCGTCTTGATACCATTGGACAGAATGGGGTTCCATCGACCCATGTTACCAGCGGCCATCTCTTCAAGCAGTGGTGCCAATGTTTGTGCCAAGGATATGTAGTCGCCAATGGGAGCCAGCAGGCAGTTCTGGCCACTCCCATCCCCACGCAACAGGGATCCCTTCCCAATGGAAGCATATCCGGCCACCAGGGTACCGGATGCCATGGCTTCCAAACAGCTTGTCGGGTAGCCTTCGGCCATGGACAAATTTAAAAATACGGCGGATTTCCGAATCTCTTTCGCATATTCAGCTTCACTTAAACTATGCAATCCAATCCATTTCAAATCATGAGAAATTTCAGATATTCGTAGGTCGATCAAACGTTTGAGAAGTTCTGCGTGATGGCCTTTTCTGGCGATGTAGGCCACATGGGGACGTTTGGCCCCCGGATCGACATAATAAAGATTGGTATCGATGCTGGAGGAGAGCAGGTGGGTGGGCAAATCCATTGCCCAGGTAATCATCTCTGCGATGGGAGCCGAAACGGTGATCACCCGTTCGATATTGAATGACCGCCAGTTTTTACCAGGCTCCAAGTCTTTATAGACATAGTCCCAGTTCAGAGCGATCGCGAAACGTCTGATCGGATGATCCTTGAGTGCTTGCATTACGGCGGGGCATCCTTCAGGAATGACCACAATATCTCCGGTGTCAAATCGGATTCTGTCCAGATGCTTAACAGACACTTTGTTAAGATCGTTGCGATAAAATCCGTTTTGCATATGAAGGATGTGAGCATCGAATCCGTTACGCGACAGCATCGACACATGCCTGTAAAGGCGCCGAATGCCAGCCGATTGAATTTGCGAATCAGGGCAAATATAGTAAACCCGTGTATGGTTGCTGTGGGCATTCGATATCTCACCAAAATTCGATTGCTTTGCAGGACCATCTGTTGGGACAGTCGTCTCATGACCGATGGCATCCAAATGATGGGGAAAAACGTTCATTTTTAAATCCCTAAGGTTTGGATGGTTTGAGAGGACATTGACGGCGTTGCTGAATAGGGTTCAATGTTTACAGGGTAAGTTCCCTTTCCGGGCCCTTCGTTCTGTCCCGTCTGAAGCACCGAAGTCCAGTATGAAATCACGGAAGAAGCTTCTTCTTCGATTGTATACTGCAACGCCGTCTGTCTTGCCCGTTGGAGCATCGAATCCCAGCAATGCAATCGGCCGGTGAGGAGATCATCCAGGGCGGGCGCCAGTTGATACGCCAATGAGACATAGTCGCCGTTGGGGGCAATCATTGCGTTCTGCTCGTTGCCAGTGGTTGTAAAGACCCCTTTTCCGCCGAGCGCATCGTAGCCTGCGACCAGGGCGCCGGCTGCCATCGCTTCCAGGCAACTGGTGGGAAACCCCTCGGCAAGGGAGGTAGAGAGAAATACCATGGAGCGGCGGATTTGTTCTGCATATGCCTCTATGGAAAGGCCGTCAAGCTTCACCCATTTGAATTTATTTAAGTAATCCTTATTTCGCGACGCCAGCAAGGCTTGTAGTTTCTTAATATGTTCAGCCTTTCGGTGGATATAGCTGATCTGCATTTGCTTGATTTTTGGATCGTAACGATAGAGATCGTGATCGATACTGGTTGATAGCAGGTCAACCGGCAGGCCCATAGACCAGCTGACGGTTTCGGCGATGGTCGGAGAAACGGCCAATACCCTTTCGATATTAAAACTTCGCCAGTCCACGTTATCCGGTAAGGTGCTGAAGATGTAGACCCAACTCAGCGCTATCACAAAACGGCGTCCCGGATGGTCTTTGAGCAGGTGCATGATTCGGGGCATGCCCTCGGGTATGACGAAAATGGCGTTGGGATCTTTTCCGACAAGGTCCAGGAGGGTGACAGGCACGTTTGGCATGTCGTGATGATGTGCCCCCTGTTCTTCACGCAACAAGCTGGCTGAAAACCCCGCATCCTTCAGAATGGCCACATGACGATACAGCCGTCGGATACCGGCCGATGAGTTTTCGCCCGAGGGACAATAATAGTAAATGGTTTGCCTGCCTCCGGATTTGGAATACGGCTGGTTCGTCTGACCGAAATTGTTTGCCGGTGATTTTTCAACAAGTGAAGACTTCCCCTGGACCGGAACATTTTCAGGAGCTCTGCTTCGGCACGATAACCATGCCCCGGTCTGAGCATAGGCGCTGGATTCGTGATAAATCTCAAATTGCGTCTCAGCCAACAAATAGAGGTCGACCAGAGCCTCTTCCACAGAGACGCTGCTGGTATCGACATTGCCCAGGACCCATGGCTGTTTCGAGTCCTTTTTTTGTCGCCATGCCGACTTGGAACGAACGATGACACGATCAGGGAATTTTGTTTTCAATGCATGTTCATAGGCCAGGTCATCGGAGCATACAAAAAACGTCTGGTTGGCGTTTTGACTGATCGCTTTATGCATTTGGCGTCCATAAACATCCGACGGGATGTCGAAATCGGTGCCACGTGCATGCACACCCATTACGGACTTATTGATATTGAGGTGAGACCGGAGTTCCCGGATGCGTTTCTGAACAGGGACGGTCGGTTCTAATAGTCCCAAAAGATTATCTGAGTCGTCTGCCAGCGTGCCGATTTGCGATGTTGGTGCATAGACAATGAGGTGATCCTCGATGTCGTCCATGGCCATGGCGTCGATCTCAGATACACCCCATTTCTGGACGATTGATCTCAGGGATTTGCCGCCACTGATCAAGGCTTGGTCGGCAACCTCCTTTATATTGGCATAAATCTTACAGGACCACAGAGCCAGCATCTCTTCTTCGGAGATTTGAGGGATCGGGTTGGTGAATAGGGACGAGAAGCCACTCCGACAGAGCGGGTCATTCTTAAGCCAGACCAACTTCATTCGGCGGCCGGTTTGGCGCGCCAATCGTTCCGCCCATGCAATGGTCCGCAGTCGGGTGCCGATGCTGCCGGCACAATAGCAGATGATGGACTTCTCGACGGGCTTTCGACAGATAAGATAGGGCGCGCCTGTGATGGGCGCATTGCCCTCTTTAGTGACCTGTCCATACCTGCTGAGTTTATCGAACCACCACGCTTCAGGTTTGACCGTCATGTGCAGGGGCATTCCATCTGCCTCGCACGGTTCGTACGAGATGGAAAGTACAAACCCATTCCGTGCCACGCGATTGAATTCTTTGAGGATTTTATCGATGTCGTGCTCAAGGCAGTGCTCGAGACAGTCGAAGGAAGTGATCCATTCCACAGCGTTGTCAGGAAGCGGCAGGGCTTTGGCTTCGCCGTCCAGGTAGGTGATCTCCGGGTTGTCAATGACATTGCCTGTGGCCACGGAAGCGATATCCAGTCCATAGACCTGTTGGACGAAAAGGGTTGCGGCATCGCAGAAATTTCCATGGCCGCATCCCACATCGAGGAGCGACGATACCTTCCAACCCTTGAGCGTTTCCAACATATTTTCGCCCCAACAGATGCGTCCGTATCCGCCGCCCATATGGCCGGGAAGGATATCGGTCTGGGATGTTTCATCCTGTCGGTTGCGGTAAAGATTCAGGTATTTCTCTTTTTCATTCATCGATGACTCGCTGGGGTTTTAAGGGGATTTTGATGTGCACGGAATCCAATCCATCGGTGTAGCGTTTCCAGATCATCTCCAACCCTGTTTCGAGATGGCGAACGAATCCTTTGTGATCGAACAAGGGGCAGGTGGGAATGTTTTGGGACAATCGATCTTTAATCGATTGCAACTTGTCGACACCTAACGCCAAGTCCACGGCAGCGTGTTCATAATCCGTGAGCGATGAAAAGACCAGATCCGGCATGCCGGCGGAAATGAGTTGACTGGCAGACATCCGGGATACCCAATGACGTCCCATGACCGTGATGACCGGCACACCGCAACCGAGTGCATTGGCCGTAGTTGCACCGCCATTGTAGCGGATTGTGTCCAACGCCAGGTCAGCTAGGGAAAGTCGTCTGAGGTGTTCTTCAAGTGCGATTTTTTCCGAAAAGATCAGACGGTCCGGATCGATACCGTGTAACTCCGCCCGGGAGCGCATCTGCTGTCGGGCCATTTGGTGTCCTCCGTTGAGCCAGAGCACCGATCCAGGTACGCGCAATAGGATCCGCAGCCAGGTGTCGAATAGTTCCCGATCTATTTTGTACACCGTATTGAAACAGCAAAAGACAAAACCGTAGGCCGGCAACCCCCAATCCTCTCTTGTTGTATCTGATTGCCTGCGGATCAAGTCCAAATGGCTGAACTGATAACAATGGGGCATGCGCAGGAGTTTTTCGTCGAAATAGCAGGTGTGTTTCTCGGGCACCACTTTGTCATCGGTTATTAGATAATCGATAAAGGGCGCGCCGGTTGTGGATAAAAATCCCAAATAGCTGACCTGAAGCGGGGCCGGTCGAAGGGCGAGGATCTCCATTCGGTTGTGATGGCTATGGCCCATCAGGTCCACGAGAATATCGACCCCCCGTTCCCCGATAGCATGACACGCATCCGCAAGGCCCGATGAACTGATATCAACGAAATCGTCACAACCGGCTTTAATTTTTCGCCGAAACAGGCTGTTGTCGTCGGGCCCCATGGAGAAAGCAACCGTTCTGAAGCGATTACGGTCATGCAAATCGAAAATAGGATAGAGTTGATGTGCCACTGGATGATTACGGAAGTCGTAAGATAGGTAACCAAGTGTGATTTTTTTGCGATGCCGATGCTTTTCACTATGGTTCAGTTTAACGCCGGAGCGCTGTGCTTTGTGTTCAAGGTGACAACTCCATGCACGGGCTATGGCCTGGTTCACGACAACATCGTTGCAACGCCTGATATTGAGCATGGGATCTTCATCCGGACGGCGTCCTGCATCGAGAGCGCTGCGGGTGGCTTGCTCCAATAGCAGGTGATACAGACTCAGCTGCTCCCATTGACACGTGTACTCCAGGCCCACGACCAGATGAGCGATGGCCATTGATCGCTTCGGATCTTTGTCGAGTGCGCGTCGCAATAACCGGATGGATTCGGGCAAATCTCCAGCTGCCCGTAAGGCGATGCCCCTGTAAATGTCGAAATCCGGTGCGGATGGCGCCAGAGCCGAGGCCCGGTCATAACATTGGGCGGCCTTATCATATCTGCCCAATCGGATAAAAGCCGCTCCCAAATTACCGTGCCATTGGGCCTGGTCCGGTGAAAGGGCAATGGCTTTTTCATAGGCATCTGCTGCTTCGGCATACTGCTGCAGTGCCAGACGGGTCATACCCAGGTTTGCCAGGGCTGCACTATGCTCTGGTTCCAAGGAAAGGATCTCCTCAAAACAATGGGCCGCACGGTCAAGCTGGTTTTGATGGTAATATGTCAGGCCCAAGTTGCAGCGGGCGTCATGGTATTCTGGAGACATCTCCAGGGCTTTGCTCAAACAGGATTCAGCCTGTGCAAACAGGTGCATTGCGTTGAGAACCAATCCAAGATTTCCATAGTGGATCGGTTGTCGTGGTTCCACGGTGATCGCTTGCTCCAGGTAGCGGACGGCTTGACTCCGACGTTTCTGATCAATGGCCAGTAGGCCCAATAAATGCCAGGCTTGGCCGCAATCCGGATCGAGCGAAAGAATTTCATGGCACATATTTTCTGCATTTTTAAGGTGCCCTTGGCCGCGCAATTGGAACGCATGTGCAACGGTTGAAGAGGTCGGGCGTTTG
>JAAUYD010023926.1_pt1 | contig 10675 bp, 7 predicted proteins | sample 7278101 | NCBI WGS metagenome assembly JAAUYD01 (sample SAMN14350128, study PRJNA611818) | marine sediment metagenome | isolation source: surface marine sediment (0.6m) | place: French Polynesia: Moorea | collected 2018-08
CGATACGCTACTGCTCCGGCGATTGGATCTGCACGCTTTCAGCCGGCCCAAACCGCCCGCAGCCAAGATTTTGAAACACAGTGGCAGCCGCTCTACCGCAAGTCTCGACGACGTAACGCCGGGCCGGCACACGGCGGCCGATCTTTCGAATTGAGTCGGCTCGGCGCCTCGACAGTGGCCTCACTCTGCGTTATCGCCCTCGCCAATGAAATGGTCATCATCTGTGTACGCCGCCTTGATCCAGGCCAGCTTAGAAGCACTGGAAGGTGCAAACACTTCTTTGCCGGAGCGATAATGGCAATGTCATACACTTTCCTGTTCTCGACCGATCATGAATGACCAGACCAACAGCACTGAGACGACCCGACAGCAGATTGAACAGCCATCGATCCAGGATTTGCTCGACAAGATAAAGCATCAGAAAGAGGAAATCGCCCATCTTCAGAAAGCGCGCGGTCGGGCAATGCGCCGATGCAAACGCGAAGAAGACCTCAAGCCTTATCAGGGCGAATTGATAAGAATGCAGCAGTACCTGGAAAAAACACGACGACGGATGATCATTCTCTTCGAGGGTCGTGACGCGGCTGGCAAAGGCGGCACCATACGCCGGGTGACTCGCTACATGAACGAGAAACACTACCGCGTCGTCGCGCTCGGCAAGCCTACCGAAGAGCAAAAGACACAGTGGTTCTTTCAAAAGTATGTCCGTGAGATGCCTCGCGGCGGCGAGGTCGTGCTATTCGATCGCAGCTGGTACAACCGCGCCGTCGTCGAGCGCGTGTTTGGTTTCTGTACCGATGAAGAATACGAAAACTTCATGGTCGGCTGCCCCGGATTCGAGAAAGACATCGTGCGCCAGGGCACCATTCTCGTAAAACTCTATTTCTCGGTCACGAAAGAGGAGCAGGCCAAGCGCTTCGAACGGCGAAAAACCGATCTCTTGCGACAATGGAAACTATCGGAGATCGACGTCCAGGCCCAAGACCGTTGGGACGAGTTCACGACACAGAAGTACGAGATGCTGAGGAGGACCCACACAACTCATGCCCCCTGGGTGATCATCCGTTCCAATGACAAACACAAGGCCCGAATGAACGCGATGAAGGTCATCCTTAACGCTGTTCCCTACCAGCGCCTCAACCCGGAGCTGGACTATGTCCCCGAGCCCGATGTCGTGGTCTCGGGATCCCGCGAACTTGAGCTGATGGAGGCCCAGCGCCTGAAAGAAGGGCGGTTTGTCGGGTAGATGCTCGCTTCTGAATGTTCGGCGGAGATTGAGGGATTAGTCGGGCTGTGCACTCGCCCTTCGGGTCGCCGTCGCTGCGCGAACACTATCCGTGCCTACGCGTCACGCGATCGCGTGTCGAACCACGATCTTGACGTCGAGGGTTCGAATCACTCGCTGAGATCCACAAATAAAAAAGGCCCCTCGTGGGGGGGCCTGTGAATTTGGCGGAGAGGGAGGGATTACTCGGGGCTTCGCCCCTCGCCCTTCGGGTCGCCGCCGCTGCGCGGCGACGATCTGCACCAACGCTTACGCGTTGGCTTGTCGAACCACCATTTTGAGATCGAGGGTTTGAATACATCACTCGGAGCCACAAACGAAAAAAGGCCCCACAAGGGGACCTTTTTACGTTTGGCGGAGAGGGAGGGATTCGAACCCTCGTAGGGGTATTAGCCCTAACACGATTTCGAATCGTGCGCTTTCAACCACTCAGCCACCTCTCCAATCTGTACCGACCGCGAAATGCGGCGCCGAGGCCGCGAAGGATACCTCAATACGCGACCTCGAGGGTATCGCTGGCACGCTCACAGTTGACCTTGGTATCGAACTCCACGTCGCAGTCGTCTGGGAAGTCCTGGGAAACGATCCACACCTGGCTGATGTCGTCACCAAGGTCGGTCAACGCGCGCAGCGCGCGCCGGGTGCGTTCCTCGTCGAAGAAGGCGAACGGTTCGTCGAGGAACGCGAACTGCCGCCCCTTGACCGTGCGACCGAGCAGCTTCTTCGACAGCGCCAGGCGCAACGCCAGCATGATCTGCCGCTGCGTGCCGCTGGACACCTCGTCGAGATCCATGAAATCGCGCTTCTCGCTGCTGAACACGCGGACTTTGAGGCCATGATCGATCTGCAGATGCTCATAGCATCCGTCGGTGAACAGCGGCAGCAGGCGCCCGACCAGGTCCTTGACGTCACGGTTGAAGTGACCGGTCAGGTGGGCGACGGCGCCATCCAGCAGCTCCATGCCGCGATGGCGCTCGGCGATCCGCTCCTCGACCTCGGCGCGCTTGTCGCTCAGGTTGTCGAGCACGTCGGCGAGGTTGTTTGCCTCCTGCAATCGCGCCCGTTCGTCATCGATCTCGTCGTCGAGTTCCTCGCGCTGCACGGCCAGGCGTTCGGCCACCGACCGCAGCCACGCCATCTCGCGATCGCCGTACTCGCGCGCCATGCGTGCCGTCGCCGCGTCCTGATCGAGCAGCCGGCACAACGCTTCGTACTCGCCGTATTCCGGACGTACCGGCAGCCCGTGCGCATCGAACGCGGCGTCCCCCGGGGCATCGTCGGTCGCCGCGATGGCGCTGTCATCCGCCACGTCGTCGGTCTCTGCAGGCAGGTCTTCGATCTCGATCGTCCGCGCCCGCCCGAGCACGGCGGTTAGCGCCGCCGACTCCTGCCGCAACTCGACGATACGCCGCTTCAGCCCGGCGACGCGGACCCACAGCAGCAGGAACAGCACAGCCAACACGGCCGCCGCGTAGCCGACCCAGCGGACGTGCCGCTCGCCCCAGCCCGACACGTACTGGCCCAGCAGGTCCCGCAGCTGCCCGGCCTGCGGCAGCTCGGCGCCGTAGCTCAACAATCCCCAGGTCGCGCCCGCGGCGACGGCCAACAGCAACACGACGACGCGCAGGAAGCGCATCCTGCCGCGCGCGCCGTCGCTGCGCGCGACCTCGCTGGTATTCGCGGCATAGGTCGCGATGCCGGCGTCGAGCTCGTCGACCAGGGCGTCGATGCGGTGGATCTCACCGTCGGCCTGGTGGCGCTGTTCCTCGAGGCGCGGCAGCTCGCCGTCCTGGATGCCGAGGGCCTGGACGTCGCGATCGACCGCGTCCCATTCGGCCTGGATCTCGCCGAGCAGTTCCTCGCGCTCGACGATCTCCTCGCGCAGGCTGTGCCCGACCTTCTCCAACGGCGCGACGCCGGCCATGATCTTGACCGCGTGGCTGTGCGGGTGCGGCGTCGTGATCTCGCGCTGCGCCAGGTAGAACGATTCGACGAATTCGTCGAACTCGAAACCGAGGATCTCGAACAACGCCTCGGAGACGCCCTGCACGCCGCGCGCGATCGGCCCGTCGGGATCGTCGGCCGGCGCGAGCTTGGCGCTGTGGTTGGCGTCGCGGTCGAGATATCGTGACAGCACGTAGTGGCGGTCCTCGACCGAGAATTCCAGCGTCACGTCGCAGTGGTTCTCGCCCCAACGGATGACCTTCTGGATGTCCTCGGGCGCGATCGAGAACGTGCGCCCGAACAACGCAAAGCAGACGGTCTCGCCAATACTGCTCTTGCCCGACTCGTTGTGGCCACTGATCGCGATCAGGCCCTTCTCGGCCAGGTCGATCGACAGCGACCGGTACTTCAGGACGTTGTGCGCGCGGATGCGGCTGATGATCATTGGCGTCCCTCTTCCTCGAGCCGCACCAGGCGTTCCAGCACCATTGCCATGGCCTTGCGATAGGCCTTCTCGTCGAACGCCTCGCCGGAATTCAGGCGGCGCTCGAACTCGGCCTCGCAGTAGGCCGCAAAGTCCTCAGAGGGCCTGTTGATGCCGGCTTGGGGGGTCGGCGCCGGGTCCGCGTTGTCAGACATATTGTTCTCCGGAGGGCCGCGCTATAATGCAAACGCGAAGTATACGGACTTGCCGCGATTTCTCTAGCCGCCAACGTCACAAGCACTTCATTTGCCGACAAAAACGGGCCGCTCCGTCCGGCGTCGGCAAGCCTGCGCCAGCGCGCTCACCGGGTCCGGAAATAGACCGTCTGGCCCGGCACGTCGACCTCGCGAACGCCGAGTCGCAGCGTCTGGCCGAGTTCGTGCTCAGCCGACAGCCGGATGCGCGTCTCGAGCGCCAGTTCCGGCACGATGACCACGCTCTTGCGCTCCTCCAGCGCCACGACCACGGCGTCGCCGTGCCAGCCGGGATTGCGACTGAGATGGACCAGCTTCCAGTGCAGGTTGGACAGGCGCTCGGCCCGCCGGATCACCGCGCCGGCCGCATCGAGAACGGCGGTGCGCTCCAGCACCTGGTCGGCGGGCAGCGTCGGCCGCCCGAGGACATGGGCGCGTAGCTGCTGGTGGACGACCAGGTCGCTGTAGCGGCGCAGCGGACTGGTCGCGCGCGCGTAGACGCCGAGACCGAGGCCGAAGTGCGGCTCCGGCTCCAGCGTCACGCGGCTGGGTTTGAAAAGGCGCCGGTAGGCATACATCTCGGCGATGCCGACCGGCCGCCGGACCTCGTCCGGCGTCGGCTGCATGACGTAGGGGATCGCGATGCCGGCGTCCTGCGCGAATCTCGCAGCGGCCTCGCCGGCCATCAGCATCGCGTCGGTGACCATGTCGCGACTGGCCAGCTTGGGCAGCGGCCGGATATCGACGACGCCGTCGATGACCCGCACCGCGACCTCCGGCAGGTCGATACGTGCCGCGCCGCGGTCGACGCGGGCCGCGCGGTAGGCGTCGGTGATGCGGCGGATCTCGGCGAACGGCGACTCCGCGATGCGATCGTCGATCTCCTCGTAGCTGGCCCGCCGGACCGCGACCAGCGACGGGACGATCTCGATGTCGCGCACCGCGTCCCCGTCGAACGTAAAACCGAACGACAGCGCCGGTGACTGCTCGGCCAGCCCCAGCCCGAGGCGGCGGGTGACCGGTCCCGGCAACATGGTATGGATGCGTTCTGGCAGGTACAGGTTGGCGCTGCGTTCGCGCGCCGCCAGGTCCATGTGCGCACCCGGACGCACCAGCGCAGCGACGTCGGCGACATGCACCCAGAGGCGGTCGCCATCGATGCTGATCGCGTCGTCCGGGTCCTGGTTGCCGGCATCGTCGATGGCCCATGCGGCGAGATGGGTCAGGTCGCGGCGCGGCTCGTCGGGCAGATCGGGCACGCCGATCTCGACCGCGGCGGTGCGCGCGCCGGCGCGCGCCGGCCACGGGTTGTGCGCGGCATCCCAGTAGCCGCAGCGCACCAGGAAGCGGTGCGCGGCCTCGGCGGTCTGGGCGACATCGAAATGCGCGAGGATGCGACTGCGCTCGGCGTTGCCGAGCGCGACCCGCTCGACCTCGGCGAGGCGCTTGCGATCGTCGTCCTCGAGCCGCGCCGCGTCGACGCGCGCGACGAAGTCGGCCCAGTCGCGTTCGGCGCGCTGCTTCTGGTCGCGCGCCTGGCGCTCGGCCTGCACGTCGGCCTCGCTGCGGCGGCGGATCTGTGCCGCATCGCCCTCGAAATACAGGCCGTCCTGCAGCACCTGCCAGGCGCCCCACGCGGTCGCCGGGGCGTACTCGCCGTACAGGAACTCGGCCAGGTCCGGCAGCCCCACCTGTTCACCCTCGAGCAGCTCCCAGGCCTCCTCGATCGCCGGATCGCCGGCCTCCAACGCGCCGAGGCTGTGCAGCGGACCCGGGTGCAACAGCATGACGTCCTTGTCGCGCACCCGCTTGGACTTGCCGCCGGCCAGCTGGATCTCGATCTTGTCGCCGATGCTGCTGACGATGGCGGGGTGGATCTTGTACAGCACGAGGCTGCCCGGGCGCATGGAGGCTGACGACACGGAATATCCCTGAGCAGAGCCGATCTATCGGCGAGGCGAAGGGTTTATGATATCGCCTTTGCCGGCACGACGACTCGGCCCCACCCACAGCGGACAGAAATCGACGGTCTATGACTAACTGGCAGGACATCGTGACCCCAGAGACGCCGCTCGCGGCGTCGTTCCCCGATTGCGCGGTATGCGATCTGTCGCACCTCGGCGTGCTGCGGATCAGCGGCGCCGATATGCGCACCTTCCTGCAGGGTCAGCTGACCAATGACATCGACCAGGTGACCGCGGAACTCGCCCAGTTGAGCAGCTACTGCAGCGCCAAGGGCCGCATGCTCGGCAGCTTCTGGATCCTGCAGCGCGGCGACGACCTGCTGCTGCAGCTGCCCAAGGCCGTGCTGCCGGCGATCCACAAGCGCCTGCAGATGTTCGTGCTGCGCGCCGCCGTGACGATCGTCGACGCCAGCGACGAGCTGGCGCGTCTCGGCCTGTGCGGCGACTGCGCCAGTGATCTCTTGCCGATCGTCCCCGGCGGCGCACGCGAGACCCGCAGCGACGGCGATGTCACGGTGCTGCGCCTGCCCGATGAGACGCCGCGTTTCGAGGTCATCGGCCCGGCACCGGCACTCGAACCGATCTGGCGCGCGGCGACCGCGGCGGCGCAACAGGTCGGCGCCGAGTACTGGTCGCTGATGGATATCCGTGCCGGCATCCCCAATGTCTTCGAGCAGACGGTCGAGGCCTTCGTGCCGCAGATGGCCAACCTGCAGCTGGTCGACGGGGTCAGTTTCTCGAAGGGCTGCTACACCGGCCAGGAGGTCGTCGCCCGCATGCAGTACCTCGGCAAGCTCAAACGCCGCATGTACCGCGCGCACATCGCCAGTGAGCAGCGCCCGGCACCGGGCACCGAGCTGTTCTCGCCGAGCAGCGAATCCGGCCAGGGCGCCGGGCGCATCGTCGACGCGGCAGCGTCGCCGGACGGCGGCTACGAGGCGCTGGCGGTGCTGCAGATCAGCAGCGCCGAGGCCGCCGATCTGCACGTCGGCGGGCCCGACGGACCGGCGCTGACGCTGCTCGAACTGCCGTACGCGTTCGCCGACGGGGAGAGCTAGCCTGCATGTTGCATGAGCATTCGGAGACCCTGCGGCTTTCGCAGCCGTTGTGGCGCCGGCTTGGAGCGAAAGTCATAGCCATCGCTATGGCTTGAGCGAAAGCCAAGCCACAGCGAGCGAGAAATCGCAGGAATCCGAATAGCACAGCGCCCGGTACAATCTGCCACGCCCGGTATTTCTCAGAAGCTGGCGGAAACCACTGCAAGATCAGCCAGGTGCAGGCATGGCGCTGTTCGGCTCATGCAACATGCAGGCTGGATTCCACTCAAGTTTCGGCGCCGGTTTCCGCAAAGCTCAGTATCTCCGAATCGCGATGGAAACCGCATGCAGAATGCCGCCGAAGTGGCCGACCTGGCCGAACAGATCCGCTACGAGGTCGCCAACAACCAGATCCAGCTACCGACGCTGCCCGAGGTCGCGCTGAAGGTCCGCGACGCCGTCGAGGCGGACCAGGCCAACGCCGAGACCATCGCGGCGATGGTCGGCAACGATGCCGCGCTGTCGGCACGCCTGCTGCAGGTCGCGAACAGCCCGCTGTACCGCGGGCGCAACGAGATCGATTCGATCCAGCAGGCGGTGACGCGCCTCGGCCTGAAGATGGTGCGCAGCCTGGTCGTCAGCCTGGCGATGAAACAGATCTTCCAGGCCACGTCGGACGCGCTCGACCGCGAATTCCGCAAGATCTGGGACGCCAGCCTGCAGGTCGCCGCGATCAGCCGCGTGCTGGCCGGCAGCGTGCCCGAACTCGAGAACGAGCAGGCGCTGCTCGGTGGCCTGATCCACAACATCGGCGCCCTGCCAATCCTGACCAAGATCGACGAGCAGTACGGCTTCAACGCGAACGTGGCCGTGATCGAGCAACTGGTCACCGAGCTGTCGCCGGAGATCGGCACACATATCCTGCAGCAGTGGAACTTTGCCGAGTCGCTGGCCAACATCCCGACGGCCTGCCTGGACCTCGGCTACGATCCGGGGCCGTTCCCGACCTACGCCGACATCGTCCTGGTCGCCCGTCTGCAGAACATCGCCGCGGCCAGCGATGGCGGCGCGGACTGGTCACAGATACCGGCGTTCGCCAAGATCGGCGTCGAGCCCGAGGTCGTGATTGTCGACATGGAGGGCCCGGCCGAGGAGATCGCCGAGGTCCGCGTCATGCTCGACGGTTGATCCGGCCGCGCGCGCTTCCGTCGCGGCGATACGCCTGCAATAATCCGCCGAACGCTCTATCGCCTGCCGGGGTTCATCACTTGTCGCCCGCCGTAGCCCGCGACGATCCACGCCCGCTGATCGTGCACGTCCTCTATCGTCTGCAGGTCGGCGGCCTCGAGAACGGCGTCGTCAACCTGGTCAATCAGCTGCCGACAGAGCGCTACCGGCACGCGATAGTCTGCCTCGCGGACGCAACGAGTTTCCGCGAGCGCATCCGGCGCGACGACGTCGACGTCTACGAGATGCACAAGCGCCCGGGGCAGGACTTCGCCACCTGGTTCCGGCTGTTGCGGCTGTTCCGCAGGCTTCGGCCGGCCGTCGTCCACACCCGCAACATCGGCTGCCTCGAGGCGCAGATACCGGCATGGCTGGCCGCGGTGCCGTGCCGCGTGCACGGCGAGCACGGCTGGGACGTCAGCGACCCGGACGGCAGCAACCGCAAATACCGCTGGCTGCGTCGACTGCACGCGCCGCTCGTCCACCGCTTCATTGCGCTGTCGCGCGAACTCGAGGGCTACCTGCGGCAGCGCGTCGGCGTCGCCGCGGGCAAGGTCACACGTATCTACAACGGTGTCGACGGCGAGCGCTTTCGCATCACCGGCAGCGACCCGCTGCCGGTCGGCTTCCGCGCGCCCGGTAACGTCGTGTTCGGCACCGTGGGCCGGATGCACGGCGTCAAGGACCAGACCAACCTGTGCGAGGCCTTCGTTCGCCTGTGCGCGGCACACGGCGACATCGCGGCGCAGCTGCGCCTGGTGCTGATCGGCGACGGCCCGCTGCAGGCCGCCTGCGAGCAGCGCCTGCGCAGCGCCGGCCTCGGCGAGCGGAGCTGGCTGCCCGGCAGCCGCGACGATGTGCCGGAGATCATGCAGGCACTCGACGTGTTCGTACTGCCGTCACGGGCCGAGGGCATCTCCAACACCATCCTCGAGGCCATGGCCTGCGCGCGACCGGTGATTGCGACCCGGGTCGGCGGCAATGCCGAGCTGGTCGACGACGGGGTCAGCGGTACGCTGGTGCCGGCCTCGGACCCGGCGGCACTCGCCGACGCAATGGCCGGCTACGCTGCCGACCCCGACCTGCGCCGCAGCCACGGCGCGGCCGGCCGGCAACGCATTGTCGACGCGTTCGGCATGCCGCGCATGCTGGCGGCCTACGCCGGTGTCTACGATCAACTGATGGAGCAGCGCGGTATCGCGCCCTGACGGCCTATGTGTGGGATCGCGGGAATATATTCGACACGCGGTGACGACACGCCCGATGCCGGGCTGATCCGGCGCATGACCGACGCGATCGCGCATCGCGGGCCCGACGAGTCCGGCATTCACCGCGAGCCCGGCGTCGCCCTCGGTCACCGCCGGCTGTCGATCATCGACATCGCGACCGGCCAGCAGCCGCTGTTCAACGACGACCGCAGCGCCGCCATCGTGTTCAACGGCGAGGTCTACAATTTCGCCGCCCTGCGCCGCGAACTCGAGGCCGAGGGCCGCCGCTTCCACACCCACTCCGACACCGAGGTCATCCTGCGTGCCTGGGAGGCCTGGGGGCCGGCCTGCGTCAAACGCCTGCGCGGCATGTTCGCGTTCGCGATCTGGGACCGGCGCCGCCGCCACCTGCTGCTGGCGCGCGACCGTCTCGGTATCAAGCCGCTGTACTACGCGCTGCTGCCGAACGGCGATTTCGTGTTCGGCTCCGAACTCAAGGCGCTGCTGCCGCACCCGGCGCTGCCAAGGCAGCGCGATCCGCGCGCCATCGAAGACTATTTCGCCTACGGCTACATCCCCGAGCCGCGTAGCATCTACCGCGATGTGTCGAAGCTGCCGCCCGGTCACACCCTGTTGATCGAGCAGGGCCAGCAGTCCCTGCCGCGGCCGTCACAGTACTGGGACATACCGTTCGTCGACAACGGCGTCATCGACCGGGGCGACGCCGAACGACAGCTGATCGAACGCCTGCGCGACGCGATCGATATCCGCTTGGTCAGCGAGGTCCCGCTCGGCGCGTTCCTGTCGGGCGGCGTGGATTCGAGCGCCATCGTCGCGCTGATGTCCGGCCTGCTCGATCAGCCGGTCAAGACCTGTGCGATCGGATTCGATGTCGCCGCCTACGACGAGTCGGCGCACGCCCAGCAGGTCGCGGAACGCTACGCGACCGACCACAGCCTGGATACCGTGCACGGCGACGACTATTCGCTGGTCGACAGGCTCGGCTGGTTGTACGACGAACCGTTTGCCGACAGCTCGGCGATGCCGACCTACCGGGTCTGCGAGGCCGCGCGGCGCCGCGTCACGGTGGCCCTGTCCGGCGACGGCGGCGACGAGAACCTCGCCGGCTACCGGCGCTACCGCATGCACCTCGCCGAGGAGCAGTTGCGCGGCCGCCTGCCGCTCGGGCTGCGCCGCGCCGTGTTCGGCCCGTTGGGTCGTCTGTATCCGAAGGCCGACTGGGCACCGCGTGTCGTGCGCGCCAAGACCACGTTCCAGGCGCTGGCACGCGACAGCGTCGGTGCCTGGTTCCACAGCGTGTCACGGATGAGC
>JAAUYD010303686.1_pt1 | contig 10675 bp, 7 predicted proteins | sample 7278101 | NCBI WGS metagenome assembly JAAUYD01 (sample SAMN14350128, study PRJNA611818) | marine sediment metagenome | isolation source: surface marine sediment (0.6m) | place: French Polynesia: Moorea | collected 2018-08
CCCTTGACCTGATTGGCGAAGCAAGGATGTTCCTCGCCTATGCGGGGGAGGTGGAAGGTAAGGGGCGCGGCGAGGATGCGCTGGCCTTCATGCGCGATGACCGTGCGTTCCGCAACCTGACGCTGCTCGAGCAACCGAACGGCCATTTCGGTGACACCATCGTCCGCCAGGTGCTGTTCGAGGCCTGGCACGTCGAGCTGCTGCGAGCCCTCGGGCAGGTCGACGACCAGCGGATCAGGGAAATCGCCACCCGGGCGGAGAAGGAGGCGCGCTATCACCTCAGACATGTGGGCCACTGGCTGGTCCGCCTGGGTGATGGCACGGCGGAGAGCCATCGTCGGGTGCAGGAGTCGCTGCACCGTCTGTGGCCCCTCACCGGCGAGATGTTCGAAGCAGATGCCCAGGACATCGCCTTCCAGAAACACTGCAGCGGCCCCGACCTCAGCGCCGTGGCCGCGCGCACCCGCGAGGCACTTGTGCCGATCTTCACGGAGGCGAAACTGACCCTGCCCGAGTCTCCGGCGGCCGGCATCGCCCAAGGGAAGCAGGGTATGCACAGCGAGCATCTCGGCCACCTGCTGGCGCAGATGCAGCACTTACATCGCTCCCACCCCGGGGCGAACTGGTGAGCGCCCTGGCCGACCCCGGCGCGGCCGCACCGGTCAGTACGGGCGATGCGCAGAGCATCGCTCGCGCCTGGGATGCGCTCGAACGGGTGCTGGATCCGGAAGTCCCCGTGCTCAGCGTCGTGGATCTGGGCGTCGTGCGGCGCGTGGAAGCGCACGAGGACGCCGTGCGCGTGGGCGTGACGCCCACCTACAGCGGCTGTCCGGCGGTGGAGGTGATCGAGCGGTCGATCGAACGGGCGTTGGTCTGCTCTGGCTGGCAGCACGTACACGTCGATCGCCTCCTGTCCCCGCCATGGACCACCGATTGGATCAGCGCCGAGGGGCGTCGCAAGCTCGACGCCTACGGCATTGCGCCGCCGCCGCGCCTCACGGCCAGGTCTGCCCCGCTGCAGTGCCCAGCCTGTCGCAGCACGCGCACTGAGCGATTGAGCGAGTTCGGTGCCACGCCCTGCAAGGCCATGTACCGCTGTCTGGACTGCCTCGAGCCCTTCGAGCACTTCAAGTGCCTGTGACTCCCGCCGGAGAGCTATCGCCATGAAGCACTTCCAGCCGCTTACCGTCGCTTCCGTGGAGAGCGCCGCACAGGATGCGGTGCGCGTACGCCTGGATGCACCCGGCGAGCTCCGCGAGCAGTTCGCCTTTCTGCCGGGACAGCACCTGCCCCTGCGCGCCAGGGTCGGCGACCGCACCCTGCAGCGCACCTACAGCATCTGCTCGCCGCCCGGCGTCTGGCCCCTTGAGCTGGGGGTCCGCGTACAACCGGGTGGGCGCTTCTCCGAGTGGGTGGCGCGTGATCTGAAGGCGGGAGACGAGTTGCTGGCACTGCCACCCGTAGGCAGCTTCACCCCCTCGGAGCCGCGTGCGGCCGGCCATCGCGTGGCCTTTGCGGCGGGCAGCGGGATCACCCCGGTGCTCAGCATCATCACGGACCTGCTGGCCGAACCGCACCAGCGCGTCACGCTCTTCTACGGCAATCGCACGCTTGCCAGCACGATGTTCGTGGAAGAGCTGTACGCCTTGAAGAATCGCTATCTGAACCGTCTGTCGCTGCACTTCATCTTCAGTCGCGAGCCCCAGGGCGAGGCACTCTATGAAGGTCGTCTGGACGGCGAGCGCATCACTGACCTGTGGCGGGCCTTCTGCGGCGCGGACGACGCGGGAGTTGCCGAGGTGTTCGTCTGCGGCCCCGACGATCTTGCGGACACGGCACTCGACGCCCTGCAACGGCTAGGGCTCGATCCCGCCCGTGTGCACAGTGAACGCTTCGGCGTCGGCGCGGGGCGCCAGCGCGCGGCGCGGGCAACGGTCGATGAGCCGCAGGTCGAGACCCAAGCCCAGGTGAGCGTGGAGCTGATCATGGATGGCAAGCGCAGGCAGTACTCGATGCCCGCCAGCGGCGCCACCATGCTGGAGGGCGCCGAGCGCGCTGGCATCGATCTGCCCTACTCCTGTCGCGGGGGCGTGTGCGCCACCTGCCGCACCCATTTGCGTGAGGGCAGCGTGGAGATGGCGGTGAACTACGGACTGGAGCCCTGGGAGGTGGAGCGTGGCTTCGTCCTCGCCTGCCAGTCGAGGCCGACCAGCGAGCGCGTCGTGCTCGACTACGACCACACCTGACGGCCGGCCATGTCAACGCAAGACGAGGCTGCGCCCTCACCTTCGGTCGTCCAACTCTCCCTGGACCAGGACCCGACCCTCGCGCTTATCACGATTGATAACCCGCCCGTGAACGGCATCTCGCAGGCCGTACGCGAGGGCCTGGCGCGCGCGTTGCAGCAGGCGGCGCAGGCACCGGCCGTGCGCGCAGTGGCCATCGTATGCGCCGGGGCCAACTTCCTCTCAGGCCAGGACATCCGCGAGTTCGGCCAACCGATGCGGGCGCCCAGCCTGCGCGAGTTGTTCGCGCAGATGGACGCTCTGGAGTTGCCGATCGTGGTGGCCGTGCATGGCGCGGCGCTGGGCGGCGGAATGGAGCTTTGCCTCTGCGCGGACTACCGCCTCGCCGCCCGCGACACGCAGCTCGGCTTCCCGGAGATCAACTACGGCTTGCTGCCCGGTGCCGGCGGTACCCAGCGCCTGCCGCGCCTGATCGGCGCGCTTCCGGCCCTCGAACTGATGCTCAGCGGTCAGCGTATCCCGGCCGACCGGGCGCTCTCGCTCGGCCTGGTGGACGAACTGTTCGAGCCGTCGCTCACGCCCACGCAGGCGGCAGTGACCGCAGCCCACCGCCTCCTGCAACAATCCTCGACGAAGCGCCGCCTGAGCGAACGCAGCGTACCAACGCCAGCCGACGGCGCTGAGGCCGAGCAGGCGATCGCCAGACTACTCGCCCGCGCCCGCGGCTATCGCGTGCCGCAGCGCATGGCGGAGTGTGTCGAGAGTGCGTCGCGCCGTCCCTTCGCCGAGGGACTGGCCGTGGAGGCGTGTGAGCATGAGGCCTGTAGCGCAGATCCTCAGCACCCGGCAATGCTGCACATGTTCTTTGCCGAACGTCGGGCCCGGCAACTGCCCGCGCCTGCCCAGGGTCTGGCCGATGACGTGCGACGAGTTGCCGTCATCGGTTCGGGCACCATGGGCATCGGTATCGCCCTGGCGTGCCTGCACGCGGGCTTCTCCGTCTGCCTGCACGATCGCGACAGCCAGGCGCTGGGGCGGGCGAAGGCACAGATCGCCAAGCTGCTGGACCGTGACGTGAAGCGCGGGCGCCTGTCCACCGCGGATGCGCAAGCGCGCACGTCGAGCCTGCAGACAAGTGAACGCCTCGATCGTCTGGGAGAACCGCAGATCGTGATCGAAGCGGTGTTCGAAGACCTCGAGGTGAAGCAGCAACTGTTCCGCGAGCTGGATGCGGCACTCCCGGCGGCTTCCCTGCTGGCCAGCAACACCTCGACCCTGGACGTGGAAGCCATCGCCAACGCCACCAGCAGGCCGGACAGGGTACTCGGGATGCACTTCTTCTCCCCTGCCCACCTGATGGCCCTGGTCGAGATCGTCGTCGGCCCCTGGTGCGCCGAGCATAGCGAACACCTGGCGCGCGACCTCACGCGCCGCCTGCAGAAGGTGGGCGTGCTCGTCGGCAATGACTTCGGCTTCGTCGGCAATCGCATGCTCTACGCCTACGGCCGCGAGAATCAGCTAATGCTGCTCGAAGGCGCCGCGCCCGAGCGCATCGACCGGATGCTGCAGGATTTCGGTTTCGCCATGGGCCCGAACGCCGTCGGTGATCTGGCGGGCCTGGACGTGGGCTATCGGGCCCGCCGAGCCTGGACCGAACGACCGGCGGACCCGCGCTTTTACCGGGTGGCGGACGCCCTGGTGGAAGCCGGCCGCCTCGGGCAGAAGACCGGTGCCGGCTGCTATCGCTACGCGGCGGACAACCGTCGGCCCCTTCCCGATCCGCAGACAACTGAGCTGATTCGCGAGGAGGCCCGGCGTCTCGGCGTGAAACAGCGCGAACACACGGATGAGGAGATCCTGGAGCGCTGCCTGTTTGCCCTGGTGGTGGAAGGCAGTCGACTGCTGGAAGCGGGCATTGCCCGTTCTGCCGCAGACATCGACGTGATCTGGTGCAACGGCTACGGATTCCCGCGCCATCGCGGTGGGCCCATGCACTACGGCGAGCGGTCAGGGCTCGCGCGGGTGGTCGAGGCCGCCGGCCGTTTCGGCCGCGCCACGGACCAGGCCGATGGCTGGGCCGTTCCGCCCTCCCTGGAAGCCCTGGCACGGGGCGCAGGGCGCTTCCCGTAGCGCTAAACTAGGGAGCTGTTCTCCCTCGCAACGCCTGGAGCTGCTGCCATGATGTTCGACGCCCTCACGCCCAATCCGCCGGACCCGATCCTGGCCCTGATGGAACGCTATCGTGCGGACAGCCATCCGCATAAGCTGGACTTGGGCATCGGCGTGTACACGGACGAGCACGGCGTGACGCCCGTGTTTCCCTCGGTGCTCGAGGGCGAGAAGCGCGTGCTGGCCAAGCAGACCACCAAGACCTACGTGGGCATTGCGGGCGACCCAACGTTCTGCGACCTGCACCAGGCACTCACCTTCGGCGAGGATCATCCGGCCCGTCGCGACGGACGCCTGCGCACGATCCAGACCCCTGGCGGCTCGGGGGGCCTGCGCGTGGCCGCCGAACTGCTCAACCGCGCCGCCCACCCGCCCACCGTGTGGCTGAGCACGCCGACCTGGGCCAATCACGTACCGCTCCTGAGCTCCGTGGGTGTGCAGCTGCGTAAGTACCGCTACTACGACGAGACCAGCCATGGCGTCGACTTCGAGGGCATGCTCGAAGACCTGGAGGAAGCGAAGGCCGGCGATCTGCTCCTGTTGCACGGCTGCTGCCACAACCCTACGGGCGCCGACCTGACGCCAGCCCAGTGGGAGCAGCTCACGGACCTGGCCCTGGCGCGGGATCTCGTGCCCTTCGTGGATCTCGCCTATCAGGGGTTCGGCCGCGACGTCGACGGCGACGTGGTGGGCGTGCGGGCGATGGCAGCGCGCGTACCCGAGATGCTGGTGGTGGCGTCCTGCTCCAAGACCTTCAGCTTGTACCGTGAACGCACGGGTTCGCTCACCGTCGTGTCGCGGGACTCGGCCACGGCGGATGTCGTTGCCAGCAACATGTCAGCCGTCGCCCGCAGCATGTACTCCATGCCGCCCCATCACGGCGCCGGCATCGTCGCCGAGGTGCTGGTGGATGAGCAGTTGCAGTCCCAGTGGCGCGGCGAGCTGAGTGCCGTGTGTGAGCGTGTGGCAGGCCTGCGCTCGACGCTGGCGGACGCCCTCAACAAGCACATTCCCGGACGGGACTTCGGCTTCCTCACGCAACAAACAGGCATGTTCTCCCTGTTGGGCGTGCCGCGGCCGGTCATTGACCGCCTCATCGAACAGCATCACATCTACATCGTTGGCTCCGGGCGCATGAACATGGCCGGCCTGCCCGCGCAGCGGGTCGATGAACTTGCGGCGGCGGTGGCGGAGTCTATCGAAGCAACGGCCTAGGGGGCGTCTGCGGTCGCCGGTCACTCCTGGTCGGCGTCCCACCCCTCGAGCATGCTGACCAGCTCGGACAGGAAGGCATTCGCCGTGTAAGCGTCCAGCACCCGGTGATCCAGTGACAAGGTCAGGTAGCACATGGGGGCGATGCGAATCAGGTCCTCGCCGTCCACCTCCCGTACCACCACCTCCTTGCGCAGCTTGCCGATACCGAGGATGGCCGACTGTGGCTGATTGATGATCACGGGCGCCGCCAGCAGGCTGCCGCTGACGCCGTGGTTGGAGATGGTGAAGGTACCGCCCTGCATCTCCTCGGGCCCGAGCGTGCGCGCCCGCGCCCTGTCGGTGATCTCCGCGAGTCCCTTGGCGATACCGAACAGGTTCATCTGGTGGACGCCACGCAGCACCGGCACCACAAGGCCATCGCCGCCGAGGGCCACGGCCACCCCCACGTTGATCTCGTCCCACAGGAGCAGCTCGTTGCCGTCCATCGAGCTGTTCACCTCGGGCACCTTGCGCAGGGCCTGGGCGGCCGCGGCCAGAAAGTAGGTGGTCAGGGTCAGCTCCGCGCCACGGTCACGGTACGAATCGCGGTTGGCCTTGCGATGGGCAAGCACACGACTCATGTCGCACTCGAACACGGTGGTCACGTGCGGCGCTGTGTGCAGCAGGCTCTGACACATATGCTCGGCGATCGCTCGACGCATCGGGCTGATGGGAACGCGGCGTGCGGATGCCTCGTCAGCGTCGAGCACAGGCGCGGGTTCCGGACACTCGTCAGCCGGCGCGGGAGGCCCCTCCGGCACCTTCGCCTGCTGCCCCTGGTCAGCGAGATAGCGGCGTACGTCGGCGGCGCTCAGGCGCCCGTCTCGACCGGAGCCACGCACGCTGGTCAACAGCTGCTCGAGCGTTAACTGATGATCGGCCAGCAGTCGCTTGACTGCCGGGCTCAGGCGCTGGCGCGCATCGTTACTCTGCGCACGGCCACCGGCGCTCGGTATCGCCGCCGTCAGGTCTGCGGGTGCCTGCTCCTCGCCTGTCGCCAGAGTCAGTCGAGCCAGCGTGCAGCCCGGCGTGAGCTCGTCGCCCACCTCGTAGCACCATTCGCTCAACACCCCGTCATGCGGGGCGGCCACCTCGACCACCACCTTGTCAGTTTCGACCTCGGCAATCGGCTCATGGGCCTGCACCGTGTCGCCGGGCTGCTTTAGGCAAGCGCCGAGCACGGCGCGTGTGCCGTCCTGCTGATCCTGCGGCATGCAGATGGCAACGCTTTTGCCCGCCACCTGTTCCTCGTGTTCGGCAACGCTCACGGTCAGAACTCCAGCAACTCGCGGGCCCCTCGTTCGATGTCATGGGCGCTCGGCACCACCGCATTCAGCAGCGCCGGACTGTGGGGGCTGGGGATGTCGGCCATGGCCAGACGTCGCACGGGCGCATCGAGAGCGAAGAATGCCTGGTCCGTGATCGTAGCAGCCACCTCGGCGCCGAAGCCGGCGGTGAGGTTGTCCTCATGCACGATGAGACAGCGTCCCGTGCGATTCACGGACTCAAGCACGCATGCACGGTCCCAGGGCACCAGCGTGCGCAGGTCGATGAGCTCCACCTGACCGGCACCCTGTTTCTCGAGCGCCGAACAGGCCTGCTCGGCACGCGCCACAATGGCCCCCCAGGTGACGATCGTGAGGTCATCCCCAGGGCGCACCACCCGCGCCTGACCGAAAGGCAAGACGTAGTCGTCGCCGGGATAGGGTCGGCGAGCACTCGCCGCATCGAGCAGGGATCGATGCTCGAAGAAGATCACCGGATCATCACCGCGCAGCGCGCTGCGCAGGAGCCCGACCGCATCCTCCGCGTTGGATGGGAAGGCGAGCTTCCACCCCACCGCATGGGCCCACTTCACCTCGCCGGTCTGACTATGCCAGGGATCGCCGCAGCGGAAGAACCCGCCCGGCATGCGCACCACCACCGGGGCGGCGAAACGATTGCCCGTGCGCCAGCGCACAGTGCCGCAGTCGTTCAGCTGTTCCTCGGCGGGATCCGCGTACTTGCGGAACTGTATCTCCGGCACCGGCAACAGACCGGCCATGGCCATGCCTACGGCGCGGCCGATGATGCCCTCCTCGTTCAGGCTCGTGTCGAATACGCGCTGTGCACCATGACGCTCGGCGAGACCCAGCGTCGCGCCATGCACGCCACCCTTCGCCGCCACGTCCTCACCGAACACCACCATTCGCTCGTTACAGGCCAGCTCCGCGTCCAGCGTGCGACGGATGGCCGCCAGCATGTTGATGCGACCGGGTTGCGCGTGCACCTCGTGCTTGCCAGCAGGCGGCGTGATGCCTGCACCACGCAGACCGCCCACCTGCTGCGCTTCGCGCGGATCGGAGAACACGAAACGGGTCACCTGGTCCGGTGACAGGACCGGTCGCGCCAAGGCTCGCTCGAGGCCCGCTTCGACTTCGACACGAGCAGCCTCCGCCTGCTCCCGCCAGGCAGTCTCACTCATGCGCGCCGGCACCAGACAGTCGTGCAGGCGAATCAGGGGGTCGCGACGAGCCTGGGCCTCGAGTTCCGTGGCCGGCCGGTAGGCTTGCGTGTCCTGCGCCGAATGGCCGCTCAGGCGCGGCACGGTAACCCGCAGCACGGCGGGGCCGCGGCGCTCGCGCACATGGCGGACCGCCTCACCGATGAGCGCCGCGGCAGCATCCGGTGCCGTGCCGTCGCCATCGAAAACGCCCAGGCCCGCATAGCTCGCCAGATTGGCGGCGATATTGCCGCCCGGTGACTGCAAGGTGGCAGGCACGGAGATGCCGTAGCCGTTGTCCTCGATGAAGAACAGCATCGGCAGACGCTGGGTGGTGGCGATGTTCAGAGCAGACCAGAAGCCGTTGGTGGCGCAGGAGCCGTCACCACCCATGGCCACGGCCATGGCCTCCTCGCAGGGCTCACCCAGCGAACGGTGGCGATAGGTCAGCGCCTGTGCCCAGCCGGCGATGGGCGTGTACTGAGCACCGACGCCGCCACACATGGGCAGCATCTTCGGACCCTCACGCCTGGCCAGATTGAAGACCACGCCGATATCGCGCCCGTCACTGAAGCCCCCCAGCTTCATCAGCGGACCGGCCAGGGCTTCCTCCGGATCCAGACCCAGCCCCAGCATCATGGGGCGCGAGCGGTAATAGCCGTCGACCGCATCCGCCGGGTGCGTCAGTTGCTGTGCCAGCAGCAGTTGCGCCAGGTCATGGCCGCGGGCGGAGAACTGATAGAACAGCTTCCCCTCCGGCAGCAGGCGCTGCTCCTCCACCGCGTCCAGAGCCCGTGACAGATGCATGAGGCGGGCAACGTCGATCCAGTCGACGGGGGCGCTGCCATCGCCCACACGGGTAGCGCTCAGTGGAGTTGCTGCGGCCATGGATAGCTCCCGGTAGTTCGCCAGGGAATTCATGAAGTGTAGAGCGGTGAGCGCGCAAGGTGCTGCCCCTTTCTTTGGCAAAGCACCGCAGCATTAGTAGAATCTACCTTAAGACCGCATATTTGAGGATGGATATGCCTTCCGAACTGGACGATGCCGACTATCGGATCCTGCAGCAGCTGCAGGGCAATGCACGTCTGTCGAACAAGTCCCTGGCGGAGCGGGTCGCCCTGTCGGCTTCACCTTGCTGGCGCCGGGTGCGTGACCTAGAAGAACAGGGCGTCATCAAGGACTACGTGACCCGCCTCGATCGCCATCGTCTGGGCTATCGGATTCTGGCCTTGGCCAGCGTATCCCTGGACAACCACCACGCCGAATCCGTCGCCGCCTTCGACGCGGCCATCCAGACCTGGCCCGAGGTTCTCGAGTGCCACAAGATCAGCGGTGCCCACGATTACATGCTGAAGGTGGTGGCGGAGGATCTGGCAAGCTACGACGAGTTCATCTCCAAACGCCTGTTGCAACTGCCGTGCGTGCGCGAGTTGAACACCACCTTCTCCATGCGGGAGCTGAAGAGCACCACCAGCCTCCCGCTCCCCGGCGACGACTGAGCCCTCGACTTGTCAGAGTTTCCCCGTGGTGGTGAAATGAGGCGTTATGAAAGCCGCCATGCACCTGTGTGCCAGCCTCCCCCGTCGCCGACTGCGACGCCGATGCTCCCGACCACTCTCCGGGTAGAGCACGCGCGCGCAGCACAAACAGCCGCACACCGTTCTGAGAAAACCCGGCAATCGCTGGGTTTTTTTGCATCTGAACTCGGCTCGCCGATCCCCACCACCCCACTGGACCACACATCGATGCGACACTTCCTGACCACCGCCGACTGGTCGCGTGACGAGCTGACGCAGTTGCTGGATGCGGCGAGCGAATTGAAGCGTGCGCGCTACGGCGACGCCCTCGCCAACCGCAGCATCGCCCTGCTGTTCTTCAACCCGTCCCTGCGCACGCGCACCTCCTTCGAGCTCGGCATCCACCAACTCGGCGGAAAGGCGATCGTGCTCCAGCCAGGCAAGGACGCCTGGGGCATCGAGTTCGAACCCGGTGCGATCATGGACGGCGATGCGGAAGAGCACATGAGCGAGGTGGCGGGAGTCCTGTCGCGCTATGTGGACCTGATCGGCGTACGCGCCTTCCCCAGGTTCCAGGACTGGTCCGTAGACCGCGAAGACAGGCTGCTGCACTCGCTGGCCAAGCATGCCAGCGTGCCGGTGATCAACATGGAGACGATCACCCACCCTTGTCAGGAACTGGCCCTGATGCTGACCCTGCGCGAGAAACTGGGAACCCTGGATGGTCGCCGCTTCCTCCTCACCTGGACCTACCACCCGAAGCCATTGAACACGGCTGTCGCCAACTCGGCGCTGCTGATCGCCAGCAAGTTCGGCATGAACGTCACCCTGCTGTGCCCCAACCAGGACTACCTGCTCGACGAGCGCTACATGCAGCTGGGCGAGACCTTCACGCAGCAGAACGGACGCCAACTGACGGTCACCCATGACGTCGATCGCGCCTACGAGGATGCTGAGGTGGTCTACGCCAAGAGCTGGGGCGCCATTCCCTACTTCGGGCGTTGGGA
>JAAUYD010165002.1_pt1 | contig 10673 bp, 9 predicted proteins | sample 7278101 | NCBI WGS metagenome assembly JAAUYD01 (sample SAMN14350128, study PRJNA611818) | marine sediment metagenome | isolation source: surface marine sediment (0.6m) | place: French Polynesia: Moorea | collected 2018-08
CAAAGGCGGTATTTTAGAAGACAATAGCCATAAACTTTGCCACCACTCCCCATTCAACCACTGGGGGTTTTGTAATGCCCGCCAATAGTTTAAAGTACCTGTAAGATAATCTGCCTGATCCCAACCCGGAATGGAGCGATCAAGAGTAAACCAAATGCGATCGCACACTGCACCCAATAGCCATATGATGGTGAGTATTAATAGGCTGTTTTTGGATTTAAAATCAAGAATTTTCCCATTCACAATTAAATTTCTGTGTTAGCTGCTGTTTCTAAACGATTAGCTTCACTTTCTGCTTCTTGGAGAAGCTCATCCCAATCATCTGGAGGATGACCGTTTGTGAGCATTTTTTTGAATACTCGATAAGCATCTGTATTACTTCCATAAGCTCGCTTAGAATCCTCATCATTGACCCAAGCAAAGACAATAATTTTGCTAGCTTGGTGATACCGGAAAAATAGTCGATACTGTTGGAAAAATTTGGCTCTAAACCAGTGCTTATATTCATCACCTAGGGTACTACCTTGGCGATATTCACTGCGAGTTGGATCTTCAGGAATCACCTCAAAGGCTAACTTAGCTATGGCTGCTAAACGTTTGGTAGCATTTTTTTGTTGATAACTATGGGGATATTTCTGACGTAGACTTTCAACCTGGGTCAAAAGTTCTTCAAATTGGTCGAGAAACAGCGAATGAGCAAAAATACTCCACCCATTGATTGTTAATGGCTGACTGGTAGACAAACTCATTCATCCTCGTCAGCAAGTGGTGCATCAATATCTATCTCAACATCGGCAACTAAAGACTGGACGCGGTTGAGCAAATCAGGACTAATTGCTTGTATATGTTGAGGGTTGTCGCTCATATCTTCAGCCAGAAAACTCAAAAACTTTCCTAACACCGGATCTGACTCTGGCTGTTCGGCACGAGATATAATTACTTGACCGTTCGGCTGAATGGTGTAGCAGATTTTATCCCGCTTTTGCAAGCCTAAAGCCTTGCGTACAGCGTCTGGAACTGTTGTTTGATAACGATCTGTAAGAGTAGATTCTGCTTGTAAAGTTGATGCGGTTTGTTTAGCCACAGCGATTCCTACACCTGTAGGTTGATTTAACGTGAGTTCGGAGTTCGGAGTTCGGAGTTAAAATTTACCTGAGTTCTGTAGAACTCACACTGATTTACTAAGTTTAGGTTAATAGTTGAGTTTATTCTCAACTATTTGGGAAGTGATTCCTCACTTGAAGTGTACAAATCCTTGACTCATAAGGGTTTTAGCATCAAAATTTCGTCGAACTCACGTTGATTTACAATTACAAAGTAATGCAATTGCATTGTCCAGTCAACCAATTTTAGATTTTAGATTTTAGATTGAACCCACAGATAAATCTAGTGGTCTGTCCCATTAATTTTGATAGTTTATTGTAGTGCGGGCATCTTGCCCGCTTCCTTACAGCAGGGAGCGAGACGCTCCCACTACAATTGTTTTATCCCTCAGAACTAATGCGATGAACCACTGGTAGAGAGCGCTGACGTAACACTACGTGCTTTGTACCATTAAGTCCTTAATGGTCAAGAGTTGCTTTATCTTCAACCAGAGAAAAACCGCGATCGCCTGATTTATTTTTTGCTGGTTGCACTTGAAAGGTTACTTTGTCCATCATGTCCCCGCTTTTTACTTGTAGATTCCATTCACCGGGACGTAATGTCCAAAATAGATGAGAATTATCTGAGTTGGTAGTCAGCTTTTGATGATTCAGCCACCATTCGACAGGTTGGGTAATTTGACCCGATACCTTAAACTCTAATTTTTGCCGTGTAATATCGCCGGGATACAGTAAAAATAAATCACCATTACGGGGAGATACAATCCTGAGTTTGCCAGCATTCAACCTAGATTGTCCTTGCTGGGCTAGCCATTCATCATATTCTGGAGGTAACTTAAAGTCCTGCTGACGTTGGTATTTACTGATATCTTCTGGGTAAAAATATTCTTGCACCACTGAAGAACAATCTGGTGTTGGTTTTAACCCAGAAACAGCGCAGATTGGTAATTTTACCATAGTTGGTGGTGGGGAAAATTTCTCTGGCGATCGCGATGAGTGCAGATGTAACATAATTCGGTTCCATAATGGTGCTGCACCCATAACACCAGATACCTGATTCATGGGAGTGCCATCAAAATTACCCACCCAAGTGGCTACGGTATAGTCAGTGGTAAAGCCTACAGTCCAAGTGTCGCGGAAGTTAGAAGAAGTACCCGTTTTCACAGCAGCAGGGAAGGGCAAGTTTAATACTGAGTCTACACCAAATGCAGTGGCTCTGGCATGGCGATCGCTCAACATATCGATGACTAATTGCCATGTGTTAGCATTTTGGATTGATGATCGATCATTGTTAGTTGAGGATGGGGATAATTTTGTGACTAGGGATATGGCTTGTCCCTGGCGTGCCATAGTCATGTAAGCTCTAGCTAATTCCCAAAGACTAACTTCCCCACTACCAAGGCTTAAACCTAGCCCATAATATTCTGGACTTTGGGTGAGGTGAGCAAATCCCAGTTGGTGCAGACGCTCTAAGAAAGTCCCCACCCCCACCTTTTCTAAAATTCTCACCGCAGGTACATTCAGGGAATTTGCCAAAGCTACCCGCACTCGCACTGGTCCCAGGAAAGTTTCATCATAATCCGTAGGACTATACAATTTTGCTCCGGGAATGGCATAGTGGGCGGGTACGTCAGCCAAAATCGTATTGGGGCGAATCACACCACCTTCGAGAGCTAATTCATAGAGAAATGGTTTGAGGGTAGAACCTGGTTGACGTAGTGCTTGTACCCCATCATTACGCCCTTGGTTGGAGGTATCAAAGTAATCCGGCGAACCAACATAGGCTACAACTTCCCCAGTATGATTACTTATAACTACAGCCGCTGCATGGTATACATTATTATGGGCGAGGGAATCAACTACTTGCTGCACCTGAGCCTCTACAAATTGTTGCAAAGGGCGATCGATGGTGGTATGTATGGGAGCAGAAATTTTTTCCTTCTGATTACTTAAATCTGGTTGACTGGCTAGCCAAAACAGAAAATGGGGTGCAGCAATAATTCCTTGACGGCGAGACTGAAAGACAACATTTTCCGAGTATGCCCGTTGTGCTTCAGCATCATTTATATATCCATCTTCTACCATGCGATCGAGGACATATTTCTGTCGCTTTTTTAACCTCTGCCAATGGCGATGGGGGTCAAAGTAATTGGGATTATTGGGAAGGGCTGCTAACAAACTAGCTTGGGCAAGGTTCAGTTCTTGAGCAGGTATAGAAAAATAAATCCGGGCAGCTGCCTCCACGCCATAGATATTACTTCCCATAGGTAAACGATTGATGTAAGCAAAGAGAATTTCGTCTTTATTCATCCCTGCCGTTAGTCGCCAAGACAACCAAATCTCCTGTACTTTACCCGTAATATTGCGGGGAGTTGGATCTAACATCCGCGCTAACTGCATAGTGATGGTAGAAGCACCGGAAACAATTCTTTGCTTATGAATGGCATCCTTAATAGCACGGGCAACAGCTTGTAAATCCAGTGCCCCATGTTGATAAAATCGTTTATCTTCCGCAGCTAAAATAGCCTGGATAAAGTGGGGTGAAACTTGATTCAGTGGTACTACCGTAGTATGCTCTCGATCGCGGGTGAGTAATGTTCCTAATGGTAAACCATTGCGATCGCGAAATTCCCATGCTAGTTGTGTTTGTCTAATATCTGCACTACGAACTGGAACCAAGTATGGTAATAACCGCACCGTCAAGCAAATTATCAGCACAGCCACAATAAATTTATACCTGCGCTTACTTAAGAGGTTCCTAATTTTGTGTGCCACCAGTATCAAAATTTTCCACACCCATCCCATTGGCTACTTCCTTCTTGACTGCATCCACAATTTGGCGTTGCTGAATCCATGTATGAAAATTATGTTGCATGATTCCAAAACCCTTGTTCCAGACGTTGCAGTGCAACGTCTCTACACCCGTATTCATACTTCAAATCAGCAATGCCCACAATTTTTTGGTCTATCAAAAAGATGTATTTTGAGATACATAATGCCAAAAATACAGTGTCCGCTGTTGGAAACCCTCTTAGGAGTGGGAGAGTGGGGCAGAAAAACCAAGACCCACTATTGGCCTAGTTTATTTTCTCCTATAGGCGGATTTTGGATTTGACATTAGTAATTAGTAAATAGTCAATCGTCGCCTATTTTCTATATTTTTGGGTTATTGACAAACAACTGTATATCACCATACATAACCCAGGGCGGGATCGATTAACATGACCGAAGGCTTCTGCCTTCGTCAGGCAGGAGGCAGAAGACAGAAGGAGAACTTTTCCGCTCAAACCCTTTGCCTTGTTCCTTCACTTGATAACCAGCCTGCTTTTGATAAACCCATTCAGCATTTGTAGTTTCATATTTTTTAACTGCTGATATCACTCCACATTAGAGATTAAGAGATACAACCGAATGAATATCACCCATATAAACCCTACAAGAGCCCAGCGTATAGATCAAATTATTAGAAAGCGCAAAGCATTTAGTGCCAAACTACAACGAGATAAAGCTAATTTAGAAGCTCGCAAACTGGCTTTGTTTAATCTCAAAAAACACCGTGAGGATTTACTTGCTAGGGGAATTGATTCTAATTCTGCTGTCCGTTTGGGTGAAATAGATTTTAGTTTACTACCAAAGATTGATACCCTAGTAGCTTCCCTACAACAATTGTATAATCGTTGTACCCGCGACACTATTAATATTGCTGTAGTTGGCTATGCCCGCCAAGGAAAAAGTCGTTTATTACGCAGCCTCACAGGGCTAAAAAATACTGTCATTCCCGATGGCGGTGATGGTTATTGTACTGGTACTCTGAGTAAAATTCGCCACGAGCCAGGATTGCCAGAAGCTAAAGCTAAAGTACAATTTTACTCCTGGCAGGATTTCCGGGGACAGGTTCTCAGCCCCTACTATGAAACACTGGGTTTGGAAACTGTACCCATGAGTTTGGATGATTTTGCCCAGTATCCCCCATCCCCTTTACCTGTCGATCGCCGGGATAGTGTGATTGATAAGTCTCGTTACGGACATTTACGGAAAGATTATTTTTCTAATGTGCAAAAATATCGCCATCTTCTGGGTCAATCATCTGTGGAAATTGGTGAGGGACAAATTCGGGAATATGTCACCCAAGATACTAAGGATGGCAGTGGGGAAAAGATTGTCAATTATTTGGCGGTGCAAGAGGTAGAGGTGTCTTGTCCTTTCCCTGCGGAGGATATTGGCAAGATTATGTTAATTGATTTACCAGGATTGGGAGATACCAACCTAATTGATGCCGATCGCTTGATGAATACCCTCCACCATGAAGCAGATTTTGTCCTGTTTGTCCGTCGTCCGGAAGCTAATGCTGTCTGGGGAGAAGCACATATCAAACTATATCAAAAGGCACGGGAAGCTTTAGGAGAATTGCCATTACATGAATGCTCATTTATGGTACTAAATAGAACTAAAGATGGAACCGAGGGGGGAGATAATACTTACCGTTGTCAAACCCTACAAGGAGAATTAAAACAAACACCAATTCGGGTAGAACGATGTGCGATCGCTGATTGTTCTAATCCAGAGGAAGCTAATTCCCAAATCCTGGAACCCATTCTTAACTACCTGGTAGAGAACATAGAGTATATTGACAGCAAATATGCCCATTCTTGTCAGAAACAAATCGATCGCTTGCAAAAGGACATTGATGGGGAATTAGCCAAAGCCGAAAAAGCCCTAGCTCATTATAGTGATAGCGATTTACTATTCGAGCAGTTGTTTGAGGGATTTTGGCAAAAACTCACCAACGACTTAGAAAACTTATTGACCCACTTCTTACAACATCGCCATGATCGCGATCGCGAATTTGAAGAACGGATTCAATCAGCGATCGCCAACTGTCGTCAGGATACAGGGATTCCCGAAACCCCAGAGGAGATTATTGAACGTCGCAATCTGTTTGGTTCCTACACCACGGCATACAACGAATTTTTACATGAAATTCGCACCCATTTCTTACAACATTTTCTCTCCCTAGATATGGGGATGCAACAATCATTAGAAACACGTAAGCTATTAGTATCAAAAGTATTCATAAATTACTTAGGAGAACTAGCCGAAGGTGAAGGTTCCCAATTACTAAAAGCGATCGCCACCCATTTACCAGAAAATGCTACTACCCTGAAAAATGCCTTTGGAGCGATCGCAGACTTTAATGTTTCTGGGGCGGGGAGAATCCAGCGACAAATCCGAGAGAATCTCAACAAACTCAGACCAGATACTAATTTTATGACCTTTGCAGAGGTGGCTAGCGATGTCCTTACGGTGGATGCACCCCTGCCTACCCAGGAAGAGTTAATTTTAGCAGCTCTACAAACACTACATAAAGAAGCCGCAGATAAGGCAGAGGAAGCCTTAAACAAGGTTATTTGTGAACCTAGTATAGATTCTTACTACATGGTAGAAGAATTTGTCGATCGCATACTTCGTAGTCAGGGAGTACAACTGGAGTGGCGTATCTTCCTGCGGAAAGTATCTTCCCAAGTTTGGCCTGAATTTAAGGAAATGGAAAAGCGTCTGCAACAGCAACAAATTTGGCAAGTATTAGTTAAGCGAGCCAAGGAAGTGAATGAATTACAGGACAAGCAACTGATGAATTAAAATCATGGCGCTGCGCTACACCCCACCCGAAGATCGAGGTGGGCTGCGCTAAACTTTGTAAAGGAGTTCGATGAATCTTGATGCTATTAGAGTTAAAACAATTAAGGATTCAACCGGGACAGCAACTGCTACTTGAGGACGTTAGCTGGCAGCAATTTGAAAATATTTTAGAGGAATTGGGAGAACATCGTGCTGCCAGAATTTCCTATAGTCATGGGTTTTTAGAAATTATGGTTCCCTTACCAGAACATGAAAAAGCCAAAGAAATTATTGGCGATATGGTTAAAATTTTATTGAATGAAATAGGGAGCAATTACGATTCTTTAGGTTCAACAACCCTCAAAAGTGAAAAAATGACTCAGGGAGTAGAACCAGATGCCTGTTTTTATATTCAAAATCAAGCTGCAATTATTGGTAAAAATCGTCTAGATTTAAATATCGATCCACCCCCAGATTTAGCTATAGAAATTGATTTAACTTCCCGCACCCAGTTGGAAAATTATCAAATTTTGGGAGTACCAGAGCTTTGGAAATATGAAAAACAAGGATTACAAATTAAAGTCTTGCAATCAGGAAAATATGTAGATTCAAATTTTAGCCCTACTTTTCCAGGTATACCAATAATTGAGTTAGTAAATCAATATGTACACCAGAGTCAAATTGTTGGTAGTAGCCAATCAATTCAAGCTTTTAGAAATTGGGTGCGGGATAATATTTAGTTTTGGCTTTTATTTACGGCATTGCTGAATCATGGGATGATTTTGCCCAATTTGGAACGAATTATCAATGGTTTTATCCGCCAATTCATCCCGCATTTATGCAACGCCTTATTTACAATGGCTCTATTCGCCAACCTGTAATGGATGAACCATTGCCAAGGTTCGGTGTGCTTTTGCGACTAATACTCGACCACATTAATTTTGATGGGCTACTGTAGTGCGGGCATCTTGCCCGCTTCTTTACAGTAGGGAGCGAGACGCTCCCACTACAATTGGTTTACATTTGGTGGAACACTAATACTCGACCACATTAATTTTGCCGGGTAAATGAACATCTATTTTTCTCTTCTCTCCTTCTTCCTTCGCGCTCTTTGCGCCTTTGCGGTTTTTACCTCTACCCATCAGAATTAATGCGATAGACCACTAATACTCGACCACATTAATTTTGATGGGCAGCTGTAGTGCGGGCATCTTGCCCGCTTTTTGTCAACAGGGAGCGAGACGCTCCCACTACAATTTGTTTACCCCGCAGACATTTTTTCATTCAGCCATTCTATCCTTGACTAAAAGTACCCAAATTTACTGATTCTCCTGTATAAATACGCTGATAAATTTCCTGCATTTCCAAAGTGGTATGTTCCTTGGTGAGGAATCGAAACGCAGAAGTTGCAAGATATTCTGGTTGTTGTTCAAAAGCCAACCACCGGCGATTTTCAGCTTCTGCAACTTGACCAGTAGTATTAGAACCAGCGAAAATATCTACTACTAAATCTCCAGGCTCTGTGAGAAAACGGATAAAGAACTCAGGGAGCTTGGCTGGGAACCTGGCGGGGTGCTGCTTCACCCCAACCGCCTTACAACCATTCAGATATTGACTGTTGGATTCGGTATGAGAAATTTGTAACAGGTTAGAAGGAATAGCTCCACCATTGTCTTTAGCAAAAGCTTTACCAATGTTATGACCAGAAGGACGTACTTTTGGTGTATAAAACTTATCTGGATCTTTAAGTAATTTTTTCATGCGATCGCTATATGGTGCCAGGACTTTTGTGACATCAGCCTGGGGAAACTCCGTCTTACTGAACCACCACACAGTATTCACCGCATCTTTAGCCCGCATTTTGCGCTTATTCACCCATTCAATGGGACTGGGTAGTTTGGATGGGTTGTACCAATAAAAGTCTTCAGCGAGGAAAAAACCAATGCGATCGCAAAAGTGAATGGGTACTCGATAATTATATAAACTGCGAACGGGAACCCCTTTTTTATAAGCTCCACCCAAATCCACAACAAAACTGCCATCGTCACGTAGTTTTTGGTAAACAAGTGTGGCAAATTCGGCGAGCCAATCTACATATTCGTGCTGTTCCTTGTTGCCGTATTCTTTTTTACGTTGTAGGGCAAAGGGAGGACTGGTGATAACTAAGTTAACACTATTATCTGGTAATTTTTGTAATAGTTCGCGGGAGTCACCACAGTAGGCAGATCCTTTGGGAGTGGAATAAGCAGGTTGTATGTCTGGTAAGCGCACGATTGGATGGCATCTCCATATTTAATTTTTAGGCGTTGCTGATCTAAAGTATGAATTTGTCTCACGCATTAGACGCGAAGCGGCTTCCCGCAGGGTAGTCGCAAAGACGCAAAGAATGGTTGTTTATTCAAAGAATGTATGTGTCGCAAACATTATTTGAATCAGAGAAAATGTCAAAGCTGTTTTACAAGTAACTTACACCAGTTTAGTTGTAGCGACTATCTTGATTGTCAAGCGATTATATGCACAAAAAATTCCCCTGACTCATCCTCTTTTATCACTCTCAGTGAATAAAAATCTAAAACCCTTATTTGAAGAGGATTTTATGAATTTAGATGTAGGTTGGGTTGAGGAACGAAACCCAACACCCGAAGAAATTGGTATTGTTGGGTTACCCTGCGGGAAGCCCCTTCGGGTCTACACTCCGTTCCACCCAACCTACATTAATTTTTCTTTTTCTAGAGTGACAAAAAAGGGCTAATCCACATAACCAGGGGATTCATAGCAAGCAAGCTTTTACCTTAATTGAGAATTCAATTTTATGAGGGATTTTTTCAGCTCACAAAGTTGTCATTCGCTTTTTACTGCATCGATTTGACAGTTAAAAACGGTCTTCACTTTCTAACTAACCAAGTCTCACTTTAGCTATACTCTGCACTGACGGTATCTATTGGCACTTACGGTATCTAATGCGATAACGTATTCCCCCAACATTGGCTATACTTTCTCCATAAGCAGTCATGGAGGTATTCACGCGCATATTCACTCTTCTACCACAACGTGTCCATTTTTTGAGGCTTACTCCATCTGTAATCGAGTAGTTCCTTTCACCATGTATCATTGTATTCAAAACAGGTCCAGGTATACCATTGACTAAGTAATCTGCTCTGAGTCTTCCTTGTGTTTGTGGAGCAACATAGCCTCGATAAAGAGCATCTAAGGAGGTAATTTGATAGTGTGGAGGTACGCTAATCAGAAACATTAAGTTACAGTTACGGGTTCTCCGTCTACGTGCGTGGGCAACATAACGACGAAATCGAAAAGTTAATACTTGACCACTGGGATTGACAATCACCCTAGTAAAACGAGGTGAACGAGGTGGACAACCGCTACCAGTGTAACTAGCACCAACTATTTGTGGTTGTGCAAGAGCAGGTGCAACCGAAGCAGCTAACAGTGTAGCTGTAGCCAGAAAAACTTTAACAAAATTAATTGATGTTTTCCGGAAATTTTTAATATTCATACTGACCTCCCTTCTTGAGAAAATTGATTTACATTAAGAAGGAGAATATTGAAACAACTAGTAAGTTAATTGAGTGTTTCTCGATATTAAGAAACGCATATTTAATAACTTGCAATTTTGATTTAGCTTGGAATGGTGCCGTACTCGCGTCTCAAGGCACCCTACTTTTGTGTTTTATTTAATCCACATTCTGAAAGAGATATACTTTGGCTCTTTAAAATTGGACTTCCCAAATAATTAGTTATGGTAAATTTGAACGCAGAGCAATCTTATTTGCAGTGTCTTCAGCCAAGACTACACTCCCAACGGCTAAAAATTTAACTTTTCGTAGTGGACTGACACGCCTAAAAATGTAGGTTGGGTTGAGCGGTAGGGAAACCCAACAAAGCTTTACTGGTGTTGGGTTTCATTCTTCAACCCAACCTACACCTATTGCA
>JAAUYD010210935.1_pt1 | contig 10673 bp, 9 predicted proteins | sample 7278101 | NCBI WGS metagenome assembly JAAUYD01 (sample SAMN14350128, study PRJNA611818) | marine sediment metagenome | isolation source: surface marine sediment (0.6m) | place: French Polynesia: Moorea | collected 2018-08
GCCTAAAAATGTAGGTTGGGTTGAGCGATAGGGAAACCCAACAAAGCTTTACTGGTGTTGGGTTACTCTGCTCCAAGCCGCTGTTGCGTCTACATTCTTCAACCCAACCTAAACCTATTGCACTATTTTAGCTGTGTCAATCCAGTAGGGCTTGCAGCAAAAAGTCTTTTGGTGGAGGTAGGGAATAGGGAATAGGCAATAGGCAACAGTTTCAGCCTTATTGTTGACATTTTTTGACTCCAATCTTCTTGTCCTCGCGCGTTCCCGAGCTAGTCCGTTGCGCGGCTGCGCCGACTTGTAGGAACTGGCGTTTGTGACTGTCGTCATCGCGGGTTCTCTCGTCAATGCAAGATTTTTAAGCCTTATACCCGTAAGGGAATTGTACTTTTTGCTGCCAAAATAGCCTGAGGTACTGACAAGATAAGAGTTTTAAAGTTATTCAGCAGACCCTATGTAAAGTTGCGCCAAATAGATTTTGTAGAGACGTTGCACTGCAACATCTCTACAATCAATACAAATTGCATCTTCATACAGAAACGGTATGAAACAATACTCGATTCCAATGAGGGGGTTGACCCTTTACACCAATTTTCAGTATGTAAATTAACATAGGTTATTAGGTAACTTTAACTGGGAAAAACTAAATTCCCCGGAGGTAAGATCCGTAAAAAAAGAAACCCAGTTGTGGTTGTTCAAAATAATCTAACTAGTACAATTCGGCGGAAATACGGCAACGATTTATCAAGCTCAAAGCTAGAGGACATAATAATTCTCAAGAACAGACGAACCAGACACCTATCTGGTGCATGCTTGACATGAATGAAAATCGGGAGCTATCAAATCGCAGATTTTGATGGGGTACTCAGACCCTTAGGGCTTACTGCCCCGGGTACGATGGTTGGGATACAGAGTGGTTCGCCTCCAGTGCGTTATCCGGTTGAATGGGTAATCTGTGAATGGGTAATTTCCAAGGCAGTATTACTATGCGAGGCATTGTCTGGTAGAAGAAAAAAAATAGCCTGACTCTATTTACAGAGCAAGCTAATGTAACTAATATGAACTGGCAGCACTCGGTTTACTGCTACTCCAACACCATAATCTTGTTGTACTTTTACTTATTTAGATAATACAGTGCAGGTTGTCCTAGCTTTTGAAGTTATCTGAGAATAGATGTATAAATCCTATCCCTGAAAATGCTTCTTGGGAGCTATATGCTAACCTTGCTGTTATACCAAGCGAGAGAAATATTAAGTTTGAAGTCTTAAATTTTGAGTGATAAACTTTGTGTTGTTTAGCCCAAGATCTAATCAGCTGTCAATCAATATTTTTTACAATCAAACTACTTAACTAACAGCACCAGATGTAACGCCCTCTAAAGCCTCCTCTTCAGTTTCAAAGATTGCAAATACGCTGTCCATCATTGTGACTTCAAATACTAATTTTGCCTCTGGATGCACGTTACAAATACGGAAACTACCTTTGGCTTTATCCGCATCTCGCATACCGGCTACCAAAGATGTAAGACCAGAACTATCAATAAAGTTAACCTGGCTAAGATTCACGACTAAATTGGGTGTAATTTTAGAAATACATTCCTGTAATTTCAAGCGAAATTGCCAAGCTGTAGTAATATCCAAACGACCTGCTGGTGTTAAGACAATAATATTATTGCCATCTGTGCCTGTATGGGTTTTTTGCTCGATCTGAATCATGCTACCTCCCCTGGTTCACTTTACTATTTCAAATTGAAATTGGTATGGGAAAATGAACCCAAATAATTTCCACGATAAAATGTTAGTTATTCTCGTAGATCGAATAACTACCACCCTAAAAAATTATTCAGGTCATAACACTTGGATTTGTTTAGTGCTGTAGCTCGAGAATAACAAGCCACAGTCCTAAATGTCATCTCTTGGTATATACCTTGTTGATAGTATTATAACTCACACTAACTACTGATGTCTTCCTTTCCAATGGATCCAATCTTGAGGCTTGAGAAAAGTGTCGTATAACTCAGCTTCAGGGGTTTTTGGTTCTGGTTGATAGCAGTATTCCCAGCGTACCAATGGTGGTAAAGACATGAGGATGGATTCAGTGCGTCCATTGGTTTGCAGACCAAAAATAGTACCTCGGTCATAAACCAGGTTAAATTCTACATACCTTCCTCGACGGTACAGTTGGAAATTACGTTGGCGCTCGCCATATTCTATTCCATGCCTTCTTTGCACAATAGGTACATAGGCAGGTAAAAATGCATTACCGCAATCTTGGATAAAAGCAAATATTTCTTCCCAAGTACGGGGTGCTAGTGTTCCCAGTTGATCGCTATACTTAGCTGCCTCACCATCGGCATGGGGCCCGCGATATAAAGGTAGTTGACGACCATCTTGATAGTCAAAAAATAACCCACCAATTCCCCTAGTTTCCTGGCGGTGTTTTAAATAAAAATATTCATCACACCAACGTTTGAACACAGGATAATAATCGGGGTGATGGGCATCACAAGCCTGCTTGAAGGTTTTGTGGAAATGGGTGGCATCCTCAGCAAAGGGGTAATAAGGTGTTAAGTCCGCACCCCCTCCAAACCACCACACAGGACCAGCTTCAAAATAACGATAATTGAGGTGAACGGTGGGTACATAGGGATTGCAAGGATGTAACACCATAGAAGTACCTGTGGCATAAAAGCCATGACCTGCGGCCTCTGGACGTTGGGCTAAAATCGAAGGTGGTAATTGAGAACCCCAAACTTCCGAGAAATTGACACCGGCTTGCTCAAATACAGCACCTTCACGGAGAACCCGCGATCGCCCACCACCCCCTTCTGGACGCTCCCAACTATCTTCCTGAAATTTACCTACACTATCTAACTTTTCTAAACCCTCAGCAATTTGGTCTTGCAATTGTTTCATAAATTGACTGACCCTACTTTTGGCATCAGCCGGTGGTAAAGATGTAGATGATTCTGTTGGTAAATTTTGAGTTTGAGAATTTGTCAACATAACTTCAATAAACTAAATAAAAGTTTTCAGAAAGCAACAAATTTTAAGTTGAAAATTTGGGGCGATCGCTGCTATAAAACAGATTTATATTGCCCGAACCTACTTTCTTAATGGAAAGTCAAGCATTCAACAATATGGATGGTCATGACTAAAGTTATTCTCCCTCAATACGTATAACTTTGTATACTTATTAAGTTTTTTCAAGTTATTTGCTATCAAAAATTTGGGTATAAATAGAAAGCTGTGGCACATTCTTGACTAAGAAATCTTGACATTGAGGCATGATAAAACCCTTGTCTGCAAAGCAACCGTTCTATAGGAACATTTTCATTACCTAGCCCAGAAGAGTTGATTGAATCTCGTATATTTGCTGTATTATCAACCTTGCTGTCTGTTGGTAAAGCTGCAAATTTATTTTTCTGGTAGTGCGGCTGTTGGACTGTTGACAGTGGAACAATATACGATCTGAAATAATTGAATTTTTGTTGACTATGGCAAAGTGCCCACAAAGTTTATAAATAGGAGGAGAATTAGGAAAATGCACAATTGGTTATCCAAATTCATCCACCACAAACGCCGGCGGTTATGTGCTTCTTTAGTACGACACTATCGGGAAATTAGTTCTGCCTCACCAGATGAAGTATGGCGAAAAATAGTTGACCTGGCAGATGTATCTTGGCATCCATTACTTAAAAGCACTAATGTTCCTTATGGTTTAGTGCCCAAACCGGGATTGATTTTCCAAGCAGTAACTAGATTGTCCCCCATTCCCATTCGTTTTTTCGTGGAAAGGGTCGATTGCCACCAGCTATTGAGTATACGAGTGCTAGCAATCCCTGGTGTGGAAGAAAGGTTGATTTATCAAGTGGAATCCACGGTTTGTGGTACTTACTTGTCATATTCTGTCACCCTCAGGGGTTGGTTATCGCCACTGATTTGGTCATTTTCCCGTCCCTATGCAGATCGGGTAGCACGGGCTTTGGTGGAAGCAGTGGAAGCCGCAGCCTTACAAGCAGTTGCTAACAACAGAAAATCGATCAATGATAGTTGTTTTGATTTTTAACGGAGTTGAATCATTCCATCCCACCAGTCTTGGGGATAGTTAAAGGTTGACAGTTGACAGTTGACCGAAAAATAAACTGGATATAAGCCCCCGGATTTATCCGTGTAGAAAAACAAACATTTCTATCATTATCTCAAGCCTCCGGGCTTTAGATATGGGGTCAATCCAAACTTCGACAAGCTCAGTTACCAATCCAAAATCCAAAACCCAAAACCCAAAATCAAAAATTGATTGACAGTTGACAGTTGACAGCTTCAGTCTCGGAGATAAGAAATGTGAGTTTTACAGATTCTTTTTTGTTCGCGGCAAATAACCCATACCAACACAGTTAAAATTCTTATAAGATACTAAATTTTTGTTAAAATTTGTTGCGGCAGCAAGGGTGAAAACACTATGTACGATGTCTTAGATTCCCAGTCAGTATTGTCAGTTTTGCGGCCGGTACAAGACCCAGAACTCCGCAAAAGTCTGGTAGAACTAAACATGATTCGCAATGTCAAGGTTGATGGCGGTCAAGTTAGTTTTACATTGGTGTTGACCACACCAGCTTGTCCTTTACGGGAATTTATTGTTGAAGACTGTCAAAAAGCAGTCAAACAACTACCGGGAGTCACAGATGTAGCGGTGGAAGTAACCGCAGAAACTCCCCAGCAAAAAAGTTTACCAGACCGCACCGGGGTTCCAGGGATTAAAAATATTATCGCTATCTCTAGTGGTAAAGGTGGTGTGGGTAAAAGCACGGTGGCGGTAAATGTAGCCGTAGCCTTGGCGCAAACGGGGGCAAAAGTTGGCTTGTTGGATGCGGATATTTACGGTCCCAATGACCCCACCATGTTAGGGCTAGCGGATGCCCAGATTACGGTTCAAACTACAGAAAAGGGGGATATTTTAGAACCGGCATTTAACCATGGTGTGAAATTAGTATCCATGGGATTTTTAATCGATCGCGATCAACCAGTGATTTGGCGTGGACCGATGTTAAATGGTGTCATTCGCCAGTTCCTCTATCAGGTGGAGTGGGGAGAACTGGATTATTTAATTGTGGATATGCCTCCTGGTACTGGGGATGCTCAATTAACATTAACCCAAGCTGTACCTATGGCGGGGGCGGTAATTGTGACGACACCACAAACAGTAGCATTACTGGATTCCCGCAAAGGCTTACGGATGTTCCAACAGATGAATGTGGCGGTGTTGGGAATTGTGGAAAATATGAGTTATTTTATTCCCCCAGATATGCCAGAGAAACAGTATGACATCTTTGGTTCTGGTGGGGGAGAAAAAACTGCCACAGAATTAGGAATACCCTTGTTGGGTTGTATACCCTTAGAAATGTCCACTAGATTAGGTGGCGATCGCGGTGTGCCCATAGTTATCAGTGATCCAGATTCCCCCAGTGCTCAGGCTTTCAAGAATATTGCCTTAGCGATCGCTGGTAAAGTATCAGTTGCAGCTCTGTCATAAAATAATTCCTAATTTTTTCAGGGTAAGAGAATGGATGCTAAGAATACAGATTTGTAAACATGAGTAACACTCCCAGCTAGAACCCACAAATTGCCACCACCATGTTGTTAAAAAAATCCCGCTTTTCTTTCTCCAAATTTATCTATCAATCCTTCTTTAAACCCTGGCAACAGATGGATATGCCATTCTTTGTCCTAGCTGTGGGTCTGACCATTTTTGGTGGAGTTATGATCCGTAGTACGGAAATCAATCAAGGTCTTTATGATTGGGTTTGGCACTGGATTACAGGTATAGTGGGAGTATTTTTAGCACTGGTAATTGCCCGCATACCTTATCAAAACTGGTTGCAATTTCACTGGGCAACCTACGTACTTACCAATGTGAGTTTGATAGCAGTAAGACTGATTGGTACTAGTGCCAAAGGGGCCCAGCGATGGATTAACGTTTTTGGCTTTAATATCCAACCATCAGAATTCGCCAAAATATTTGTGATTATTACGATTGCCGCTTTACTACACAAGCGTACAGCCTCTAAGCTCAATCATGTGTTCTATGTTTTAGCTTTTACCGCTGTACCTTGGTTACTGGTGTTTATTCAACCAGATTTGGCAACATCACTGGTGTTTGGAGCGATTGTATTAGGGATGTTGTATTGGGCTAATGCTAATCCTGGTTGGCTGTTATTGCTGATTTCTCCGGTAATTGCCGCAATTTTAGATAATTTATACAAACCAGGTTGGATTGCTTGGTCTATCGCCATGGGTATAGTGGCATTGGTTTGTATTCCTGGGCGGAGATTTGCAATTAGTGCCCTTGGTGGATTAGGACTGAATCTCTTGGGTGGAGAGTTGGGAGCATTTGCTTGGAATAATCTGTTAAAAGATTATCAAAAGTCTCGATTAACCGTGTTTCTCAACCCTGACCAAGATGCTTTGGCAGCTGGATACCACCAAGCTCAGTCTAAGATAGCCATTGGTTCTGGTGAATGGTTCGGATGGGGTTTGAATCAAGGACCCATGACTCAACTTAGTTTTGTGCCGGAACAGCATACAGACTTTATTTTTTCGGCGGTGGGAGAAGAATTAGGTTTTATTGGCTGCTTGATACTAATATCTGCTTTCTGTCTAATTTGCCTGCGGTTGTTGCACATTGCCCAAACAGCAAAGGATAACTTCGGCTCTTTATTAGCTGTGGGTGTTTTATCTATGATTATTTTCCAAATGACAATCAATATTGGCATGACAGTTGGTTTAGCTCCTGTAGCGGGTATTCCCTTACCTTGGATGAGTTATGGTCGTTCTGCCATGCTGACTAATTTTCTTGCCGTGGGCATAGTGGAATCTGTAGCAAATTTTCGTTCCCGGCGCAAGTATTATTAATTTTTTCTCAAGTATTTTCCAGTTATGGGTTCTCACAACCAGAATGATGGTTAAAGGCAACTCTTAACAGGCAACAGGCAACAGTGAAGGGGTTGGACGAGGATTTAAACCCCGTCCAACGCAATCGTCCCACTCATGACGGGGCTTGGTACCCACTGGTGGGTCGAGGGAACTCAAGGGCAACAACCTTTGTTCCCAACCAACCAACCCAACTGTTGCCCGTTGCCCGTTGCCTGTTCCCTCGACCGAAGGTCGGTCAGACAATTTTAGATTTTGAATTTTAGATTTTGGATTGATTCCACAAATAAATCGGTCAACAGCAAATGACTCATAACAAGTATTAAGCTAGAAACAGAAAATATAGAGGTGAAATATCATGATTCTGCCTGGAGCAACCGTTCGCGTCAAAAATCCTGGGGATACTTACTATCGCTACGAAGGACTTGTGCAAAGAGTCAGTGATGGTAAAGTAGCAGTGTTGTTTGAAGGTGGTAATTGGGATAAATTAATTACCTTTAGACTCTCCGAATTAGAGCCTGTAGATCCCACAGCAGGACGTAAGTAAATAGAAATTAGTTATTTGTTATTAGTCATTTGTGAATTTGGCTAACGACAAATAACTGATTGCAGGTCTGTATAAATTATGCGCCTTCCATTACCGCAATTTGACAGTAGCTCACGCCACCCTAATCATTTAGCAGAGGTGATTGAAACTACCACTACAGAATTTTTAGCTCAGTGTTTGGAACCAGATGACCTGAGTTTTCCTTCCATGCCACCCTTTGGCAGTTGGGTATGTTCTGTGGATGAAGAATCTGGCAATTTGGTCTATGCAGTGGTTTATAGTGCCACTACTATGCCTATAGATAGCGTGCATCGCCCGGTAGCTTTGGGAATGTCTTTGCAGGAATTACGTGAGGAACAACCCCAAATATTTGCCATGCTCAAAACTGAATTTCGGGCGGCGATCGTTGGATTTGAACCAATGTCAACTAATGGTATATTATCAGGCGATCGCGTATATCAGTATCTACCACCACGTCCACCACAAATTCACCAAGCAGTTCATCGATGTGAGCCAGAAGCAATTATTAAGTTTACAGAAGAATTAGATTTTTTACGCACCCTGCTTGGTATCAACGGCGCGCCGGTGGAGTCCTTAGCCGCAGCAGCCATTCGCTACGTCTATCAATTGCGTCAAGCTGATCGACAGTGGTTAATTCAAGCTGGGCGTGCTTTGAGCATACTACTCAAAGATGATTACGATCGCTTGCGATTCATTTTGAGTCAAATTCACCCATAATTGAGGTTGTAATTATTACCCAGATAGTGACTTACGGATTCGTTGAAATTATTTTACCTAAAAATATTCATACTTACTATTACCAGCCACACCATTGCTCTTGCCAATCCTACCAATGGATCTCATTTTACAAGTTCTAGCTCTGCAATCAAATTCCTCTGTTTTAGGAAAAGAACCAATTTTACCTTTTGTAATTCTCCTGCTCGTAATTTTAATCGTACCCATTTTATTTGAAAAGTTAAAGCTGCCAGGATTAGTAGGTTTAGTTTGTTCTGGGGTAGCCTTGGGACCATTTGGCGGGAATCTATTACCCACACAATCGCCCATGATGAACCTGCTCTCAGAGATTGGATTATTTTATCTGATGTTTGTTGCAGGATTAGAAATTGAAATTAAGCAATTTCGCAGTTACAAAAACCGCTTTTTGGGGTTTGGTAGTTTAACATTTGCCGTTCCTCTGCTGGTGGGGGTCTTAATTGGATATCTTTTTGGCTTGAATGGGAATCAGGCAATCTTAATTGGCTCCATCCTTGCTTCCCATACTCTCTTGGCATATCCCATTATTAACCGTCTGGGAATAGCTAGGAATGAGGTAGTTAATGTTACTACAGGGGCAACGGTTGTTACGAATATTGGAGCAGTTTTATTATTAGCTCTTTGTATCGCGAATCGGGGAAATAGTTTCAGTTTTTGGCAATTAATTACCCTAATTAATGCTTTAGTTGTCTATTGCCTAGTCGTCTTAGTGGGTTTGGATTACTTAGGCAAAGAATTTTTCCGTCGTTCTGGGGAAGATGAAGGGAACCAGTTCTTATTTATACTCTGGACAGTCTTTTTGGCTGCTGTGGGTGCCCAACTAATTGGGGTGGAAAAAATAGTGGGAGCTTTCTTGGCTGGCTTAACGGTCCACAATGTGATTGGTTCTGGTCCAGTCAAAGAAAAGGTAATTTTTCTGGGTAGTGCCCTGTTTATCCCGATTTTCTTTGTCAATTTGGGATTATTGGTAGATATAACTACTCTTACCACCAGTATGAGCCTGGTGTGGTTCACAATATTTGTAACTGTAGGATTGATTGTCAGTAAACTGATTGCTGCTCTATTAGCGAAATTAGTTTATCGCTACAACTGGCAGGAAACACTAACCATGTGGTCTTTGAGCGTGCCCCAAGTCGGGGTAACATTAGCAGCAACGTTAGTGGGATATCGGACTGAGCTTTTAGACATTAGCATATTCAACAGTACCATCATTTTAGCGATCGTCACTTGCATTCTCGGACCATTAATTACTAAACAAGTCGCAACAGGTTTGAGAACTATCCCTACTCCCGAACCAGAATTAGCAACTTCTGTTTGTCCAGCCCCCAAAGAAAATGCCAATCCTTTTACCATTGTTGTCCCCATATACAACCCTCAAACCCAACAGTATTTAATTGAACTGGCTGCCTTGCTCGCACGACAAACCCACGGGCAAATTTTACCCTTAGCCATTGCTACCGCAGCTGCTCAGATGGATGCTCCCCAATTGGAAAACTCTCTACAGCGCAGCGAGCAATTGTTAGCTAAAGCCATAGCCCTCAGTCGGATTTTAGATGTAGGGGCCAAACCATTGTTACGGATTGATGATGCCTTTGCCCAAGGAATTAGTCGCACAGCCAAGGAACAAAAAGCGAACCTGATTGTTATGGGTTGGGGAAAACGTACTGGTTTGCGAGCGCGGCTATTTGGCAACGTGATTGATAGCGTCATTTGGTCATCCCATTGTCCTGTGGCGGTAACACGTCTGGTAGAATCGCCCCAAAAAATTCAACGGATTTTAGTGCCTGTGGAGAATTTACTAGCACCCTCTCTATATCCAGTCCAGTTTGCCCAGATTTTATCAGAGACAAATCAAGCCCAAGTGACAGTACTCAATGTTTGTGAACGTCGTACTAGCTCTAACAAAATTAGTTGGAGGCGATCGCAACTTGCCTTATTTGTATCTCAATTAGCTTTGCCAAACCCACCAGAAATTCAAATCATTGCCCATGAAAATGTTGCCCAAGCAATTTTACAGGCAGCCAGATTATATGACTTAGTTGTATTACCCTTTATCCACAACCGTACCAGTACTGGTGGCTTGAGCATTAGTGATGTTACCTCCCAATTAGTAAATCAACTCACTTGTTCTATTGTAATGTTGGGAGAACCACATAACCCTCAAACAGTGGCACTGCCCACAGTTAATTCCAACCCTACAGCAACTGTTTAATTAATGCACTAGGGCGTGTTTTCAAACTATGGTGTAGGTTGGGTAGAACGAAGTGTAGACCCGAAGGGGCTTCGGTGCAGGGTAACCCAAGAAATGAACGAAGAATGTTGGGTTTCGTTCCTCAAACGCCACTTCTCTCAACGCGGGGAACCCGCGCACAAGAGTGGCTCCCCAACCTACAATTTATGCCAATTTTGGGTTTGAAAACAGACCC
>JAAUYD010288752.1_pt1 | contig 10673 bp, 15 predicted proteins | sample 7278101 | NCBI WGS metagenome assembly JAAUYD01 (sample SAMN14350128, study PRJNA611818) | marine sediment metagenome | isolation source: surface marine sediment (0.6m) | place: French Polynesia: Moorea | collected 2018-08
AAGTTAATCTTAAAGCGAACTAATCAGGTAAATGATTACTTGAAAAAGACAGCGAGATTAGTGATTAATTACTGTCTAGAACATAAATTAGGAACCTTAATTGTAGGAGTTAATGAAGGGTGGAAAACGAGGATTAATATTGGTAAAGTCAAGCAATGGCTTTGGCCAGGACAGCTTTTTCAAACTGAGGTGTCAATTTTTGTCTGATTTTCGGATGAATTGTTGTACGGATTCCTGGTGCATATGCTTCAATCACTTGAGCATTGCGAGAACACATGACCATTAAATAATCACAAGTTGAACATTCAGTTTGAATAATTTCACGGTTGGGACAAACTACCCCCATAATTTCTTCACTGTTAAAGTAAAGACGTTGAGCATAATTACCACAATTAGAACATCGAACCAGTTGACTAATATCCATAACAAATTCTCCATTGTGCTTAACTTTCACTTGTGATTAATCAGCTTTCAATTAAGAGACTGTTGCTAAACAAAAGATGTAAGATTTAGGTGACAAACAGTCTCTAAGTGAATTACTCAACTAATCTTAAAAAATTAAAGATGCTTTTCGAGAGCTTCTTTAAAAGTTTCATAGTTGGCTTTCCCCACTAGGTGTTCGACAACTTCTCCACCCTTAAAAATGAGAACAGCCGGAATACTACGAATGCCATATTTTTTGGCATTCTCTTTGTTTTGATCGAGATCGATCTTGAACACTTTCGCGCGACCTTCATATTCTTTTGCTAATTGATCGATGAAGGGACTAATTACGCGACAAGGACCACACCACGTTGCCGTGTAATCAACCACAACGGGAAGAGAATCAGCTAACAGTTCGTTGATTTCATTGTCCTGGATAAAAGTTGCTTTTGTCATGATAAATTTTGTCGAATTAGAGTTACTAAATTTTGAGCAATTTGGCCTTAGTATAATTCGTCTTCTTGATGAGTTAGAATTGTACAATTTGAGGTAGGATAAGCGACACAAGTGAGGACAAAACCTGCTTCAAGTTGTTCATCGTCTAAGAAAGATTGATCCGATTGATCCACTTTTCCTTCGACGATTTTGCCAACACAACTTGAACAAGACCCAGAACGACAAGAAATGGGAATTTCGATGTCATTTTCTTCTGCTGCATCAAAAATATATTGATCTTCAGCCACTTCAATGGTTTGATCGATTCCTTCCGCTTTGTTAATTAGTCTAACTTGGTAGGTAGCCATATTTTTTCCTTAAGTTAAGTGAATAATGAGTCAGAAATTAATCAGAGAAATGAGTTTAGTTTCAAGGTTTAAACTGATATGGAAAATAAAGTTTCTAATCTCTGAGTGATTTCAGAAACTGGTAAATTTCCATCGATAGTTTTTAAACAATGTCGTCGCTGATAAAAATCAATCAAAGGAGTTGTTTGCTCTTGATAAATTTCCAAACGGCGATCAATGGTTTCTTGTCTATCATCCACTCGCCCTCGTTCTAAAAGTCTCTTAACTAAGACATCTGAAGAAACCTCAAAATAGACAACTTGACCATAAGGTTGTCTCATAATTTGTAGAAGTTGGTCGAGGGCATTGGCTTGGGCTAAAGTTCGGGGAAACCCATCTAAAATCCAGCCCTTTTCTACATCTTCTCTGCCAAATCGTTCCCGCATAATAGCCATAATTAAAAGGTCAGGAACTAACTCTCCAGCTTCTACATGGGTTTGCGCTTGAATCCCTAAAGATGTTTTACCTTGAATCGCTTCTCGTAAAATATCCCCAGTAGAAATATGGGGAATTTGCCATCGATTGGCTAAAATTTTGGCTTGGGTTCCTTTCCCCGCCCCAGGAGGTCCTAAAAAGATTAATCGCATGGTGAAGTTCAAAATTTTGCTAAACTATAAGGTGAAGTCATAAAAAACTGTGTCATTATGACCGCTGAAAATTGGCCAGAACATTCCACTTGGGAAAGATTAGAAAAAGGGAGACAAGCTAAAGCGGCTCAAGGAGGCTATGCTGGTTATGGTTCTCCTGCTTTTGGACAACAATCTGTTAATGGAGAATTAATCGATAATCCCATTGAACAACAAGTAATTGACCTGATTCGTCGCCATCATAAGTCCGGTAAATCCTTACAGCAAATTGCTGATTGGCTCAATCAACAGGGATATACAACTAAGCGTGGCCAGCAGTGGAAAAGAATTTCGGTTAAACGAGTTCTTGACCGACTTTATGGCAAAACCTCAAGAATCTCAGGGGTGAGTCAAAAGTAACTTGTGAGCAGAGATTAGGGTCACAGTCAAGGTTAACCAGGGGGTTAACTGAAGCCGAACCTCTTAGGGCTAAAATCATTTTCTGTGTTGGGTTCCAGTCTTTTTTCCGTAACATCTCTCTATGATACACCTTAAGGGGAGTAATGTTAAGCTTTTATAAAACTTATAAGTCATTCTTTTGTAACATCCCTCTCAGAAGAAAATTTGTGATCACCAATGAACCCTGACGAGCCATTGATTAGCCTTCCTGCTTTAGAAAGTGTGATTGATTACCATCCCCTCATTGTTTCCCCTGACACCTTAGTGGTTGAAGCGATTGCCTTGATGAGTCAAGCAAGGGGGAAACGTTGTTTATTACTAGAAGAAGATGATGCTTTAACCCAGATGACTCCTCATTCCTCTGATGGGAGTTGTGTTCTAGTGATGGACAAACAGCAATTACTGGGAATTTTTACGGAACGGGATATTGTCAGACTCACAGCCACTCGAACAAGTTTGGCTCAAGTCCCAATCGCTGACGTGATGGCAACTCCTTTGATTACCCTAAATCAAGTGCATTTTCAAGATATATTCGCAGCACTTTTCTTGTTTCGTCGCTATCGTATTCGCCATCTTCCCATTGTGGATGATAGGGATGGCTTAATTGGACTGGTTTCTCCTGAGACGATTCGTCAAGCATTAAAACCCGCTAATTTGCTCAAATTGCGGAGAGTGTCAGATGTCATGAGCAACGAGGTAGTACAAGCTCCTATAACCGCCTCAATTCTGCGTTTAGCTCAATTAATGGCCACTGGTCGGGTCAGTTGTGTGGTGATGACAGAAACCGACACAGATGAGAGAATCAAACCAGTAGGAATAGTAACAGAGAGAGATATTGTTCAATTTCAGTCCCTAGAGCTAGATTTATCGAGAATACAAGCTCTCGATGTTATGAGTACCCCTCTCTTTTTGCTAAGTCCAGAAGATTCCTTGTGGATAGCTCACCAAGAAATGCAGCACAGACGGGTCCGACGCTTAGTCGTTTCTTGGAATTGGGGTAGAGGGTTAGGAATCGTTACTCAAACCAGTTTGTTGCGAGTGTTTGACCCAATGGAAATGTATAGTGTTATAGAAACGTTACAGCGAACAGTACAGCCATTGAGTAATCTTCAGGGTAAAAGCGATGAGAAGATAAATCAACCAAACAATAAGCTCAATTATCAAGCTACCCCTCAAGAATTGAATCGACTACTATTACGATTACAAAAATCCCTTGAATATTTGGTGAACCAACCAGAATTAGACACACAGACAAGAACCAATCAACTTCAGCAGTTATTAACCGATGTGATGCTGCTCAAAAATCTCTTATCACCCCCTTTGGGAGGAAGAGGAAGGTAACACCGTTGTGAGGGCGGGGCTTTAAACCCTTAATTTTTCGGTAATATTTCTTTAACTTTTAAAGATAATCTAAATTTTCTCAGATCACAGCCATTTTTAACAATTTGTGCTATCGTGTTCCACAGTTGGTTTAGTTTTTTTAATTTAGCTTTTGTATAGTTAGAGGATAATATTATGGTTCAAGCTAAAGAAAATAACAAAAGTGAGGTTGCTGCTGTTCCTTTCTCTGTTGCTAATACAGGGGTCGCAGCAACCGAAATGCGTCCTTGGGGTTCCTTTACTACCCTAGAAGAAGGGCCTGGCTATAAGATTAAACGTATTGAAGTTAATCCGGGTCATCGTCTCAGTTTACAAATGCACCACCACCGCAGCGAACACTGGATTGTTGTTTCTGGAACTGCTAAAGTGACTTGTGGGGACGAAGAGAAAATTTTGGGAGCTAATCAATCTACTTATGTTCCTCAGTGTACCTCCCATCGTCTGGAAAATCCAGGGGTGATTAAACTTATCCTGATTGAAGTTCAAAATGGTGAGTATTTAGGAGAAGACGATATTATTCGTTTCCAGGATGATTATTCCCGTCATAAGTAGTTAAATTTTGCTGTTATTAGTCATACTCAATCCTTAAATTATTTGCCTAATTCGCTAGAATGAATTAGGCAGATTTTTTATTGCTAATCATTGTTTAAATCCGTTAAACTTTTAATTATAATAGTTTGCTTTTCTGGAAATTCTGCTACTAATTTTAACGTTCCTCCTAAACGTTCAATATAGTTAGCTAGAGTAGAAAGTAATAAATCAGTTTCTTTTTCTAACTTAGAGATATTATCTTCTTCTAAAACTAAATTTTTAGCTATTTCTGTTTGAGTTAAATTATAAGCTTTTCTCAATTCTCTCAAAATCATTTCTTCAGCAATTAAGTGATCAGCTTCTCCTTGGATTTCAGCTTGTTCTTGCGGTGTAAAATTTGACATCATTTCTGCTAAAGTTTTAGTCATTTTTTGGCTTCCCTCTTATGAGATATTATCTAAATGTTGTTGATACCTAGAATCAGCTTTTTCAATTAGTTTTTTGTAAAAGTGTTTCTCTTTAATTCCAGATTTATCACCTCCTACTAATAACATAGCATTTCTTTGCGGATCAAAAATAAAGGCAATTCTCCAAACACCATTATTAACCTCAAACCTAAGTTCTTTCATGTTTTTATATTTAGAACCTTTTAGAGTATCTACATGAGGTCTTCCTAATTCTGCCCCAAATTGTTCTAATACCTTTAGTTTAGCTAACATTCGTTTTTGGACACTTTTCGGAAAGTTAAGAAATTCTATGGCAAACTCATCATGAAATAAAACTGACCAACTCATCATACAATTAATACTTGATAGATTATGATACCCAAATTATGATCGAACTGACACCAGCAGCTATCAAAGAAATAAAACGAATGCAAAATAGTCGTCAACAACCTGATAGTTACTTTCGTTTAGGGGTTAAACCAGGGGGTTGTGATGGACTATACTATACTTTTGACTTATGTGATACAAAAGAAAAGAGCGATCGCCTTCACACCCTAGAAGACATATCCCTACTCATCGATGAACAAAGTTTAAACTATCTATCAGACTTACGCTTAGACTACGCAGAAGACTTAATGGGAGGAGGGTTTCGCTTCCATAACCCCCTAATTACTACCTCTTGTCGTTGCGGTTTATCCTTTACTATTAAGGAAACTTAAAGCCTGTGGGCATTCGCATTGACAGAGCTTAGTATATATTGGTATAATGAGAATTTGTCAGCGATTTTATTAAATCTCAAATTCTGACAGTCTTGTTATATGTGAAATTATGCCAACTATTCAACAACTAATTAGGAGTGAACGCTCCAAAGCTAAAAAGAAAACAAAATCACCTGCCCTGAAGCAGTGTCCCCAGCGTCGCGGTGTCTGCACTAGAGTATATACCACCACCCCCAAAAAACCCAACTCCGCCCTCAGAAAAGTAGCGCGGGTTCGTTTAACATCAGGGTTTGAAGTCACCGCTTATATCCCTGGTATTGGTCATAACCTGCAAGAACACTCTGTGGTGTTAATTCGCGGAGGACGGGTAAAAGATTTACCTGGAGTGCGTTATCATATTATTCGGGGAACTTTAGACGCTCAAGGGGTAAAAGACCGTAAACAAGGACGTTCCAAATATGGAACCAAACGGCCTAAAGAGTAAAATAAGCAAGCTTTAATCAGCCACATTGAACCTTGAAAATGACAAACAACTTTGGGGTTGTTTGATAAAGAAAATTGTAATGTCAACTTAGTTCAAAGGAACAAACCACTATGTCTCGCCGAGGAAACATCAAAAGAAAGCCCGTTCCCCCCGATCCAATTTATAATAGTTGTTTATTAAACATGACCATCCGTCGAGTCATGAAAAGCGGAAAAAAATCCCTGGCGGCAGGTATCGTTTATGATGCGATGAATATCATCAAAGAGAGAACTGGAGAGGAACCCTTAGACGTATTTGAAAAAGCCATTAAAAACCTAACCCCCTTAGTAGAAGTTAAAGCAAGACGGGTGGGAGGAGCAACTTATCAAGTCCCCATGGAAGTCCGTCCCGCAAGAGGAACCACCTTGGCATTACGCTGGTTAATTCGCTATTCTCGCATCAGAGGTGGCCGCACCATGGCCAGTAAACTCGCCAACGAAATCATGGACGCAGCCAATGAAACCGGAGCAGCCATGAAAAAACGGGATGAAACCCACCGTATGGCAGACGCAAACAAAGCCTTTGCTCACTACCGCTACTAAATCTTACAAATAACCCCCAGATTCTTACTCGTCTAAGGTAAATTTTTCCGAAGAAAAGTATAGAATTGTAAATAGTGTAAACTTATAAACGGCCTTAAGGCAGAAAAATAGCCAGGCAAAGGATAAGGAGGTAGCTGTGGCACGGAATATCCCCCTAGAGAGGGTGCGAAACATAGGCATTGCTGCCCACATTGATGCGGGCAAAACAACGACCACAGAACGCATTCTCTTCTACACCGGAATCGCATACAAACTCGGTGAAGTCCACGAAGGGACTGCTACGATGGATTGGATGGCCCAAGAACAAGAACGGGGCATCACCATTACAGCAGCAGCCATTAGTACCAATTGGCTCGATCACCGTATCAACATCATCGACACCCCAGGCCACGTAGACTTCACCATCGAAGTTGAACGGTCTATGCGTGTGTTAGACGGTGTGATAGCAGTATTTTGTTCCGTAGGAGGAGTTCAGCCCCAGTCAGAAACCGTATGGCGACAGGCTAACCGTTACGAAGTGCCTCGCATTGCCTTTGTCAATAAAATGGATCGCACCGGGGCTAACTTTTTCAAAGTTTACCAACAAATCTGCGATCGCCTCAAAGCCAATGCGGTTCCCATCCAGATTCCCATCGGTACAGAAAGCGAATTTCGTGGCATTGTCGATTTAGTGAGGATGCGGGCGAAAATCTATCAAGATGATTTAGGCAAAAACATCGAAGATACAGAAATTCCGTCCGAATATTTAGAACAGGCACAAGAATACCGTGCCAAACTCATCGAAGCCGTAGCAGAAATCGATGAAACCCTCTTAGAGAAATATCTCGAAGGGGAAGAACTCAGCGAAGAAGAAATTAAACAGGGATTAAGAAAAGGAACCTTAGATAAAACCATTATCCCCATGTTGTGCGGTTCTGCCTTTAAAAATAAAGGGGTGCAACTGCTACTAGACGCAGTGGTGGACTATTTGCCCTCTCCCCTAGATGTTCCCCCCATCACCGGGTTACTAAAAGACGGTACAGAAGACAGTCGCAAAGCCGAGGACGAGGAGCCATTTTCTGCCTTAGCCTTTAAAATTGCTTCTGATCCCTATGGTCGTTTAACCTTTATGCGGGTGTATTCAGGGGTCTTAGAAAAAGGCAACTATGTTTACAACGCCACCAAAGAACAAAAAGAACGGATTTCTCGCTTAATTGTCCTTAAATCCAACGATCGCATCGAAGTAGACGAACTCAGAGCGGGAGACTTAGGGGCGGCCATTGGCTTAAGGAACACCATTACAGGGGATACCTTGTGCGACGAAAAACATCCCATTCTCCTAGAATCCTTGTATATCCCAGAACCCGTCATTTCCGTCGCCGTAGAACCCAAAACCAAGCAAGACATGGAAAAACTCTCCAAAGCCTTGCAAGCCTTATCGGACGAAGACCCCACCTTCAAAGTCAGCGTTGATCCCGAAACCAACCAAACCGTGATTGCAGGGATGGGGGAACTCCATCTAGAAATCTTGGTGGATCGAATGTTGCGAGAATATAAAGTCGAAGCAACCGTCGGTACGCCCCAAGTAGCCTACCGTGAGACCATCCGTAAATCCAGCGAAGCAGAAGGCAAATATATTCGTCAAAGTGGTGGGAAAGGGCAATATGGTCATGTGGTGGTCGAACTAGAACCCGCCGAAGCAGGAAGTGGCTTTGAATTCGTCTCCAAAATTGTTGGAGGAGCCATTCCTAGAGAATTTATTCCTCCAGCGGAACAAGGAATGAAAGAAGCCTGTGACTCAGGCATTATTGCCGGTTATCCCCTGATTGATGTTAAAGTCACCTTAGTGGATGGGTCTTTCCACGACGTTGACTCTTCGGAAATGGCCTTTAAAATAGCCGGCTCGATGGCCATTCGTAACGCGGTTAAAAAAGCCTCTCCCGTTCTCCTCGAACCCATGATGCAAGTCGAAGTGGAAGTTCCAGAAGATTTCTTAGGGGATGTGATCGGGGATCTCAACGCCCGTCGCGGTAATATCGAGGGGATGAACACAGAGGACGGACTTGCCAAAATTTCTGCTAACGTCCCACTAGCAGAAATGTTTGGTTATGCGACCGATATTCGGTCAAAAACCCAAGGACGGGGGATTTTCTCGATGGAATTTAGCCATTATGCAGAAGTCCCTCAAAACGTCGCCGAAGCGATTGTCCTAAAAAATACAGGGAACGCCTACATCTACGACAGTGAATGATTAATTATTTAGGAATCAGTGCATAGTCCGTCATCGATAGTGGATAATAGACTATGGATCACTGGTGAGTAAAAAAACATCACTGCTTAGAATAAAGAAGACAAAAAAAGGAACAGTTAATTCATGGCACGCGAAAAATTTGAACGGACTAAACCTCACGTTAACATCGGTACCGTCGGTCACGTTGACCACGGGAAAACAACCCTAACCGCCGCTATCACCATGACATTAGCGGCGGCAGGTAAAGCAAAAGCCCGTAACTATGAAGATATTGATGCAGCCCCAGAAGAAAAAGCACGGGGTATCACTATCAACACGGCTCACGTAGAATACGAAACCGATAACCGTCACTATGCTCACGTTGACTGTCCAGGTCACGCTGACTATGTAAAAAATATGATCACCGGAGCGGCACAGATGGACGGAGGCATTTTAGTGGTATCCGCAGCCGACGGACCCATGCCCCAAACCCGTGAACATATTCTCTTGGCGAAACAGGTTGGGGTTCCTAACCTTGTTGTTTTCTTGAACAAAAAAGACCAAGTGGATGATGATGAACTGCTGGAACTCGTAGAACTCGAAGTCCGTGAACTTCTCAGTGAATATGATTTTGATGGGGATAATATTCCCATCGTTGCAGGATCGGCGTTGATGGCAGTGGAAGCCCTGAAAGAAAATCCTAACATCGGTCGCGGAGAAAACGAGTGGACTGACAAAATCCTAGAACTGATGGAGAATGTTGATTCCTATATTAAAGAACCCGAACGGGAAATCGACAAACCTTTCTTAATGGCAGTAGAAGACGTATTCTCTATCTCTGGTCGGGGAACCGTTGCCACTGGACGGATCGAACGGGGTAAGGTTAAAGTGGGTGAAACCATCGAGATCGTCGGCATCAGAGACACCCAAACCACCACTGTTACTGGGGTAGAAATGTTCCAGAAAACCCTAGATGAAGGGATGGCAGGGGATAACGTTGGGTTACTCCTACGGGGGGTTAAAAAAGACGACATTGAACGGGGGATGGTAATTGCCAAACCTGGTTCAATTACCCCTCATACCCAGTTTGAAGGTGAGGTTTATGTTTTAACCAAAGAAGAAGGAGGCCGTCACACACCTTTCTTCAAGAACTATCGCCCTCAGTTCTATGTACGAACCACCGATGTAACTGGAACCATTCAAGACTACACAGCAGATGATGGTAGTGCAGTAGAAATGGTAATGCCCGGCGATCGCATTAAAATGACTGTAGAGTTAATCAACCCCATTGCGATCGAACAAGGAATGCGTTTTGCGATCCGTGAAGGTGGCCGTACCATCGGTGCGGGTGTTGTTTCTAAAATTCTTAAGTAGGACAACCAAACAATGAATAAGTGACCAGTTAAGGGACATTTAACTGGTCACTTAATTTTCCCTAAACTTTTCTTGCTGTAAATTACTGAACCTTGACAATTAAACATTATGGCTACTTTAGCACAACAAAAAATCCGCATCCGTTTAAAAGCTTTTGACCGTCGTTTATTAGATACTTCCTGTGAGAAAATTGTCGATACGGCTAACCGTACCGACGCAACCGCCATTGGTCCGATACCTCTCCCGACGAAACGCCGTATCTATTGTGTGCTGCGATCGCCCCACGTTGATAAAGACTCAAGGGAACACTTTGAAACGAGAACCCATAGACGTATTATTGATATTTATCAGCCTTCTTCTAAAACCATTGATGCGCTGATGAAACTCGATCTTCCCGCAGGTGTGGAAATTGAAGTGAAACTTTGACGCTCTCCCGTTTTCTAAACGGGAGATTCATAACGAATCCCTGTCGGGATGGTTATTTGCTTGATTGAACAAAATAGTTTCGCGCAGTCCCCATCTAAATCAAAGATTTTAGATGGGGACTGCGCGAAACCAGCAAATAAAGGCGAAGCATCCTTATAAATCTCGTAAGATTAGTTGCATTCTCTCTAAAATGTCAGCCGTTAAAGACTGACGACGGAACTTAGTGACTAAGA
>JAAUYD010034199.1_pt1 | contig 10672 bp, 11 predicted proteins | sample 7278101 | NCBI WGS metagenome assembly JAAUYD01 (sample SAMN14350128, study PRJNA611818) | marine sediment metagenome | isolation source: surface marine sediment (0.6m) | place: French Polynesia: Moorea | collected 2018-08
ACTAAGTCTTGATGAAATGTTTGATAATTGATTGATGATAATTTTATTTGTTAATTAAAACTTGCTCAATTAAAATGATAGGTGATAAATATTTGGTGTGTAAAAATCTTACTCAGAATAATTACATAAACTAGAGAACTAAATTAAAATTAATTGATACTTTTTAATCATGTGTAAAATGGAAAGGCTCAGATCCCCGACTTTTCAAAAAAGTCGGGGATCTAAGTTTTCATGTTGGCATAGCCTGCCCCCAGGGCTTATGATTTAGGATTGCTATAAAATTGGGATAATCGACTCCAATTGTCTGTAAAATTATCCTCCCCAGGGTTCTATGCTGCTCAAACCAAATCAACGCACCAAACTAGATGATACCGACGACAAACTGTTTTATGATTATCCCCGTTTCGTCACCCATGTAGACGAAGGATTTATTCAACAACTAACAAATTTATACAGCGATCGCTTGCAACCAAACACCCGCATTTTTGACATGATGAGTAGTTGGGTATCCCACCTCCCAGAAGAAATGCAGTTCGCCCATGTGGAGGGACACGGACTGAATCCGGAGGAGTTAGCACGTAATCCCCGATTCGATCATTACTTTGTCCAAGATCTCAACGCTGACCCGAAATTACCTTTACAGGATGGGGAATTTGATGCTGTCCTCAATTGTGTATCCGTACAATATTTGCAATATCCAGAGGCTGTATTTGCCGAAATTTACCGTATCCTTAAACCTGGTGGCATGGCAATCTTTAGTTTTTCTAATCGTATGTTTTACCAAAAAGCCATCCAAGCATGGCGAGATGGCTCGGAAATTAGTAGAGTTCAAATAGTCAAAGGCTATTTTGCCTCGGTAACAGGATTTGGCACACCAGAAATTATTGTCCGTCAATCCCCCGTTCCCGGTTTCTTACAATTACTAGGGATGGGGGGAGGCGACCCTTTTTATGCAGCGATCGCTAAACGTGGTTAACCTTTAAATATAAAATCTCACCCCCCATCCCCTCTCCTTATTAATTCAGCAGACCCTATTTAGCCCCCGTAACCCCTGCCCCCGTGACCTCCAATTCTGGAGGTACCTGGGGGTACCTGGGGGTACTTGGGGGACTTTGAAAAATTCTTGTTCCCCCAATTTTGGGGGTTAGGGGGCGTTTCGTGAGAACTTGGCTAAATTTGATTATTTGTGTGTACACCGTAGCCTTATTAAGGAGAGGGGTAACCTCAGGCGAGGTGAGGTTCGCCTCTTACGTTTAATTACACCTACCTAGTTAGACAAATAGCTCTTGTGGTTATATTCTCCAAGTGTGTATTTTGACAAACCAAATGCGATCGAAAAGTAAATTTTCCTATTAGAAGACCTGACAAGCCCTGATAATTTCCATGAAGGTCAATCAATTTTAGATTTTGGATTTTAGATTTTAGATTTTGGATTTACCGATTGACCCCATACCAGTAAGTCACAAGACAAAATTTTTCTAGATTTGGTTAATTATAAATAGGAGAAAAACATGATTTCACCCCGCACCCGTAAGATTTTGACTGCTTTACTGCTGTCAATTGTACTGCTGACAACCGCTTGTACACCCAAAGAACCAGGACGTTTTGACCAAGCACAACAAGAGAGTAGTCGTCAAAGAAGTGGTCAAGCAGTTGCGAGGAAAGCAACCCAAGGGAGTAACTTTAACAAAATCTTTCCCACATCTGCCGATGGTTATCAACGGGTATTTACCCAAGAGAAAAAAGGTTTTTCCCAAGCCAAGTTGAAAAAAGATGGTAAAGACATGGCTGTGTTGTCCATATCAGATACCAGCAGTAATCCATCTGCCGCAGCTAAATACTCCAATAGCACTGCAAAAATTGCAGGTTATCCAGCACGGGAAATTGGCAATACATCCACTGCAATTTTAGTTAACGACCGCTACCAGGTGAAAATTTCTTCCCGCTCTCCATCATTTACAGCTAGCGATCGGCAAAATTGGATAGAGAAGTTTAATTTTAGTGGTTTTACACGATTAAAATAATTTGACACAGCAATTAGAATCCCCTCCCCTTAAGCCCTACTGTGTAGATACAAATTATGAAATTGACAATATCTTCCAGAAAACCTCACCCTGTCCTTACGGACATCCCTCTCCTTAACAAGGAGAGGGAAAGATTTTGAAGCAGTCAAAAGCGAGGGTGAGGTAATAATTTTGTTGGATTAGACAGATGCATATACACCGTAGCTTCTTAAGCTAGGGGAGCAGTTAATGGAGTTAGTAATTGTTCACCAGTAATAAGTTTGAAGTAATAAGTAATAAAGCTCTGCCTCAATTGATGAGGATTCAAACTCACAGAGAAAAGGCTGATAACTTTTTCTGTATGAATCAAGAAGCTTAGTACCATATTCTTCGGGAAAATATGTATTACTTATTACTTATTACTTATTACTAACAACTAACAACTAACAACTATAGGACTTACGCACAAGCTACGTATTTAAGTCATTACGAACGAAGTGAAGTAATCGCAAAGTCTTGTTTTTCGTCACGAGTGCGTAAGTCCTAAACTAACAACTAACAACTAACAACTAAATAACTAAAAAACAGAATTAGGAGATTATTGTGAGCAAAGCAATTTTTGAATTGGTAGATGAATTACCAACCAGTGGTCTAACCATTTCCATGCTGAATGCATTGGATTTTGCAGCACCTGGTGAATGGGAAAATGTAGTCGGTTTTGTGAATACAATTAAACACGTCACGGGGGAAACCGACGAAGACTTAATTCAAGAAATTGGCGAACGAGCTATTTATCTGTATAATGACCGTTCCCAGGGATACCAGAGAGCTATGTGGTTATACCAAACGGTAGATCGGTCGGATAAGGCCCTGGGTGCAGCAGCTTTAGCAAATAAGGTTGGGGAAACAATCCCCCTTTTAGGCTTTTTAAACAGAGTCACTCCCAAGCCAGATAAAGCCCAAACCATTGATTTAACTCTGAAATTAGTGGCTGAATTAGTGGCTTTTTGCCAAATTAACGGTATTCCTGGAGATAGTATTGGGGATTTTGTGGGTTCTTTGGCAGACTACAGTGGTGAATCATTGATTCGCATGGTGGCTTTAGTTTGTGTTGATGGTTTGATACCCCTTGGGCCTGATTTTATTAACAAAGCTATTTCCGGACTCGATCGCACAAATCCCCAGGAATTAGAGCATAATTCTACCTTTAGTAGCATGAAAGATGCCATTCCAGGCTCTGATTCTAGTAGTAAACTTAACTTTATTGGTGAAAGTTTTGATGCTGTCAAAGGCTGGATGGGTAATTTAGTTACTTCTAAAGACTTAAACCCACAAAATGTCTTGAATCATTTGCAAGGCTTTATGGAAGTTGCCGATGATAAGTTGGATTATGTGGCGGCGTTTTTAGATATGTCAACTAATTACTACGAGCATACAGGTACACAAACCTTAGCACGACGATTAATTGAACGGGCTATGGCGGAAATTTAACGTTTAGCTCCCCGACTTCTTAAAGAAGTCGGGGAGCTGTTGATTAGCCCTAATATCAAGTTAGCTTAATTACTTATAATTTCTGCTTGATTCACCCCAACCCTCTCCTTAATAAGGCTCACGTGTACACACAAGTAATTAAATTTAGCCAAGCCCTCACCTAAACGCCCCCTAACCCCCAAAATTGGGGGGACAAGATTTTGGAAGTCCCCCAGGTACCCCCAGAATTGGGGGTCACGGGGGCAGGGGATTTAGGGGGCATTCATAGACTGAAACGAAGATAAGTAGGACTTGTGTGTACACCGTAGTCTTAATAAGGAGAGGGAATGGGGGTGAGGTTCGCCTTTTACATTTAATTACGCCTGCCTACTTATTGATATAGTCGAACGCACGTTATCCTACAAGCAGTAATTAAGTTATCTGTTTGGCTCTAATAAAAGATTTAGTCCATCACTACGATATTTTTGTACTTTTACACAATTATGTCCTAACATGATGGCAATTTCTTTAACTGTCTTGATTTTCTTAATCTTTAACCAATAAATAGCTTGAATTTGTTCTTTTTCTTGCATTGTATGTGCATTTTGGAGAATTTATTGGAGAGTTGATGCTTATTCACTAATTTCAATTTTTACCGCACCTGGTATATTGGCATTCGCTATAATACTTACTTATGCTAAATGTAGCCTAAATATATAAAATTGGTATAAAAAGAACCTGACTCTGGTGAGGTTAAAAACAAAAAAGTCATTGGTGGCTCTAGCCTATACCGTAAACATCTGTGTAGAACGTGAGTTCGCGTTTTCGGTAAATCCCATACTGGTTAAACTGGGAGAACAGATTGATGAAGAAAAAGCCTCCGGGAAACCAATTGGTTGAGTGCGATGGTGCAAAGCAGGCGCTACGCGATGGCGTATACGTGCCAAAGCTGGGAAATTATTGTTCAAGGAATTTGTAAAATGGTTCTGTTAGAGTGAGTGTCATACCCTTGAGAATAACGATGGAGATTGACGATTATTAGAATCTAAAGGAAGCTAAGGATGGGATATCACAACCACCATAAAGGGGGGTAAACTTCTGCTGAAAACCATTAAATTTGTAAATATACGGAAAACTTTGCACCCAACAAGTAAGTAATTTATGTATAAGTGAACTAATATAAGTAACTTAACTATTGTCGCCATTAAACTTATTCTTGTTAAACTACTTATCTTAAATTAGATGTACTCAGTTTCTCGAAGCCATACAAGGTATTAGTAATGAACGTATCCGCCGGTAGTATAACGCCATTAGATAGTCCCGCCCCCCAACCCGCACCAATGATTCTGGAAAATTTGCCAGAACCAGCAATTGAAGGACGGGGGTGTCCTCGTAAAACTTGTTCGCAAATTGACCTACTTTTACTTGCGATTGAAGCTTTGGAATTGGGTGGTTCTGAAGCAATTCTGGGGTTTGCAGAAGAACTAGATTTGAAAGAAATTATTAAAAATCGAGTTAATTTGTGGCGGATGCGTAGCACTAATCCATTACGTCGTGCCCATGTCCGTCGCCCTTTAACTATTATAGAAGCAAAAGCCTTGGTAATCATTGCTTGCCACATAGCTAGACGATTAACCGTGGTTATCCGCCAGTTGTTGATGATTTATCAGCAATTACATGAGAAACAAATCCCCTTGGAACAAAATTTACGGCTTGCTAATTATTTAGAAAGATTCAGAGCACATTTTAAAAGCCGCATGAATCCAAGACGTTCTGGGTTTTTGGCATTAAGTTCCGATGAAAAATTAGATGAGTTAGCTATCAGTCTGTTGGGACAATTACTTTTTTGTACGGGAACAGCTGGTATGCAACGACTCTGGATTAGTCTATTTGATGGTGAAGTGGAATGAATATCCAACGCAAATATAGTTTACCTAACTGTACCCTAGTTTTAGAGGGCTTGAACGATACCGCCAAGGCTAACAACTTTCAAGAAGTTCGCCCTCCCCTATCTATTCTGGTGAATGCAGAATGCCATTTATCTGGAGTTAACCAACCCCTAACAGGGGGACGGGAATTTTTTGAAAGTTTGGTAAGAGCAGTTAGTGCTTATGCTCAAGAATTTCTCAGTAATGTATCTAATCCCCAAGCACACAACACGGAATCGGAGTTGGTGCAGCTAGAGAAAGTAGACACCAACCAACATCAATTGATTGTCCATTCTCAAATGGATGTGGAAGATAACCAGTCTTCAAGGGATGGCCATGAATCAGCGTTGAAAGTAAATTTAAATACGGTGCAGCTATTTGATTTAGTTGAAGCCGTGGATCAATTTTTTGCTGATAGTCAGACTTTACCAGAGCTATCTTTAGAACTACAACCAGTTTCCAAGCGATATGGCGGCGCAGCTCAAGCGTTAATCAAGCAAGCTGTTCCCGCAGGGGTAGGAGTTACAAGTTTAGCTGCGGCTGCGGTTGCTTTTGGGATGTTACCAATTCCCGAATACCGCCCCACCCCACAAACCCAGTCTAAACAACCTGCTGTAGAGGCTTCTGCGTCCCCATCTGAAAATCAAACACCAACGTCTACCAGTAAACAAACAAATACTACACCTACAGCTACTAACCCTGATACTGCCACCAATAACAATACATCAACTCCTGTTAAGGATCTAGAAGCACTTTTAAAGCAAGTTCCCGAAATTAATAATTCATCTCAGTTAAAGGCATTAAATCGCCAAGTTTATAATCAAATTAATTCCAAATGGATAAATCGAGAGGTAAAGCAAGATTTAGTCTATCGCGTTGGTGTAGCAGCGGATGGTGCTATTGTTGGTTATAAGGCTGTGAATAAAGAAGCCAATAAACAAGTAGAAACTACTCCTTTATCGCAGCTACTCTACAATAGTGCTGACCAAAAACCGATTACTAACGAACCCATTGCTCAATTCCGGGTGGTTTTTCGGCGGGAAAATAAAGAGCAGCAAAAACAAGTTTTAGAAGTTAGTCCTTGGAATGGTTATCCCAAGACTCCAGATGTGTTTGGAGCCAGAATTACAGATGCCAATCAAGTTAAGGAGTTAAGACAAAAGCTCTATGATAATATCCGTGAAAACTGGGGAGGTACTCCCACCTATAAACAGGTGTTGAAGTATCGAGTGGCGGTAAAAAAAGATGGCATTATTGCTGACTATGAACCATTAAATAAAAGTGCCTTTGACAATTTCCGAGAAACCCCTTTACCAAAGATGTTTTTGGCAATTTATGGTTCTAATGTTGCAGCTCCTAACAGTAAAGAGCCTCTAGCTCACTACCAAGTAGAATTTTCACCCAGTGGTAATTTGGATGTTAAACCTTGGCAGGGATATCGGTGAAGAGTTGGGAGTGAAGAGTTACTCCCTTCTCGCTCTAAAATTACCTATATTTCTCTCTTCTGCTCTCTGTGTCCTCTGTGCCTCTGCGGTTTTTTACTTCGGTAATCTTCTACCGGGAAGGGAGTAAGAGTTGGTAGTTGATGGTTGATAGTTAGTTACGTCTGGTGTGAATTAAATTTTAGGAGGGAGTTACAGATTGGAAGGTTTGAATCTCAATTCCAAACTGACGACGCAGAAGAAGTCGCAAAGTATGAGAAGCGATTTTAGCTACCATATGAGTGGCTCCCATTTCTTCCTGTAAGCGTCCCTATATTAATATCAAGCTGACTAAGAAGTTGCTCCCATTTTTTGATTTTCTCATTCGACATAATATTTGCTCGTATTTATACAAAAACAAAACTGCTGGATGACTGAGTAATAATGTGCAAGCCTCCCATAAAAATGATGTTATCTAATTCGAGTAAGTGGAATCGCAATTCCTTGTAGCGACTGTGTTGATTGTCAAGTGCGATCGCATCCTTTCGTAGCGATCGCACTTAAGAGCAAAGCGATCGCGTCGCGATTGTCGTAGGTGTAGCCAGTTGTATTTCCCAACTCATCAGTCCGGGCGATCGCATTATTAACAAGGAGAACCAAAATCGATTAACCTTGTTATCATCAAATATCACGAGGGTCAATTGCATTGATTTCCGAAAATCTTTTAAAATCATTGATGTTGAATGTTAAAAGATAGGTTAGATTATGGGCTATCATAGCTGCAACTAATCGTGCATCATGAGAAGGTTTACCAATAATTTTGTATTTACGAATCAAGGTTTCCCAGGCTGTAAATATTGATGCTGTATCGGGTAAAAGAACGAAAAAATTCTTCATTTGTTCTAATTCTTGTAAAGCATCAGCAACTGATAAACCTAATCCATTAACTTCTACTGGACGAGTGGCAACCACCCAAAATTCAATCAAATTTTGCGGTATTATACACAAAGTTTCCTCTTGCACTAGTAAACTTTTCACTGCTTGAACAGAAGATTCATGCATTGGATGAGTCTCTTGGATAGTCCGCAACAAAATATTTGTATCAACCAGATAACTCATCGCATTTCATCTTCTCTGGTATAGATACTTTCGCGGCTAATTGCTTCATCAGAAAGGGGTGGTGCTGCAATGTTCGAGTGACTTTTAGCCCAATTTACAAATCTTTGTGCACGTTCTTGGGGTGATACTGTTAAGGGTATGGGTTGGGATGAATTTGCTAATAAATGTTCAACTAAAGTTTTCAATAACATTTCTGGTGATATTCCCTGGGCTGTGGCTTGGGCAATTAAACGCGATTCAATTTCAGGGTCTAATTCAAGTAGGATAGCCATAATTTGCTTCAATCAAAATATATCGCTTTATTTAGAACTTGCTGATTTCACTATCAGTGCCACGGCTTTTAACTCCTTCACTCTTAACTCCTTCCCTCCCTCACTCCTTACCTGGTTACCGAACAATTTTCTTCATATAATTTCCCCATAACTGAGCAGCTTGGGCACTACTACCAGAAGTGGGGGAATTATTGTCATTTCCCAACCAAATACCAGTTACGATTCGCTGCTTGGGCACAAAGCCAATAAACCACAAATCAACATTTTTATCTGTGGTTCCTGTTTTCCCTCCTTCTCCCCTGCCAATGGCTGCACTACGCCCAGTTCCACTAGTAATCACTCTCTGTAGTAAACGGTTCATGGTTCGGGCTATACTCGCTTTTAAAACTCGCTTATTGGCATCAGCATCTTGATCGAAAGAATAAATCACACGGCAGGTTTTTAAGTCATTTCTATCGCGACAATCACTGCTGTCTAAAATTCTACTAATAGCATGGGGACGATTCCAAACACCATCATTATTAATTGCCCCAAAAGCTCCTGTCATTTCCAAGACATTGACTACACTTTGGCCTAAAATTAGTCCTGGTACCGCTTCCAATTCTGACTTAACCCCCAATTTCCGCGCCATACTCACTACTTTATTCAAACCAACATCCTGCGCTACTCTTAGGGCAATTGGGTTTTCGGAAAGGGCAAGCCCCGCGGCCATATCTAAGGCACTAGCACCAGTGCGACAGGGTTTGTAGGTAAAACCCCTCCAAGTAAGGGGGGAACAAGAATAGGTTTTACCTGTGGGTATTCCTGCTTCTAGGGCTGCGGTGTAGGCAAAAACTTTAAAGGTAGATCCTGGTTGTCTTTTGGCTTGATAAGCACGATTAAACTGACTGTTTTGAAAATTAGTACCACCTACCATGGCTAATATTGCACCGGTTTGGGAATCCAGGGTTAATACAGCCCCTTGTTTAAAGCCAAAATTTGAGCCACTGGTTTCAACTGCATTCCGCAAGGCGGTTTCTGCCTGGGATTGCATGGAGGGATTTAATTGAGTTTCAATAATAAAGTTGCCTTCTGCTGCCAAATCTGTTCCTAAAATAGACTGCAATTCAGCAAAGACATAGTTATAAAAGTAGGGAGCAATGGTTTTTGCCTGTTGCTCGCAGACTTTAGGACTAATTTCAATGGGCGAACGTCGAGCGCGATTATATTCCTCTTGCTTGAGTTTACCCATTTCCAGCATTCGCCGTAATACGCGATTGCGGTAAGCAGCAATCTTTTGCTTACTTTTATTACTCCCACAGAAATTAAAACCGTTGGGAGCTGGTAAAATTCCTACCAATGTGGCAGATTCTGCGGCGGTTAATTCTTTGGCTGATTTCCCAAAGTAATAGCGAGCTGCATCTTCAAAACCAGAGGTATCTACTCCCAGGTAAACCCGGTTTAAATAAGTTAGTAAAATATCATCCTTACTATAAAAAGTCTCTAACTTCAGCGACACCACAGCTTCCCGGATTTTACGCCATAGGGAATCCTTCCTGCCCACATAATCTCGGAATAAACTGCGAGCAACTTGTTGGGTGACGGTACTTGCCCCTTGCTGGATATCACCACTACGAGTATTAATCAACACAGCTCGTAAAATTCCTAAGGGGTCAATACCTAGATGCCAGTAAAAACGGCTATCTTCGGAAGCAACCACAGCTGCTGGCAAATAAGGCCCAAAATCAGATAACTTTTTCAGATCGACATGGGCGGTGGAACGCGGCTCACGCAAGGGAGTAAAGCCATCACGGGCGTATACAATTACCGGCGCACGGGTGGCTGTGGGTAGGGGTGTGACAGAAAATTTTGTCCATTCTACAGCGATCGCTAAAGTAACCAAGGCGGTAATACCTGCTACTCCGTAACCAGCCCAAGTTGCAGCTTGAAAATACCAAGGGGGTGGATCGACATATTGTAGTCGCACAGATGCGGCTAATTCTGGCGGTCCCAGGGTGAGAATGTCTCCATGTTGCAGTTCTAAGGTGGTGAGTCGCCGCTTACCGCGATAGATCCCATTGGTAGAATTTTCATCCTTAATCGTAAAAACCGGTCGCCTTTGGGACGAATCCCGGGATATGGACAGGTGAATTTGACTAACTACTGGATTGCGGACAACAATATCACTGGATTTAGAACTGCGACCCAAAATATAGCGATCGCCTAAAAGGGGATATACTTCTGCTCGATCTGCCCCCGCATCCTGCACCCAAAGCTCTGGTACCCTGGCATTCGGTTTGAGTGCCAGTTTGGAAAAATCCACCCTAGCTTGAATTGTCTGTACTGCTTGGGTAATTTGACCAAGCAAAGTTTGTGGTTTTTGAGGAGGTTGGGGGGAACTCATTAGCTATTCACACCATAGTTTTTACAGAAGAATTGGGCAAACGCAATCTCTATATTACTATTTTTACCGAAAATAA
>JAAUYD010126326.1_pt1 | contig 10668 bp, 5 predicted proteins | sample 7278101 | NCBI WGS metagenome assembly JAAUYD01 (sample SAMN14350128, study PRJNA611818) | marine sediment metagenome | isolation source: surface marine sediment (0.6m) | place: French Polynesia: Moorea | collected 2018-08
ATAGGACAACTGCAACTGAGCGCCACGGCGTTGCTCGCGAGCGGCGGCGACTTGCGCCCTAGCTGACTCGGCGTCGGCTCGAGCAGCATCCAACTCTGCTTTCGACGCGTTGCGGTTTTCGTAAAGTCCGCTGACGCGCTCGTAGTTGGCTTCCGCGTTGCGTAACGCCGCATTCGCGGCGGCCAGTGCAGCTTGTGCTTCTTGCACCTGTACCCGATAGTCGCGCGCGTCCAGGCGTGCGAGCAGTTGCCCGGCCTCCACCTGATCGCCAACGCCTACGGGTCGGTCGAGTACCGTGCCTGCGACCTTGAAGCTGATTTGCGCGTCGACATGCGACTTCGTCACGCCGGAGTAGGTCTGCCGGTCTTCGCCAGTGCCGGCCGAGACCTCGACGTACTGCACCGGGCGTGGTGATGCTGCGACGATCGTGTCGTCCTGGCCACATCCGCCGATGATCATGGTTGACGTTGCGCCGAGGGCGATAATGACTGCTCTTCTCAATACGTTCATTGCTACTGTCCTATTCATCTGCGTTCTTGAAAGTAGATTTCGAGCCCATTCATCCATTCGGCTGAACGGCCAGGCTGCAGCAAGAGCTCGAAATCGCCTGCCGCACGCTGCACTTCGACGAAGTCGATCAGGAAAGCGTAGCGGGCATCCGCTGCCGCCAGTTGCGCCTGCAACTTCGCTTCTTGTGCATCGATGAGATCAGTAACCGTGACCGCGCCACGGGAATACTGATCAGTAACCAAATCCAGGTTTCTGCCTGCTGCGTCGGCGGCTTGCTGCGACAGCTCGATGGCGGGATAGGAACCGCCGATTTTTTGTAATGCGCTGCGGACGCGCGCTTCGACGTTTTCTATAACGACCTCGCGCTCGGTTTCGAGCTGGGCAAGGCGATGTCGCGAACGACTCAGTTGCCTACGCAAGGCGCCGCCATTGAACAGCGGTAGTGTCAACTGCACGCCGACGCTCCAGCCGCGGTCCAACGAAGAATTGAATGCGCTGCTGCCGATACCGCCGCGATTAATGTTGTGGTCGCTACGTGCCTGCAACGCGATGTCCGGTACGTAGAAAGTCCTGCGATCTGCCGCAACCTGCCGCTCCTGGGCACGCACCAACGAATCGAACGCCGCCGACTCCGGCGAGTTGTGCAAAGCTAGCTCAGAGTAGTAATCCTGGAATACCGACCAATTCAACGGATTGTCGACGTACTTCTGAAAGCCGGGGGATTCCAGTAGGGCGATTACGTCGCGTAAGCCCTCCTCGGACGTCGGTAAGTGTTCAGCCAGCGGCCGATTGAGTATGCGCTTGAGTTCCGTCTCTGCCTGCTCACGACCTGCTTCTGCTGCAGCGAGATCCTGCCGGTTGCGAGCGATTTCACTTTCCCAGCGCAGCACCTCGGCACGACCTGAGTAACCGATACGCGCGCGAACGTTGGCCAGATCTAGATTGGTTCGCGTAACCTCGACGTTAGACCGGGTCACGTCTTCGAGCGCCTTTGCTCGTAGCACAGAGAGGTAGCTCGTGGCTGCACCGGCGAGTGTGTTCAGCGTCGCAACTCGGAAGTTGTCGTCGTTGGCAGCGGCAATCAGCTTCGCGATGCGGTAGCCGGCGTGCCGCTGTTCGGAGTAGATGAGTTGCGTGCCGACGAGCTGCGCGTCGCTGCTTCGCTCGACGGACAGACCTGCCAACGCACGGTCCTCGTCGACGCGAAACGATGTCGCCTCGAGGCTGAGTTGCGGCAGGAGCGGCGCACGTGCCAGGCCGGCGTCGTCGCGCGATATAGCGACGTCGTAGTTCACGACACGCAGGTCCAGATTTGCCTCCAGGGCGACTTCCATCGCGTCGACGAGGCTAATGGGCTTGCCTGGCGTCTCTTGTTCGCGATGCAACAGTTCGGCATCGATTAGCGTCGCCCATGTGGGCGAGAAATCGATCGCCCTGGCGGTGTGCATGTTCAGCAGCAGCCGGCCCTGGCTCTCGAAACCCACACTGAGCGTTCCGGCGTCGCTACCCAAGAGAATTCGTTGCACGAGAATGGCGATGCGCCGCGCGATTACGACGTTGTCTACGGTCGATCCCGAGGTCGTGCCGAGCAGTCCGAGTTCGACCTCCGCGCGGCCGAAGCTGGAGAAACTGGGTAGCTTGCGTAAGGCGAGTCCGTTGCTAAGCGTTTCCAGCTCTGGCCAATCGAAGCGCATCAGCGGAGTCACATACACCGCGTCCGCGTCTGCGGGAATGTCTTCCAGGACAGTGGCCGCGTCATCCGTTGCCTGGACGACCGTAAGCTCCGCACCCGTTGCCGCGGCCAGCCTTGGCAAGTCGGCTTCGATCGCGGGTACAGCGGCCAACCACCCGGCATCCACGACCATCGCGACGTGCTTGAAGCGCGCCAGGTTCTGAAAGTCCTCGAGCTCGCCGGCGATGCCACTGTAATCGTACAGGTACGTGAAATTTCGCTTGCCGCTACGTCCTTCTGTATGCGGATAGCCTTGCAGCTCGATGTCACCGACCATCAGCGCAATCACCGGTTTTCTCAGATTCGACTTGGTCGCGGCTGCCGCAGACCCCAGCAGGCCGGTCGTGATGATCAGGTCGACATCCCTGTCGGCGAGCTGCCGGTCCAGCGCCGCCGTGGCACCCGACATGCTCCAATCACCGTGATCGGTAGCGCCAATCCCTACCTGGAATTCGTCGGCCATCAGGTCGCCGATTTCGGCGGAGAGAACCTCGGTCGAGATGAGCTCACGCGCCCGGGGACCGTCATCGACGATCGCGACAGTCACGTCGCGCGCCTGTGCCACGGCGGCCACAAACAGCAGCGCACATGTGCAGATCAGGCGCCACAAGGGAAATTCTGAGGATTGTTGTTTCATGCGGCTCATTCCATGCGGTTCCAGTGAGTCTGGGCGCATGCTGCCGTGAGGCTAGCCGCTGAGGGAGTGTCTTACTGTTACATGAGTCCGGCCTTACACAGGCCTTCCAGGCAGCGCTGGACGAGTGGTTCTTCTTTCAGCCACTTGCGGAGCTCTGTTTCTGCATCGGTTGCGAAGTCCGGACGCAGCTTGAGCAGCGCTTCAAGCGCAGTCTTTGCGGCTGCGGCTCGGTTCAGCTGCGCGTTGGTGATCGCGCGAAAAAAATGCGACCAGAAAAAGCCCGGCATTTCGAGTTTCTGCGCATACGCAAGCGCGGCCTCGTCGTCACCGACCCGATAGCGTTCCAGGCACATCACGGTGTAGACAAACGGGGAATGCAGCGGATTCAGCGAGATCGATTTCTGCATGAATTCGAGCCCTCGATTCCAGTCACCGGAATAGCAGAGATAAAAACCGTACTCGGCGAGGGCGTCGGTGTCGTTGGGATTGAGCATCAACGCTTTGCGACCGGTTTCGAGCGCCATGTCGACATCCCCGCGCAGATAGTGAATCGCGAGCAGGTACTGATACGACTTCTGGTTGCTGGAGTCCAGTTGGATTGCCTTGTTGCAATACTCGAGCGCCCGATCCAATGCTGGAGTATCTTCGGCTTTTAGATCGTAACCGAACCCTTCCTCGTCCAGTGCCAGTAGGCCGCGTACGGTCCATACGAGTGAATTGTGTGGGTGCTTTTTGAGCATGCGTGGTATCGCTTCGCGGAGCTTGGCGTGCGATTCGGGGTCATACTGCCGCGTGTACTCGAACCAACGCAGACTGAAGTTGTAGAGATCCATGTCTTCGGACACCGCACGCCTGGCTCTGGTCAGATCGTAACGAGAGATAGCACCGTGCGGCTCCGCTATCGATGCAGCGACGGACTGTGCGATGTCGTCTTGTAGCCCTATCAGACTGCTTACCGTGAGCTCTCGATCGTAATTCTCCGCCCACACATGCAGGCCGCTGGTCGCATCGATGAGCTGCGCCGTTACACGGATCGAAGTCCCGGCGCTCCTGACGCTGCCCTCGAGCACATAGTGCACTTCCAGGTCTTGGCCGATTTTTCGCACATCGGCGTCTCGCTGCCGATACTGAAACGCGGTGTGACGCGCCACGACGAACAGCGTCGAAAAGCGCGATAGCTGAGTCGTGATCTCCTCGGAGAGGCCGTCGCCAAAGAGTGCCTGCTGCGGGTCGGCGCTCAAGTTGTCGAATGGCAGGACGGCGATCGATGGGCCGCGCGGCATCGCGAGCGCCTGCCTATCGGCCCGCTCGCTCGAAACTCGCTCACGCGAACCGCCATTGCCGCCGGACTTGCGCTCGAACAACGGTACGTAGGCGCCTTTCGGGATGGTGATTCTTACGGGATCGCCATCGCCCGCGCCCAAATAGTAGTTGTTCAACAGCCGGCGCAATCGGCCGGCCTCCACTCGGACAATCGGATTGGTTTGCGGATCGAAGTCGTCGCCGCGCTCGAATACGTCAACCCCGATGTTGTAACCCTTCAGGCGTTCCGACCGCCCCTCGACTGTCTCCGTGACAAGATAGCTGAGGAAACTCTTCATCCGCTCGGAGTTTTCGAACTCTGAGCTCGCTATCACGCGGTTGAGTTCGGCGTTGATCTGCGCCGGCGACACGCCATCCATGTGCGGCGAATTCATTTTTCTTCTCCCAACATCAGCATAGCGGGCTGGCCTCTGTTGTCGCAATGCTTACATGGGAAACCTCTCCCATATGAATAGTGTTCGGCTAACTGTAAGAAACTCCCACAACCGGGGTCTTTATCTCATCATTTTGCCCATCGCGAATCTAGACATCCAGAGGAATTAGCCGTGACGACGACGGTACGGGAACCGGAAAACTTCGGACTAGAGGCCGCAAAAGCCTCACTGATGCAATGTTATCAAGACGTTTCGGCGGTCGATCGCGAGCAGCTTCGGGTGCTCGACGCCATGATCGTCATGGCAGCCGACCGCGACTGGGAACTGCCGCAGGCATGGTACCGCGACATCTGCGACACGGCGCTCGCTTGCTGCGTTGTGCTTCGTGACCGGCGGCGGGTGCCAGCGTCCGTTGCCGATCTAGCCTTCGCGCTACGTCACGAACTGCACGCTTACATAGAGTTTTGTGGGTTCCGCAACAACAATCGTCGCCCGGGCTCGCCCCGCGTCAGGGTTTCCCGGCTCGATTGGCTTGAGTCGAAGCGCCGGGAGGCTCGTTACCCGTCCCAGCGGCGCATCGGGCGAATCCGCCCAATCTATCGACAGGTCTTCGCCCGGCTTTTTTGTGCGGCGTGAGCCAGATGACGGCTTGGAATGAGTTCAATTCGCAATAATATCGAGTACACTTATGCTGGTATCTGGAGAAGATGTGACGATACAAGTATAAGGGATGCATAGGCGTCCTGAAACGAGGCGTGCGTGACTCTCATACAACTGCTCCACCTGAGCGGATTCCTGGCGCTGGCGGCGCAGGCCCAGAATGCCCCCGCTGGCATCGAAGAGATCGTCGTAACCGCGCAGAAGCGGGCCCAGAGTTTGGGGGACGTAGGCATCGCGGTCACCGCATTTTCGAGGGATGACGTCCAAGAGCTGCGACTAATCCAACCCATCGACGTCGCAGCGCATACACCCAATCTGGACATCAAGAACGTCCTGGGATCCACTCACCCGGTCATCACCATCCGCGGCGTGGGGCTTAACGATTTCATCGCCAACAACAGTCAGTCAACGGGCGTCTACGTCGATGAGGTATTCCTGACCTCGCCCGCCATGATGAGCTTCCAGCTCTACGATTTGGATAGAATTGAGGTCTTGAAGGGCCCACAAGGCACTTTATATGGGCGCAATACGACCGCCGGCGCGATCAATTTCATTAGTCGCCGGCCCACGCGGCAGCCGGATGCCTACCTGAACCTGAGCTATGGCCGTTTCGAGCAGATAGAAGCCGAAGGTGCCGTTGGCGGGGGTGTGTCGGACACGCTCGCTGGTCGTCTGTCCTTCAAAGTCGTCAGCCGCGGTGAGGGCCACATCTCTAACTTGGCTGCAGGTAATGACGATCATGGCGAAATCGATCGTTACGCCGGCCGCGCGCAGCTGCTCTGGACGCCCACTGATGCAGTAACGGCGCTGTTCAACGTCCACGGAGGTCGCGAGGATTCGGACTCGGGTGCACTCTGGAAGTCCTTTGGGATTCTGGATTTCGCCAATGGTTCGCTGGACCCTGATCTGGGTTTGCCAGTCTGCGCGGCGTTTGCTGCGACGGGCCGCTCAGACCCCTCAACGGGTTGCCACGACCTCGCCATATACGCCGATTCGAATTTCGGCGACCCTTACCGGGGTGAATGGGATCAGGAAGCCAGACTGGACAGCGACAGCTGGGGTGCAACGGCGGCCGTCACCTGGGATGTAGCCGAGCTGACATTGACATCGATTACTGGCTTCGAAGACTTCGACCGCGAGCTGGGTGAGGATGTTGATGGACCGAACAATGGCCTGAATATCGTTTTCGTCAATACGGTCCGGCAATTTTCGCAGGAGTTTCGGCTAGCATCGGAAGGAAACGGCCGGCTGAGATGGGTCACCGGCCTGTTCTACTCCAACGATGAGGTCCTAGGTACTCCGAGCCAGCGGATTGTCGCGACGGACTGGCTGTCGACCACTGTGCGCGTTGCGTGGGAACAGGACACGGACGTTGCGGCTGCATTCGGCCAAACGGAATACCAAATTACGGACCAGGTTCGAATCAAGATCGGTGGCCGATTCACAAAGGAAACACGCCACTACGTTGGCGGCTCTACCGACCTGAACCCCCTCGGCGCTAGCTGTCTCCTGGACGCCAATTGTTCGCCGGGTTTCACGGGACCCGTAGTGTTATCTAACGCCGACACGCGCATTGATGAAAGCGATTTCTCCGGCAACATCGGCTTGGACTGGACGGCAACCGAAAACTCGCTTGTCTACGTCAGCTTTAGCAACGGTTTCAAAAGCGGTGGAGTACCGGGCGGCTTTACGCTGTCCAACGTTGAACTAAGCAGCTACGGCCCGGAAGATATAAATGCGTTCGAGATTGGCGTGAAGGCCAGGCTCGCGGGTGACCGCCTACAGATCAACGCGGCCGCTTTTTTCTACGACTACGAAGGACTTCAGCTGTTCCGCATACCTCCAAACGAAATCACGACCCGCTTGACCAATTCCGAGAAAGCCAGGATATCAGGCCTCGACGCCGATCTCTGGTGGCGTCCCCTGCCTGGTCTAGACTTCAAGCTGGGCTTGGGTCTGTTAAATACGGAAAACAAGGACTCGGACTTTGCCGGCTTCGAATTGCCGAACGCGCCCGAGCTTTCCGTCAACGGGTCGATTCGATATGAAGCGCCCCTTGGCTCGCGGCACCGTCTATTCGCCATGAGCTCGTTCAACTATTCCGACGAGCGATTCACCTGCGTTGAACAGCTAGAGCTTTGTCGCGCGCGGGATTACACCTTGGTTAACGCGCGAGCAGGCATAGCCAGCGCCGATCGTCGCTGGGAACTGGCGATTTGGAGTCAGAATCTCACAGACGAGATCTATGAAGTCGAGATCTTTCAACTCCTTTCACTCGGCGCCTACGCAGCAAGCTACAACATGCCGCGCACAAGCGGAATCTCGTTCGCCTATCACTGGAACTAGGACCCTCTGCTTCTTGGATTTTCCGGGCTGCGATGGCAGCCAGCACGCACTCAGCCGCACGTTGCAAGCCTGATAGTGCTTCTACGCTCCTGGCGGCAAGGCCTTTCTTACCGTAAGAAACTCCCGCAAACGCCCCGCTAAACTCAGAATACGTCCCATACAGCAACCAATCACTTTGTAGGGACGAGCAAATGAACTACCGAGAAGCCAGTTTTGATCTGGAAACCCCAGTCTTTTTTCTCGGCGTGTGCTATGCCGCCAACTGAATCGCCGTCTTGGCCTACTTCACCAACGTAGTTTGAGGAAACCGATCAGTTGCGGCGAGCTCTCCTTCTCCGGAGGTTCTGTGGCGCAACGCAGCACGTTTTCATGATTACCGCAGCTTCCCGAGCGTCGTCCCCCGCCGACCTGGGCAGCGATAGCAATCTGGATGTGTTGTGCCACGAACCACCGGTTTTTTAACTCTCCGGGACTCGCACAGTGACAACACTCGATATCAACCTGGCCACAACCCTGCTCCTGGCGATAGCCGTCTTATTCATCGGCGGTGCCGTCAGGAGCATTGTCAAACCACTAAGGGACTACAACGTTCCGGTGCCGGTTGTCGGCGGCCTGATATTTGCGATTTCGACGAGTCTTCTGTACGCAGTCTTCGACATTCAGCTCTCGTTCGACATGCGCATGAAGACGCCGCTCATGCTGGCATTCTTCATCAGCATCGGGCTATCAGCGAACCTCAAGTTGTTGATCAAGGGTGGCAAGACACTGCTGATTTTTCTTGCCGTGGTCACCGTGTTCCTGATCATTCAGGATGCTGTTGGCGTCGCTACGGCAATGGCCCTGGACCTGCATCCGCTCGTCGGTCTGTTATCGAGCTCGATCACCTTGTCGGGTGGGCACGGCACGGGTGCAGCGTATGCTGAGAAATTTGGGGATATCCAGAATATTCAGGGTGGGATGGAGCTCGCAATGGCCTGCGCGACCTTTGGCCTCATCATCGGCGGCATCATTGGCGGCCCCGTCGCGCAAAGACTCATCGCCCGGCACAAGCTCCAGGCAACGACGACAGCACGGGAACCTGAAGACACTGCCGTCGAGCTGCGCGAGGTACTCGGCCAGATAAGCTCGCAGACGATTCTCGAGATCGTATTCATTGTGACTCTGTGCCTGATCATTGGCGGTGCGCTGTACGGCTTCTTCGCGGGTTCAGCATTCACGCTTCCGGTTTTTATTTGGTCACTGTTTATCGGAGTCATCATTCGAAACGTCTCCGAGCTCACCGGTGTCTACAAGATTCATGCTGACACACTCGATACGGTTGGCAGACTTTCGCTGTCGGTATTTCTCGCTTTGGCACTGATGTCCTTGCGCTTATGGGAGCTGTTGGATCTGGCCGGGCCGCTACTGATTATGATGTCCGTGCAGACCGCCGCCATTGTTCTGTTTGCATCATTTGTGACCTATCGCGTAATGGGTTCTAACTACGACTCGGCGATCATGTCCGCCGGACATTGCGGGTTTGCGATGGGGGCAACGCCTACCGCCGTAGCAAACATGGAAGCAGTCACGGCACGGTACGGACCTTCGCCACAGGCATTCTTGGTCATACCGATGGTTGGCGCGTTCTTTATCGACTTGACCAACGCTTTGGTCATTCAGGCATACCTGAGCCTGCCGCTGTTCGGATTCTGAGGCATGCCATGAAGCTGACGCATTTGGTCCTGCTTTTCACCTCGGTCACTATCTGCGCTTGTGTTCGCGGTCCGGACAACGAGATCTTGCAGAATGACGTGCAGGCAAGACTCGAAACAGAGTTTCGCCCAGGCATTTTCGTGATCGCCGAGTTCAAACGCATGGGTAGTGCCCCCGTCTCTAAGGACACCTGTCCGAACGACTGCTTGCGCGTGTACTTCAATGCCCAATTGGAGTTCCTCAAGGACTACGACCTAACGTCCTGGCAGGAGCTCAATATCCACACGCTCGCACATGTCCTCGGTGCGACCGAAAATGGGCTGCAAGGATTCAATGTCGACGGCAATAGCGCTGGCGAGATGCTTGACGTCTTCGGCACGAGCACGTATCAGAAAACGAGAGATGGTTGGGCACCCATTGCACATTCGACCGCAGATAAGGTGTCTGTGCCCAACTATGATGAGAGTTTGCCTAGTTCCGAGTCCAAGCGCTTGCTGGGCCAGCTCGAGCATACTATTGAGCAGCGATTGCGTGCGAATGGGACCCGTCGCGACGAGATTATCCATACCGAGCTTGCGCTCGCCCAACGCAACATCGGTCTACAACTTGATAAGCTCGATGGAACATTGACGGTCGTTAGCGGTGAACCCGGGGCCGGCTATTATCAGTCTGCGCAAGAAGCTGCCGAATATCTGACCGCGCATGGACTGCAACTCAACAACTATCCGTCGGCCGGGAGTGTGGAGAACTGCCGGCTCGTCCACCACGGCATCGCGGACCTGGCAATCGTGCAGAGCAATGTTGCCGCAATGGCCTATTCCGGCAACGAAGTATTCAGCGGCACGCGGATGGACGAACTACGTGCTCTGGCAAGCCTTTATCCGGAGCCCGTTCATGTTGTTACGCCAGCCATTTCCGGGCTTCACTCAATAGACGATTTGCGCGACAAACACGTCGGCATTGGGCTCTCCGCTTCAGGCTCCAGAATAGATGCGGTGAAAGTATTGGCAGCTCACGGGATTGGCTTGGCCGATCTCGCCGGCTACAGCGAAGTAACGGTGTCCGACGCCGTTAAGCTAATGAAAGCGGGGAAAATCCACGCTTTCATAACCACACATGAAATGCCGTCGAAGGGTATACAAGATCTCGCCGACGGGATTTCGCTGCGTCTGCTTCCGATTCGCCCAACACCGAAAGCCAACTTGATCCGCGAGAACCCTGAGTACATCGAGTTGACGATTCCAGCCAGGACCTACCCGGGCCAAGATGTTCCAGTGGATACTGTCGCAGTTACAGCCCTGCTCGTTGCACGACGCACGATGACCGATGAGCGGGTAGAGGAATTCTTGCACACGTTGATGGAGGGAATTGATGTCATCGCCGAGCAGGATCTA